>Ga0307987_1001812_pt1 | contig 11531 bp, 14 predicted proteins | sample EllFjometagen181_FD_203157 | JGI IMG/M metagenome (GOLD analysis project Ga0307987, IMG submission 203157) | Marine microbial communities from Ellis Fjord, Antarctic Ocean - #181 | ecosystem: Environmental > Aquatic > Marine > Unclassified | place: Southern Ocean | collected 2014-10-08 | reverse complement strand
ATAAAGAATGTGCGAATATATTCCATCCATTAATTGTTAAAGGCTTAGATTTTGACAAGTCAATTAATCCTCATCAGAAAGTGGAATATCCAAATCAATTTCAACATCAGATACAAGAGACTGGATACGGCGATGCAAATCAGAGCCTATTGCACTGATATTCTGAGGGTTTTGGCTAATATCATTTGCTAAAAAGGTCAAAAAATTGGCTAAGGCTGGATCTGCTTCAGCTTGTTTTATACGAAAAATAATTACGCTTCCATCAGTTTGAACAGCATAACGTATCTTATCATTTTTTTCTAAACGCAAAACCTTTCTGACCATATGTGGAATCGTTGTCTGATAGCGGTTTGTTAGTTTAGAATCGCTGTATAAAGATAATGTCATTATAACCTCCAAGCGGAATATTTTTTATTCGTAGCTATAAAACCTGATAAAAATTTTTAATCTATCAACTGTCTTAATTTATAGTAAAACACCATATTTACTTTTTATTCTACGATAGAGTAATGCAATTGCATTGCTATGTCAAATAAAATATAAAAGGCTAACGGCTCGCTTCACCAGCGTAGACTGGTGCAAGCGAATTGTTGGGAAGCCTTTAAAATGTAATTTAGCTAATCACAGTGTTTTTGGATGTGGATCATAATTAAGTACAATCCAAAATGTTAATAATTTCAATTCGAGGGACAACTTTCAGATATTATTTATCCATGAGCATATGCAAGATTAAGCTGAGCCTTATTTTGTGATTTGGGATGAATGACAATATCGACATCCTGATCTAATGCTCGTAAAAATGAAAATAGACGTTCTATTGAAAAACCAGTTAATTTGCCATTTCTAAGAGCAGAAATTTTGGGCTGATTAATTCCTAAAATAGCACCAGCTTTTTTTTGAGTTAACTTTCGTTCTTCAATTATATCGTAGATCATTGATGCAATCTTAGCTTTTGCAAGTCGTTCTTCTGGGTTTTCCAAGTCCAAATCATTAAAAATATTACCAGAACCTTTTTTATAATTTCTTTCAATAATCATTTATTCCTCCTTCTCAAGTCTTTGAGCTTCTTTAAGTCTTCTCTTGATTAAATCCAAATCAGGTTTTGGTGTTTTGATTCCTGATTTAGATTTTTTTTTGAATGCATGTAGAACATAAAGTTTTTTTCCAATTTTAATCCCATAGACAGCCCTGTATGTATCTGACTGAAAGGAGCTAACGATTTCAAAAACACCGCTAAATCCTTTGAGAGGCTTTGCTCTATGATGTTTTTTACCTTCTTGTGCTCTATGCAGAGCGAATCCTACTTCGTCTTTTACAGGCTCAGGAAAATTTTTTAAATCCTCCAACGAAGAGCCAATCCACACTATTTCTTTATTCTTTTTTACACTCATGTTTAATTAATCCCATATCTGGGATATTATTACAACATCAAAAATAGTTTTTTTAACATTTTGGATAACTTCATCTCATGGCATTCAATGTAAACACAATCGGAATCGCTGTCATCTTCTTCAAGCCAGGTTAAAAGGCCCATTTCGGGGTTAAAATGAGGCCGCTAAGAGCTGTTCTTGAGGGTTTTGAAAGATTTTATCTTTTATTAACAATGGGTTGTAATAATTTGCTTGGTCCGACCCCAAATTGATTTCTTTTTGTTTCCAACCTTCGTAGAATATAGAGCCAGAAATTGTTCTGCTTCTAAATGAACACCCGCTAACAAGTTTTGTGGGTAACTTATCTTTTTTAAAAAGTTAACTGCGTAGTCAAGTGTCTCGAGAAACTCGTCACGTCGTACTACAGGCGCATTGACTCGATCCGTGGTGAGCACATTAACAGAATGCTTGAGAATTTTACGTCGAACTTTATCCTTTATTGGCTGCCTATACGTGGGCTTTGGCATGACACCTCATTAATTTTTTATTTGTGTAACACCGTTCTGAGACGGGGTGTGCAGGGACGTGGTGTCACCCAGCCTATGCAATGAAATATAAATTTTGTAGTTACCGGCGGCCTGATGCCCTCGGCTCTATAAATTTGTTATGTGGTTTATTCTGTAAAATCAACAGTTTCCTGTTTCTGTTGAAGTCTCTTTTGTTCTTTTCTTTTTCGTTTTTCTGATTCAATTTGTTCTATCGATCGAATGTCATCCGGCAACTGTTTTTTAAATTTCTTAAAATACAAATGTTCAATATACTCAGGTAAAGGAAGTTTCCACTTTTCTTGTTTGTGATTTGCCAAAGATCCAAATTCTTTAGGGTTCAATCCCAACTGACGTGCCATGTTTACTTGAGCGTGTGTCAAATGAAACTTTTTCCTTGCTTCTATCGAAGGTTTCAATTTCTTTGGGATAAATCCTTTTTTTGGCATAATCAAAAGTCTTTAATTTTGGCACATAACATCTGCGGCTTGTCCGTCAGCAAGTTCGTTGTTGAGATATATTTGATCAAGAGTCAAACGTTGACGCGACCCCTTTTTCTCTGTCAGATTTTTTTCAATATTTCATATATATATTGATTAATAATATCTATGGATAAATAAAAGTTTCTACGAATCAACATTCCTTCAATACGATAAGAATTGTTAGTATTATTAAGACAAAAAACAGGAGAACCACTCAACCCGTTTAAGTTATAACCATCTGCATTATTCTGTGCATATTGAAAGGTGAATAAACCTTTGTATTTAGTAGGGCTTGGCATAGTTGCCATTAAAGGCTTTCTTACTGTTTTTATGTTCTTTCTCTCATAATTTATTTCTGAAATTTCTTTAGGGAATCCTGTTATCAGTAGTTGATCGCATTTCAATCCTGGTAAGGATCGTTTCCCTGGTAGTTCGATTACGAAGCCTGTATCTATAGTTGATTGGAAGTGACTTTTTGCAACTTTTAAAAAAATAATATCTTTGTGATCTGTGTCTTCTGTGTCAGGTGTATTGACACCGAACATTTCATCAAAAGGGAGAAAATGTCTGGATTCTTCGTTATATTTTATCAGTATTTCATTGGCATCGGGAGAATGTCTATTATTATAAAGGACATGTTTTGCGGTGACGGCAAACAGCAAATCTTCCACCTTTACTAAAAATGAGCTACCACCAATTGTGTATTGATAATTTTTATCATCATTATGAAACATCAACATTCTACTAGCTTGTAATATAGTGTTTAAATCATGCTTTTTTATTTATATCTTATTAATTCCTGTAATCGAATCGTTGCTGATAACCTGCCTGGAAGGCGTTTCAGCCAGGTCCGGTTGATTAGCGGGTTGGGAGTTTTCATTTCCACTCTTGATGCTGTGGTGGTAATTCCTTGGTAGTGCCGACTTTATTATAAATGATTGCTTTCTCTGAAATATGCTTCCAAATAAACTCCAATCTTCTTTCGCCTGACGGAGTATTAAATATGAGTCCTCTTGGTCTAAACACCCCAAAATTTTCCGATTTATCTGGTACCCCAAATACCATTATAAAAGGTACACCAGCTACTCTAAAATCAGCGGCTAAAATTTCTTTTGTTTTTGGGTTTACTTTTAAGCTAACATAAAATTCTTTATTTAGTATCTGAGAATCTTCAGGAATCGGAACATAAAGCCCCCAAGAAATAGGCCATTCACTACCATTTAATATTTCGAGCCATATATCTTTAAAACTACACCCTTTAATACTGGACGATTTTGTTAGCCCACACAATACTTTCAAAAACCATCTTTCAATTGATTCACCGTCTATTTTACAATGAACAGAAACATTGTATGGGTCTTTGTCCACGTCATTTAGAAACCGATAAAATTTCCCTGCTAATGTGTCTAAACTGCTTAAACCGGAGTTATGCTTATAGCAGAGAATATTTGACGCAAGAGAACCTATACCTATTTGCTGAAGAGTGCTTTCTGGCTGCCATGATAGCCCACCAATGGAAATTTTCTTCTTACCCATTGAGATGGATTCCAATACATTTCTTGAGATATAGTACTCGCCTGTAAGTTTTCTATCACATTCACCATATCCCTCCAAGAAGCATTTCTTCATTTCTGCCTCATCTGTTTTTTGTTCTCTTAACCAAATAACCGGCTTGCCCGGTTCATTTGGTTGGTTGGAATTGAGTATGGATGTCCTCCGATTTCATGCCTGAAAGTCTCTATTCTTTATCCTCATTTTTCTGTTCCAACTGCTTGATCATTCGGTCGAAGTCACTTTCAAAGAGGCGATCCTGAATGATCCGGTATTTTTCAAATTCACTTTCGGCATGGACTTTGGTAATTTCTGCTGTAACTTTTCCTGCGTCCTGCAGGATTTCCCGGTCTGTCGCTTTGATGAACCGGTTGAGGCGTTTTTCCCAGTCCTGCATCGTCATCGGGATCTGCCGCAGTGCCATATCTTCCGCAACATCCAGATAGGCAGAAACCAACCGCTGCAATTGCACCATTTCATTTTCGGTCAGATAGTTTTTAGCCACACTGACATCGAACTTTTGAATTTTACCTTTTATAGCGTCTTTCCAGGTGGTCAGCCCCATATTGTCTTTTTTGTGATCCGCACGGTCCACGATCACTTCCGCAGCCGTCTGGCCATGTATTGCCCAATGCAGTTTGTTTTGCACCATCGAAAAAAAGCGCTTTGTGGCTTGAGCCGTTATATCATAATCAATGGACGTAGCATAGATATCGGTAATTTTCTGGTAGAACTTACGCTCACTCAGACGAATTTCTCGGATTCGCTGCAATTGCTCTTCAAAATATTGTTTGCCAAGGACAGATCCGTCATTCTTTAGACGCTCATCATCCATTGTGTAGCCTTTGATGGTGAACTCCTGAATAATCGTTGTAGCCCATTTGCGGAATTGCACGGCGCGTTCTGAGTTGACCTTGTAGCCGACGGCGATGATAGCCGAGAGATTGTAGTGTTTGGTATTGTAATTTTTACCGTCTGCGGCAGTTATTCGAAAATTTCGAATAACTGAATCCTCTTCCAATTCACTATCGGCAAACACCTTCTTCAGGTGATAGTTAATGGTATGCGTCTCGACATCATAGAGAACGCCCATCATTTTTTGGGTCAGCCAGATATTTTCATCCGCATAAACCGCCTCAACGCCGCCCTTACCACTTGCCGCAACAAATGTCAGGTACTCAGCAGCTGAGGACCGGACAATGGATGTCTCTTTTTTTCCGGGCTTCTGTATTCTTTTGTCTTTATCCTTTTTCATTCTACCCCTCCTCAGTTTTGATATCTGTCTCGGGACCAGCGAAGGTATTTTATCAGCTCCCAGTAAACGGCATTGGCATCAAAATCTTCACTGTCGTAGTCACCACCGGACCATTCCATGTAGCTTTCATGCTCTTCATGACTCGGGTCCTTCAGTGCTTTGCAGAATTCATAATAACCGGGCACACCACCTACATCTTCAGGCGGACAGGCACGTTCGCCTTCAAGACAGGCCAGTTCAGTTTCCAATTCCGGATTGAAATAGCGACTTTCTTCAAGAACAAGTTCGTGCTCCCAGCTGTCACCAAAGTCATACAGATAATGAAAGGTGCGGCTTTTCTGTTTGATCAGATCCCCGATCTGGTATCTGCCGCATATCAGTCCGTCTTCTTTGGATTCCGGATATCCGGTATAGCGTTTTTTCCCAATCGTGAATTCGTGCAGATGGCTGTCGGTCCAGCCCATGACAATCTGGATGACATCGTGCAGACGGTCCAATGTAATACCGGCGGGCACAACAAAACGACGCCAGATTGCGGGTTCAATATCAAGTAGTTGTATTTTTAGCAGATAAAATCGTTGGTTCATTTTTTGACCTCATATTTTGACCAAAAGCTTCGTTTGCAACCATGTGCCTGAATGATCTGATCTTTGAATGCTTCGTGATTATTAAAAATTTTCCAATTGGTGATGTTACTGAAAACGCCCAACTTTGGATAGAGCACCTTTTTCCTCCAAACCTTGAAGGGCTTTTTGAACTGCGCCATAGCTCATGCCATCTGATTGTCCGCTTGAAGACGTGACTACACCTTGCATCATTCCTCGAACGCTTACACTGGCGTACTGTGTCCCTGTTTCAAGAATGGCCTTACGGAAAAGGTGCCAGTACACGGCAGCTTCATAGGGAAAGAGGGATGGTTGTAAGAAATCGATGACAGAACAGATCAAGTCAGGTAATTCAAGCGCGTTGAAATTTGCTGCGAAAGCTTGGTCGTCTGCTGTCGCTGACGAAGCGTCTATTTCATCAAGGATTTCTCTGATTCGATCTGTCTGTTTCATATTTCCTCTTATACTCCCAACGTATGTTGCGCGGTCGCGCTGCAAAAATTACAGCGGTAACATTTTATCGGGCGATTGTCCATCACCGCTCTCGCCGTCCTCGCTAATCACCAAAATCACCGGTGAAATCCGGTGCATTTTTAAGTTGGGATTTTGAAACTTTCAAATGTGCCAGTTATATTTAGAACCGGGAACTATGCAAATTGAAAGGAGCTCGATGTGGTGTAACGTCGCCTTGATCTTGAACAAGCAATCCTGGAAATTCGCCTTCTGGATTTTTAGGAGTCAGCTTCCTGTGTTACCTGTTGCTGAACCGCCGGCTTTCCAAAGATCCCCACCGCAAGGATACTGAAACACCCGCAGATCAAATTCCGGAAGGATTGCCAGCATGTGGTCAAAAATATCCGATTGGATGGCTTCGTAATTGGCCCAGGCCTTATCTTTGCAGAATACATAAATTTCAAGCGGCAACCCGTGTTCACTCGGCTCCAGTTGGCGCACCAGAAACGTCATATCCATATTGATCATGGGGTGATTTTTCAAATAGGCAACAACATACGCACGAAATGTGCCGATATTGGTCAGACACCTGACATTGGCCGGATCCTGGGCCTCATTTCCCAATCCGGCATTGTATTGATTCAGCTCCTGACTTTTCTGTTTCATATAATCGGCAATGTATCGAATCTTTACAAAGCGTTCCAGCATTTTAGGCGTGCAAAATCTTATGGAATTTATATCAATATTAATGGCCCGTTTGATGCGGCGCCCGCCGGATTCCTGCATCCCCCGCCAGTTCTTAAAAGAATCGGAGATCAGGGCATAGGTGGGGATGGTGGTGATGGTCTTGTCCCAGTTGCGCACCTTTACCGTGGTCAGTGTTATGTCAATGACATCACCATCTGCCCCATACTTGGGCATCTCAATCCAGTCCCCCTGCTTGAGCATGCGGTTTGTGATTAACTGAATGCCGGCCACAAATCCCAGAATGGGATCTTTGAAAATCAACATGAGCACCGCTGTCATGGCGCCTAAGCCGCTGAACAAAAAAACTGGTGCTTGATTAAAAATTACAGATACTACAAAAATAATACCCACAAAATAAAGCACAATCTTGACCACCTGGAAAAGCCCGGTCAAAGGAATTTCCCTTGCCATCTTCAGGGTCTGGTAGAAGCTGTGGAAAATAGTAATCAGGACATCAAGGACCAGAACAACGACAACAATAAAATAGAGATTGACCGCTCTGCCGACAAACGCTTCGATATGGGGATATTCCACAAAAATCATGGGAATAAAAAATTGAACCACCAGCACAGGAACCAGCAGGGTGAGTCGATTCAACAGGTTTTTTTCAATGAGGATGTTGTCTATCGTGGTAGTGGTCCGTTCAATAAAACGGGCCACAAGGGTGCGCACAATACGCCGGACAATATAAAATGCAACAAAACTGATCAAAAGAACAACCAATGAAACAATTGCAGTGGTAATGATCATTCCCCATGAGGGGCTGATTTTCATAGAAGTAAACCAGGATTGAATAAAATCGGGTGGGTTCATGTTATCCTCTTTTTTAGACGGTATGTCTATCCTTCCCAATCACTGACGTCTGGTATCCGTAAGTGCGGTCATTAATCCTAATCCAATATAAACAGTCCCGACCAAATACCGTTCAATCCGCAGAAACGAGTGATTGCCTTTGAGCCATTGTCCAACTGTACCCGCTAAAAGAGCATACAGGCTGTCTGTGACGATGGCCATGAATACAAACAGACATCCGAGGGTCAACAATTGTAAAGTAAGTGAACCCTTTGATGAATCGACAAATTGTGGCAAGAAAGCGAAAAAGAATAAGGCCGTCTTTGGGTTGAGTATGGCCACAAGCACACCTTGGCGAAAAATGCGTTTCAGGCTCTGCCGTTGGAAAGTCTGCGGTTGATGCTTCGCTTCGCGTGCAAGGAGTCGGCGCACTCCCAGATAAATGAGATAGGCGGCACCCAGGTATTTGACGATGGAAAAAACCAGTGTTGATGAAACGAGTATAGCAGACAACCCCAAAGTTGCTGCTAATACATGCACGAAGTTGCCGGCCTCTATACTGAGAACTGACACAAATCCAGCTAATCGGCCCTGATCCATGCTGCGCGCCACAATATAAAGCACGGCCGGACCGGGCGTGAGTAGAAGGATTAAGGCTGCCAACAGAAATATGGACAAATTTGGTAAGCCAAACATAATACCCCTTTCGATTCGTCTTGAATTCTACTTCAACACTGCCATCGCATGACAGCGCCCAACTTTAAAATAATCGGTATCACTCGGTTCATTTTTTTGTTGGAATTTTATAGTCACAAATCACCAGAACAAATAAAGTGTAGCTGTTTGTTCATAATGCCGGAAGCGGATCATTAAGAGAGTCCAATTGTCCAGCTAGTTCGTTTAATTATTGAACGATATCCATTAATGGCTTAAACGAATACATTGCTGGACGTCTACCTTGGGCAGGTGTGACAATGCCTATTATTTTATTTTCGAGCAAGCTTTTTATCACCTTGGCTGCATGTGGTTTTGACAATTCTGTTGATTCTGTGAAATCTGGTGTTTCAAATATTAACTTTGAAAAAAGAAAATCTTGAATTTTCAAAGAATTTCTTGATTTGGTTACATCTTGAATAATATGCTTCATTTCCTCATACAGCTGAATGATACGTTTAGCCCGTTTTGTGTTGTTTATGGCTTGACTGGTAATTGCTTCAAGAAAATAATTAATCCACTCATACCATGCTTTTTGGTCTGATACTGCTCTTAGATTATCATAGTAATTCTGTCTGTTTTCTTCAAAAAATTCACTCACATACAATGCCGGATACTTAAGGATTTTTTGTTCAAACAAGAATAGCGGGATAAGAATTCTGCCAATTCTTCCATTCCCATCTAAAAAAGGGTGAATGATTTCAAATTGAGCATGGATTATAGCCAATTGTACAAGTTTGTCTTTTTCATCGTAGTGGCAATATTTTTCCCAATTAGATAAAAAATCTAAAAGAAGATGCGGTTCTGGCGGAACATAGCTTGCTGTTTCAATTGTCGAATTAGATTTTCCAATCCAATTTTGAATTTTTCGGAATTCACCTCTTGCTTTGTTTTGCCCCCTTACCCCTTGTAGAAGTATCTTGTGCATGTCTTTAATAAAGTTTAAACAGATTGGTCTGTTTTCAAGTTCTTTCGTGGCAAACAGCAGAGCATTCCTGTAATTGATAACTTCCTCAATGTCGTTAATATTATCCTGTTTTCTTTTTGGAGCTGCTTCAAACGCTAAAACTTCACTCAGTGATGCCTGTGTTCCTTCAATTTTTGATGATAACACGGCCTCTTGGGTCATAAGTGGATTTAAAAATAATAAGGGGTTTAGAATGCTTTCAAGTAGACCATCAAATTTTGCCACTGCGGAATTTGCTTTAACAATATTGACGAGTAGGTTTTCCCAGTTAATATTTTCAAGCGGCAATTTTTCTGGAACAAATGGTTTTGGCATATTATTTCTCGTTAGTGTCTCATTTCCAGATATATTACAAGACGAAACATCTTTTGTCAATCATTCATGATACGCAAGATTGCGTATTCATTTAAGAGGAGAACCCCCAAACCCCGCAGTTAGGGTAAAAATATTTTTAGGCTTTCTTAAATTATATTTACAAAAGAGGCCATTAAAAGGGTCCACCTGCATCGGACATTCCGCACATTCAAAAAAGAGTTTTTGAAATTTTTTAATTTGCAAGAAAAAACAAATTAATCAAAAAAGTAGACAATTGTTTAAAAATAGTCAATACTAATCTGGTTTTTTATAAAAAATAAAAAAAGGACCAGATTATGCGGGCAATGGATACCAAGATTAAGCAAGTGGATGTTCTACCAATGGTTAAGCATTACATAACTGAACTGAGATTGCATGAACTTTTTGATAAATATATACCCAACGATAACGGTTGTGAAATCAAGCCCGCTCAAGTGCTATGCATGATGATAATGAACATCGTAGTCGCAGCAAAACCGCTATACAAAGTAGATGAATGGTTGATTGAGCATTTAGATGGCAAGGCAGAAGACAAAATGATTGCAGGCAAATATAATGATGACCGTTTAGGACGTTGCCTTGAAGCTCTGTTTCGAGTAGACCGCCATAGTTTAATGTCTGAAGCCTCCGTATCAGCAATAAAAGTCCATGATTTAATAACAACACGAATCCACAATGATTCAACGACTGTAAGCTTTGCAGGCGCATATAAAGATCAAAGTCCAGCAGCGATTCAACTAAATTTCGGTTATAACAAAGATCATCGACCAGACTACAAACAGATTGTATTTGGACTTAATATCACAGAGGATGGCCATGTTCCAATAAGTTATCAGGTATTCAATGGTAATCAAGCAGATGTCAACACCCACATACCTAATTGGAATAATTTGCGTAATTTTTTAGCAAACGAGGATTTTTTTTATATAGCAGATTCCAAACTCTGTAGTGAAGATAACATGCACCATATCGAGAAAAATGGTGGCAACTTTATTACAATAATGCCAAAGAATCGTACCGAAGTCAGCGCATTTTATGAACGACTTCAACAAGGAGAAGAGATTGAATGGCAACCAGCGTATTCTACAGAACATAGTCGCCAAAAAGGGCAGTTGATAATTTATCAGACCTATGCCGAGGAGAGGAGCTGGGAAGGTTATCATATAATCTGGGTGCATTCCAGCAGTAAGAAAAAACGAGACCTCAACACTCGAGAAAGGAGGATTTCCAAGGCCGAAGGAAATTTGAAAGAATTGTTGCCAGGGCTTAATAAATATTATCTAAAGAGCACCGAACAAATCGCAAAAGCAATAAAAAAAGCATGCAAAGGGGCCGGAGATTTCCTAAAAGTCGAAATAGTAGAAGAGAAGACAACACAAAAAATTAAAATTGGTCGAGGTCGGCCAGGGCCAAACACGCAATATGAAGATAGAGAACAGATTACCTACCATATGAAGTGGTGTCGTGATGAAGAAGCCATTGAACAGGCATTGAAAACCGATGGGATTTTCCCACTGATTACCAACGCAGCTTTACCGGCAGCAGAGGTTCTTCAGATATATAAGAAGCAAAAGCCCCCGTAACTCTCCATATGCCGGATCAAGCAGGTCTTTACCAATATCCTTGAGAAAGTGAAGGTGGCAGGCCAGAACAGGAATATTCAGCTCTAATTGTTCCACAAGAGAATTGACCGCAG
>Ga0307987_1001811_pt1 | contig 11533 bp, 9 predicted proteins | sample EllFjometagen181_FD_203157 | JGI IMG/M metagenome (GOLD analysis project Ga0307987, IMG submission 203157) | Marine microbial communities from Ellis Fjord, Antarctic Ocean - #181 | ecosystem: Environmental > Aquatic > Marine > Unclassified | place: Southern Ocean | collected 2014-10-08 | reverse complement strand
CGGGTAAATTCACAGTGACATCCCCTGGGGAATACCGGGAACTGCTTCGATCCAAGGGCGTGATTGCTGATATTGAGGAACGAAAAGCCCTCTTAGTCCAAGGGATTGAAAAGGTGGCTGCAACCCATGACTGCCACATTTTAGACGACGCTGAACTGGTGGACATTGTCACCAATTTGGTGGAGTATCCTTATCCTGTACTGGGACGATTTGATGGAGATTTTCTGGAAGTACCCGACGAGGCATTGATCACAGCCATGAGGGAACACCAGAAATACTTTGCCCTTACCGATGCAAAGGGTACTTTAAAATCCTGTTTCATTGCTGTGAACAACACCCTCGCAAAGGATATGGATTTGGTGGCAGCAGGCCACGGAAAGGTAATCCGGGCACGCTTGGCCGATGCTAAGTTTTTCTACAAGGTGGATCGTGAATCCACCCTGGATGATTTTGCCGAAAAACTTAAAAAGGTAACCTTCCAGGCAAGCCTTGGCTCCATGTATGAGAAACGCCAACGCCTGGAGACACTGGGTGCCTGTCTCACCAGACTTGCATATCCAGATGGCAATGAGACCCTCAAAACAGATGTTATCCGGGCTGCCCAGATATGCAAGGCGGATCTGGTGAGTCAAATGGTCATTGAGTTCACCAAGCTCCAGGGGGTGATTGGCCGGGTTTATGCAGAAAAAGAAGGAGAGAACAGCGAAGTTTCAAGTGCCGTTGAGCAGCACTACCGCCCGGTTCATGCCGGTGCAGCGCTGCCAGAATCAGTCACCGGCAAGCTCCTGGCCCTGGCAGATAAAATGGATACCATCTGCGGCTGTTTCTCCATTGATCTGGTGCCCACCGGGGCCTCTGATCCCTATGCATTGCGTCGCCAGAGCATCGGTATTGTTCAGATTATGCTGGCAGCAGGATTTACCTTTCCACTCAGGGAATTGGTGACAAAAGGGGTCTCTTTGTATGTGGCGGATGAAGCAAAGGGAGCACTCGTCGCAGACAAGGTTCTGGCCTTTATCATGGGCCGGATGGGTAATATGCTGGTGGAACAAGGCTATTCTCGGGAATCGGTGAACTCTGCCCTGGCTGTCTCCTTTGATAATGTCCCCGATAGTCTGCTCAGAATCAAAGCCCTGGATGCCATGCGCCAGGAACCTGATTTTGAACCCCTTTCCATTGCCTTTAAGCGAGTGGTGAATATCCTTAAAAAAGCGGGTATCCAAAAAGCCCTGCCAGTGGATGAGTCCCTGTTTGAAGACGCATCGGAAAAAGCCCTGAACACTGCCTGTAAGCAGGTGAAAGAGAGTGTTGAATCCTTCACCGTGACTGGCGAGTATGAAAAGGCTTTAAAAGAGATTGCCACCTTAAGACCCTTTGTGGACACCTTTTTTGATGAGGTCATGGTCATGGTGGATGATGAGGCCGTGAAGCAAAACCGAATGGGACTGCTCTCCTCTGTGGCGGAACTGTTCCAGAACATTGCAGATTTTACTTTAATTTAAAGGAGTTAAAAATATGGCAGGTTATGATCCTGAAAAAGACAAAACATTAAAGGACTGGAAGTGTGAAGAGACTGGTTTGATGCTCTCCATTCATCAATACGCCGGTGGCGAAGCAAAGCTTCAGATCGGGCCCAGAATCTTAAAGAAAAAAGACGGTACAGACCGGGCACCTTCCAAGGCGGGTCGTCTCTCCATGGAAGATGTGATGTGGATCTACGACATAATTGATGAGGTTAAGGATGAACTTGCCGACGTTGTCGGACCTGAATAGCCCTTCCCTGGTCCCCCCGTTGGGGGCCAGAAAGGCACCAGACATTGGCCCTCTGGCTGTGATGGTCAGCACAGTACCTGATGTCAGGTATATTAAAAAAAGTCTGGGCCAACCCCGGTCCAGATCTTTTTTCATGGGTGAGCTGTTCCCGGCCCAGGAGCCCTCCTCCAAGGCATCCTCAAATCAGGAAAGACAGGGAATAGCTGTGGGGGACAAGGAAATTCCTTCCACGGAAAAGGATGTGCCGGGAAAAAAATCTGGTACAACTACCGGGGATGGAAATACGGCTGTATTTGCAGGCCCCTACATTGGGGCTCCCTATGCGGTGATGCTTCTCGAATCCCTCATTGCCCGGGGGGCACGGCAGATCATTGTAATTGGCTGGTGCGGTTCCATTTCACCGGAAATGAAAATCGGAGACATTATCATACCCCATGCCGCCATTTCCCACGAGGGCACCTCCCAGAACTACATGAACTGCACAGAACCCTACCCTGTGATACCTGTCCCCTCTCCCCCATCCACCTCCCCTGCCCTAATTGAAAAAATAACCCAACTCCTTGGTGAAAAACAAATACCATTTAAAACCGAATGCATCTGGACTACCGATGCCATATACCGGGAAACAGCAGAAAAGGTGGCTTTTTTTCATTCCAAAGGAGCCAGGGCTGTGGAGATGGAGTGCTCTGCCTTGTTTGCCGTGGCCGCCCATCACAAGGTGGAACTTGTTTCCCTTCTGGTGGTGTCTGATGAGCTTTCTGAAACCCAATGGAAACCTGCCTTTAAATCCAAGGCCTTTGGCTCTGCCCGACAACAGGTGGCCGATGTTGTCATTGATTTTTGTAATCAAAAATAAAAATTTTAGTCATCTATCGGCATCCTTCATATGACACCAAAAATACTTTACACTTTTGGAGGAATGATTCCCGGAAAATGGGCTCATTGCTCCAACAAGTGCAAACTGGAAAATGAAGGGTGCCCATCTATTTATTGAGGAATTCATGGACAACGCATTAAAACAAGAGGCCCTGGACCTCCAGCGGGAATTGAACCGCCATAATTTTCTTTACCATACAAAGGATGATCCGGAAATTTCCGATGCCGAATATGACCGGATGATGGTCCGGCTTCTGGAAATTGAGAAAGAATTCCCCGAACTTTCCGCCCCGGATTCCCCCACCCGCCGGGTGGGAGCAGCGCTTTTGGAGGCCTTTGAAAGTGCCCCCCATTCCATTCCCATGTTGAGTCTGGACAATGCGTTTTCCGATGGTGATATGGTGGATTTTCATAAGCGGGTCCTGCGTCTTTTAAAAGATGTGCCCCTGTCCTACATAGTGGAGCCCAAAATGGATGGGGTGGCCGTTGAACTGCGCTATGAGAAAGGCCTTTTGACCCGCGCCACGACCCGGGGGGATGGGGTTGTGGGAGAGGTGATCACCGACAATGTTCGGACCATCCGGGCCATTCCACTTCGATTAATAGCCACCCCAGAGGTTCCGCTTCCTGATCTGTTGGAGGTCAGAGGTGAGGTGATCATCAAGGCAGATGATTTCATTGAACTAAACCGCCAGCGACTTAAAAAAGATCTCTCTCTGTTTGCCAACCCCCGCAACGCGGCCGCCGGCTCACTTAGACAACTGGATTCCAGAATCACCGCTTCCCGGCCCCTTTCTATCTACGTCTATGGTACAGGACTTTGCCAGGGGATTAAATTTGACTCTCATGGCGGGATGCTTGCCACCCTTCAAACCATGGGTTTCCCCGTGAACCCTCTGGTAAAGCAGGGGCTGTCTATCCAACAGGTGCTGTCCTATTACCGGGAACTTGAAGCCATGCGCCACGGTCTTGCTTATGAGATCGACGGCATGGTGATGAAGGTGGATGACATCCAATACCAGGAAGAGCTGGGGATGAAGACCCGGAGTCCCCGGTGGGCCATTGCCTATAAATTTCCTGCTGAGGAAGCCACCACCGTGGTGAATGATATTATAGTCCAGGTAGGCCGCACCGGAACCCTCACCCCGGTAGCAATACTTGAACCCGTAGCCATTGCCGGTGTCACGGTGGCCCGGGCCACCCTTCACAATGCCGATGAAATCAGCCGTAAGGATGTCAGGGTGGGAGATCATGTGGTGGTTATCCGTGCCGGAGATGTGATTCCCAAGGTGGTAAAGGTGATGGCCTCCCGCCGAACGGGTGATGAAACACCCTTTATTATGCCAGACACCTGCCCGGTGTGCCACAGCCCTGTGTTGCGGTTGGCAGATGAGTCTGCCATTAAATGCATCAATGTCTCCTGTAGTGCCCAGATAAAAGAGCGCATCAAACATTTTGTCTCCAAAGGGGCCTTTGATGTGGATGGCTTGGGCAAAAAGCTGGTGGAACAATTGGTGGAGCGCAAGGTTATCTCTTCCTTTGCCGATCTCTTCACCCTGGAAAAGCCCGAGCTGTCTGCCATGGATCGCATGGGTGACAAGTCTGCCGTCAATATTGTTGGGGCATTAAAACAGGCATCTACCATTACCCTTCCCAAATTTGTGTTTGCCCTTGGCATTGATCACACCGGAGAAAATGCCGCCCTTCTTTTGGCCCGGCAATTTAAAACCCTGGAAGGGATCATGGCCGCATCAAAAATTAACCTTGAATCCATTGACGGCATGGGACCCAAAACCGCTGCGGCGGTACACGACTTTTTTGCCAATCCAGATAACCGGCAGGTCATTGACCAACTGCTGGCCAATGGGGTGAACATTATGGAGACTCCAGAAGCAAGCGTAACCCAGGAGATAGACACGGCTGCCGCAAGCCCATTTATGGGCAAAACAGTGGTTCTCACCGGCAGCATGGAGGAGATGACCCGGAGCGATGCCAAAAAGAAACTACAGGATTTGGGTGCCAAGGTCACCTCCAGCATCAGTTCCAAGACCGATTTTCTTGTGGCAGGGGCATCTGCGGGGAGTAAGCTTACCAAGGCCCAGGCCCTGGGGGTTACCATTTTAGATGAAGCACAGTTCAGGGAAATGGCTGATATATGACAAAAGGATCAAAATAAAACCATGAATCAAAAACAAGGAAAAAAAATAAAAAAACGAAATTATGTTGAGTATATAAACGAATTACTTGTTCCCCGTGGGGATAGCCAAAGCCCTAAGGTTCTTGATTTGTTTGCTGGTTGTGGAGGGCTTGGTTTAGGTTTTGAAGCTTGCAATTTTAAAACAGTTGGATATGAAATTAATGCGGATTATTGTGCAACATATTCCAATAATCTTAACGGGGAATGCCTAACCGAAAATTTAACACCAAATACAAATTTTCCTGATGCAGATGTAATTATCGGCGGGCCTCCTTGTCAACCTTTCAGTGTTGGTGGAAAACAGAAAGGACTTAACGATTCCCGTGACGGTTTTCCTGCTTTTATTGCAGCAGTTGAAAAAATCCACCCTGATATTTGGATGTTTGAAAATGTTCGAGGCTTGCTTTATCGCAACAAATGGTATTTTGAAGAAATTAAAGAGCGGTTAGAAAATTTTGGTTATATTGTCGAATCGAAGCTGTTAAATGCTAAAAGATTTGGCGTCCCGCAAAACAGGGAAAGAGTGATTGTTGTAGGTCATAAAGGTGTATTTACCTTCCCGGAGGAAGAACTTGAAGATGTTGCTGCCGGGGAGGCATTACAAGAACTTGCAACCCAAATACCTGAAAATGTCAGATGGGTTACACCTAATATGGATGTCTATATTAAAAAATATGAAAAGGCATCCAAATGTATTAACCCAAGAGATTTATATTTAGATAGGCCTTCCCGAACGTTGACTTGCAGAAATTTAGCAGGTGCTACCGGAGATATGCACAGAATAAAACTTGAAGATGGAAGAAGAAGAATGCTTACAGTCAGAGAAGCCGCAAGACTCCAAAGCTTTCCTGATTGGTTTGAATTTGAGGGGGCTTTAAGCAGTCAATTCTATCAGATTGGAAATGCAGTAGCTCCGTTATTTGCATTTAAGCTTGCGCTTTCTGTAAAGGAATATTTACAATCTAATCTTCGGTATAAAACAAATGAAATGGATGCAATGAGGTTCAAAATTCCCAAACAGATGAGTCTATTTTAAATATGAAAAATTACTTTACGCAAAGAATTAAGTGCAAAACATTTAAGAAAAAGTCTAGAAATCTTCAAAAACTCGTAAACCAAGCCCTTGATATCATGCATAGTATGGGGATTCCCCTTGATGATAAAAATTCACGAGGCCTTGAAAAAATGGCACTTGTTTTTATTTCGGTAGCACAGGTAAACAAATCACGAAGCTGGAAAGAAGCGAAAGATAGCAGTCATGATATCTCTCTCAAATCGCGAGACATTATTGAGTATATGAATGAGCATCTCGAAGAAAATATAAGCCCAGGCTCATATGACGATATTCGAAGAAAAGACCTAAAAATGTTGGTTCTTGACGGACTTGTCAGCAATACGAATCCCAATGCAGCGAGGAATGATCCGACCAGAGGTTATTGTTTGTCTCCAGAGTATGGAAATGTCATTAGATCCTATGATACGGCTGAGTGGACTGAAAACGTGACAAAACTTTTAGCCGGGAAAAAAACATTAAAAGAAGTGTTGAGTCAAAAAAGAAATTTGGAGAAAGTTGATGTTAAGCTGCCATCCGGCATTGAACTAAAATTTTCACCCGGAAAGCATAATGAATTACAAAAAGAAATAATTAAAAATTTTCTGCCTTTATTTGGATCTGGTGCAGAAATTTTGTATGTTGGTGACACGGCTGATAAATTTCTTCATATTGATAGACCTGCACTTGAGGCTCTTGCTTTTTTCGAATTAAAGCGAGGAGAACTTCCAGATGTTGTTGCATACAATAAAAATAAAAATTGGTTGTTTTTAATTGAAGCTGTTCACAGTTCAGGGCCAGTATCTCCAATACGGCTAATAGAGCTGGAAAAACTCAATCAAAAATGCACAGCGGATAGAATATATGTCTCCGCATTTCTGGATAAGACGACTTTTCGCAAATTTGTTGCAGACATTGCATGGGAGACTGAAGTTTGGATTGCGGACCGTCCAGAGCATATGATTCATTTTAATGGAGATAAATTTTTGGGACCATATGAGAACACTAAGGGAATTCATAACAAATAATTTACCCAATCTAATTGAAAACGCAAACTTGACACCCCCAAGGTAGCTGGTGTTTTGGTCAATCTCAAATCTTTAATATGAATAACCGTTTATATATTGAATAGAATCTAACTTTCGGAGTTTTATGTAATCATTATGGATACGTTCTTAACAGAAAAACATCGCATTGTGAGAAGTTCCGTCAGGGCCTTTGCCCAGCGGGAAATTATGCCCATTGCCAGGGAAATAGATGAAGATCGTCGGTTTCCCTGGGAAGTCATTGAGAAAATGGGGAAACTTGGCTATCTGGGTATCCAGGCCCCCCGGGAACTGGGGGGGGCAGGCATGGATGCGGTGAGCTATATTATCATCATTGAGGAGATCTCCCGGGCCGCCGCTGCCCTTGGGCTTTGTGCCTCGGTGCATAATAGTGTGGCCCTTTATCCCATCCTTGCATTTGGGAATACCCTTCAGCACGACAAATTTGTGCCGGATCTGGCCTCTGGGAAAAAAATCGGGGCCTTTTGCCTCACAGAGCCCAACGCCGGTTCCGATGCCTCGGCCATTGAGGCCACAGCCATCAAAGACGATGACCATTACATTGTCAACGCCAATAAGGTGTTTGTCACCAATGGCGGCGTGGCAGACATTTGTGTGATGTTTGTCCGCACCGATCCGGCGGCTGGCCCCCGGGGGATCAGCGTCATTGTGGCGGAAAAGGGAACCCCGGGATTTGTGGTGGGAGAAAAGGAAGACCTCTCCGGTATGCGGGCCAATCCTGTGTGTTCCATCCGTCTCAGCGACTGCAAAATCCCCGTTGAAAATCTTCTGGCAAAGGAAGGTATGGGATTAAAGATTGGGCTGGCCGCCCTGGATACCGGCCGCATCGGCATTGCAGCCCAGGCCGTGGGCATTGCCCAGGCAGCCCTTTTTGAAGGGATCAAGTATGCAAAGGAGCGCATTCAATTCAAGGTGCCCATTGCCAGACATCAGTCCATACAGAACATGATTGCCGACATGGCCACCCAGGTGGAGTCGGCCCGGCTCATGGTGTATCGAGCAGCAATACTCAAGGATCAGAAAAAGCCCTTTTCCAAGGAAGCGGCCATGGCCAAACTCATGGCAAGTGAGACCTCAAGCCAGGTGGCGGACATGGCTGTCCAGATCCATGGCGGATATGGATATTCCAAGGCCTATGGGGTGGAGCGATATTACCGTGATGCACGGATCACCAGGATTTACGAGGGAACCAGTGAGGTTCATCGCATGGTGATTGCCCGTAATATTCTTGGATAAGTGTAAAGTGCTTTTAAAGTAATACGAAGAATACCAAAAAATATGGAAAAGATATGGGACTCAATATAATTGTATGTGTAAAGGCCGTGCTGGAAGCGGGCTGGGGCGCAAAAGGTGCCGGGAAGAATACCACCCTGAACCTGTTTGACCGCCCAGCCATTGAGATGGCCAATGAATTAGCTCAAAAATATGATGGCACAATCACCCTGGTCTCCATGGGACCTGAATCTGCATGCTCCGCTCTGTATGAAGCCATGTCCATGGGCCCCCACCAAGCAGTGCTGGCATGTGATTCCCTGTTCAGAGAATCTGACACCTATGCCACAGCAAAGGTGTTGAGCGCAGCCATTGAAAAATTATCCCCCTTTGATCTGCTTCTATTTGGGACCAGATCCTCGGACAGTGACACCGGTCATGTGGGACCCCAGACGGCCCAGATGCTTTCCCTTCCCTATATATCCAATGTCCATGATGTCATGGATCTGGACATGGACAAGACCACGGTGGAAAGACGGGCCGATGGATTTGTGGAACAATTTCAGATCACCGGTTCAGCTGCCATGAGCGTGGTTCATGGCGGCACCGAGTATGGCTACACCGGTCTTTATGAGATTGAAAATACCTTTGACAACAAATCAATCCAACGCTGGGACCACACTGATCTGGGGCTTGAAGCCCATGAAGTCGGGCTTTCGGGATCTCCCACAAAAATTGTGGCGTTAAATCCCCACAAATCTAAGAAACAGTGTCAGTTCATTGCCGGAGATGTGGCCCAGGCTGCAGAAACCCTGGCTCAGACCCTATCACAGGCAGGATTGGTGGATTAAATAATGACAAAAAATACAAACACGCAGCCCAATGACCCGGGTGTGGCTGGAAAAGATATCTGGGTATATGGAGATCTGAGAACGTCTGCACTGTTCAATAACAGCCTTAATGTACTGGCAGGGGCACAAAAATTGGCAGCCTTCACCGGTGGTAAAACCGTTTTTGTCATAACCTGCCGGGAAACTCCGCATAATCCAGAGGCCATAGAAGAACAAAGTGCCTCCGATCAGGCCCTGAAGCATGGAGTGGACAGAATATTAACGCTTAAACCTTCTACAGGGGGATATCTTCTACCGGAGCAGGAAGCCCAGGTGCTTGCCGGGGTGGTGCAGCAGAAAAATCCCTGCGCATGCCTGTTTCCCCTTCATATAATCCCCCGGGAGATCTGTTCCCGGGCTGCAGCTATATGCCACGCAGGCATGATTGCCGACTGCATGGATTTTAAATATGATGCGGGGGAGATCATTGCCATATGTCCCTCCCATGGGGGGGAAGTCATGGCGCAACTGGGATTTTCCAATCCCACCATCACCGGATTTATTACGGTACAGCCCAATGCCTTTATCCGAAAGGAGATAGAAAATACCGGTGGGGAGACAGAAACCCTGACAGTGACATCCCTTTCCCCTTGTGACCAGATCACCTTTGTTTCCTGCCAAAAGGAATCAAGGGCCGATAAAAATCTGGAGACCGCCAGAAAAATTGTGGTGGGCGGCGCCGGGCTTGGTAATATTGAAGGCTTCACCACCCTCCGGAAACTGTCTGCTGCCCTGGGGGCTGAAACCGGGGCCACCCGCCCCCCGGTGATGTGGCATTGGATTGACGAAGAACGTCTCATTGGTCAAACCGGCAAAACCGTTTCGCCGGAGTTGTTGATCTCCCTTGGCACCTCCGGGGCGGTTCAGTACACCGCAGGCATCACCGGTGCTAAAACCGTGGTGGCAGTAAACAAGGACCCCAATGCCCCTATTTTCCAGTTTGCAGACATGGGTATTGTGGGGGATGTGAATCTTTTCTTGCCGGTGTTTACGGAAAAAATCAAACAGATTTCCCTGAGATCCCTGGCCGATGCCTTGGACAATGAAGGGACTTCTGCCCAGGGGGGCGATTTTGGTTCCAGGCTCATCAGAATCAGAAGAGCCCATGGCTTGACCCGGGAGGTATTGGCACAATCCGTGGGCCGCACCCCGGAATTCATCAAAGAGTTGGAAAACAACCAGACCACCGCTTCGGTGGGATTGTTGATCACCCTGGCCGAAGTGTTTGACATTGATGCGGGTACGTTTTTAAATGATGAAGAGCAATCAAAGCTTGCCGGAGAACGGGCCCAAGCCTACACCCGGCGAACCTCCAATTACCATTACCAGAGTCTGACTCCAGGGGCGGAAAACGAGCATCTGCGGGTGTTCATGATCACCATTGAATCCCGGCAGATGCATAAACCCGTGGACTATCGCCACGAAGGCGAAGAATTTGTTTATGTCATGGAAGGACAGTTGGGATTGACCCTGGACGGTAAGCTTTATACCCTGATGCCCGGAGAGTTTATGAAGTATAATTCCCAGACCCCCCATCAGTTGAAAAGTCTTAGTGATGAAAAGACCCGGTGCCTGGTGACCCTCTATACACCTTGAAGCTAAAAAACTGGATAGTATCCGATTCCGTTTATTGATAGAGGGGGCCAGAATTCACCCAGGGACACAAGGTGTTCTCTGGCCTCAGCTTCTCACTTCCCAATGCCCCCGGGTGCCGCCAACACGATTGATATAACCGGCTTCTTTGAGTTTGTTGAGATGCTTTTTCAAAGCCGAATCATTGATTCCCATTTGGTCTGCCATTTTCCGGTATGGGCACTTATTATCTTTTTTTATCAATGCCAACACATTTCTTTGACGCGGGGTCAAATCAATGTTATTGACCATTGAGCCACCCATTGAGCCACCCATTGAGCCACCCATTGAGCCACCCATTGAGCCACCTTTTTCCGAAATGTCTTTATTAGCTGAGACAGGGCCTTCAGGCAGGGGCTGACGGTAAAACGCCCAGTCCACAAAATCACCCCGTTCCCGTATTTGCGGCTCAATTATACCTGCATCATGGCAAAGGGTTTTGATTCGTCCGATGCCACTGCCCCATTGCTCGATATATCCCAGTGCTTTCAATACCCTTGCCAGTACTCGGTTTCGGATTTCCGAGCGACCCTGTTTCAAATCAGCTTCGGTCAGCCCATTGGGCAACCCCCCCGGGGAGACAATCCGAAGGGCATCATCGTAGATACCCACTTTAATATCCCGTCCAAAATTACTGTAGTCTCTGTGTAACACGGCATTTACCAGTGTTTCACGGATGGCGGGTATAGGGATTTCGGCTACCCCCTTAATGCGGGATATTCTCAAGGCTTTTTATGTGGAGAATTAGTTTTTAACCCCTAAAATCAAGGCGGCTAAGACGCTTGATTTAAAAGGCTGTCCCGCCTTAAGTGGGTAGCCGGGATTTCATATGTTT
>Ga0307987_1001810_pt1 | contig 11535 bp, 21 predicted proteins | sample EllFjometagen181_FD_203157 | JGI IMG/M metagenome (GOLD analysis project Ga0307987, IMG submission 203157) | Marine microbial communities from Ellis Fjord, Antarctic Ocean - #181 | ecosystem: Environmental > Aquatic > Marine > Unclassified | place: Southern Ocean | collected 2014-10-08 | reverse complement strand
TGAGTTATAAGTAGTAGCAACCACAACTTCACCAATTAATGGATTAGCTTTACATTTATCTACTATCATTTGAATAGCGTTAGTATCCCCGATAGGTAAAAGAACTTTACCCGGTAAACGTGTACTATTCATTCTGGCTTGGATAATTGCAACTGTTTTCATAGGAACATAGCCTCCAATTCTTCAATTGTGTCTTTTATTTCCTTATATGAAACAGGCCCATCTGTACCTGCTATCAGTGATTTCAAAATTAAAATCAAAGCTTGTACTATTGTTTCATTCATAAAACCTCCACTTTTGAAATCCCGTTTTCCTTCTTAACATTAAAGACTTTATCAGCAGCACTAATAAACTCCTGATTATGAGTAACCATAATAATCTGAATACCAAGCTTAGAACTAATTTCTGATAATAATTGACCGGCTTTAACTTGATGGTTTTTTGAAATGAATTTAAAGGGTTCATCAAATATTAATGTATTCCTAGTTCTAGGGCTTTTAAGGCTCCATATAGCTACCCTAAGGCCAAAAGCAGCCACGTCAACAGCACCACCACCACTAGCCAGCATAGGCTTAACAACGTTTTCACCGCGTTTAAAAAGCAAGTCAGCTTCCGTTTTACCCCTTTTAATTTCATAATTTAATACTAGTTCATAAGGGTTATCAAAAATAGCACTTAAACCAAGGCTAACCAGTTCTGATATTTTATACTCTAATTGCTCTTGAGTTTCTTTAGCTACTAATTGCATAATAGCCCTAGCCTTTTCATAGCTGAATAGATCGGTTTGAAGCTGTTTTAGTTTAGTTTCCTTAGCTTCTAACTCCGTTTCTATTCTTTGCCTAACCCCTTTTTTAATCTGGAGGGCTTCTTTAAGTTCTGTTAGCATCTTTTATAACCGTATTCTATTGCAGCACAAATATAAATAAATACACATAAACCCCAAAGGATAAAACCTTGACTAGTGGATAAATCCCAAGAGTTTTTTAACATTATAGGCCCAACACTAGCAGCAATCATACTACTGAATCTAGCAAATTTACCAAGCATATTTTTCCTTTAAAGTAGTAAACCTAGATTCAATATCAGCTTTCTGTTTATCTAATTCAGCCTTTTGTTTTTCGTACTTCTCATCAGCTTCATCTAAGGTATTACAACTGAACTTTTCTTTCAATGTTAACAAGGCTTGATCTAATCGGCCTTGAAGTTTATCCCGTTCTGATTTGTTTCGTTCTATTTCTGACTTTTTGTTTTGCAGTGTTTCGATTATATTTTTCATTTTTTTATATTGATCAGATTAGCTTTAAAAAACCAAGATGATAAAATCCATAAACAATAAGCATGACCCCACCCAATTATAGGCAGATCAAAAATATAAACTATTGAATAATTCCACATCCATTTAAGAGGAAAAGCAAACAATAAACCAAAAATAATCATAATAATTGAAGCTAATAATTGATAAATCATTTTTCTAGTTTCTTCAGTCATTTTAATCTCCTATACACTCGTTAATAACATCTTTAACCGAAGTCCTAACCCGGTTATTAGCTAGATAATTCTCTAAATTCTTTTCAAAACTTAAACCAACCTCTTTACTACTCTGAAGCCTATCAATAAAGCTTTCCATTCTTTCATCCCGTTCTTTAGTCTTTTCTAAATAAACGGTTTCAACCGCTTTAGAATCAATTGGCACATACTCAATTTTAACCGTGTTGCTTTCCTTGTTCCATAAATAAACCCTTGGCTTATAATCCTTTTGATCAGCAGTCATCCGCATTAAAGAACCAGGATTCACTAATAATCTACCTTCGTGCTCTGCTGTAAATGGTTTGTGATTATGACCGGTTACTATTAATTGATACTCTTTATGTTTTTTAAGGAAAGCTAATGCTTGTGATCCGTTTTCCTTTTGCCAGTGTTCGGGCTGTTGGTATATCATTTCATGGCAGAGCATTACTTTACATTTTATATTACTAGGTATCTTTTGCCCGTAAGCATACCCAGCAATAGAAAATGGAGGTCTATTTAATAAAAAAGGGGAAACTTGTATTTTTAAAGCTTTCCTTAATACCTCTAATCCTGATTGATTCAGTAATTCTAAATTATGATTTTTGAGGTCATGATTCCCCGGAACAGTATAAAATTGTTCTGGTAAAATATTCATGATAGCAGCTAATAAATAAGGACTAGCTTTCCATGTATGAAATAAGTCCCCCGCATGTAAAACCGGGCAATCATATTCAGCTTGTAATTCAGCAACCCAACCTATCTTACCCAGCATGGTTTCAAAATAATCATCTATTCTAGCTACTGGTTTATGGTCCGTCATATGCCAATCAGCCGTTAGTATAGCGTCAACTTTCATTTTCTGTCCATGTAATAGGTTGCCAGCCAAGCCTTCCTAAACTCCAATCCCATTTATACACTTCTATCCAAGTCGCCCTTTCAAGCCATCTGGTTTCGTTTTCTAGGTTCATAGGAAATAAAAGAAAACCAGTTATTGTTCTTTTTTGCCCAGCTTTATCTGTTTTCCATTTCATTTTTTAATCTCCTGTGAACAAAGAGGGCAAACAGGCGGAAAATCCCTTTCAAATTCGTTAGTTAAGCTTTGTATCGATTCAATACAAACTTCTTTTTCTTCTTTTAAATCTAATACATCCTTCCAAGCATATTGAAAATCAGTTAAAGACTTTTTATTATCTAAATAAACCCCTATAGATGACGTTAGATCAACTAAGGATTCAATTTCTTTTTCATTATATGCTAGACTACCTATTTGGTCAGAAATCGTTTTAACGCTGTTTAAATCGCATTTAAAACTATCAAGCTGTTTTAAGCCTGCATCCCATGATTCCCATTCTTTCATCAATAAAGAAATCTGATATAGTTCATCATCATTATCTTTAAACTTAGCGATAGATTCAGCTAGATCATCAATATCATTTAGCTGCTCTTTAAGCCCGTTAAAAACGTCATTGCCTGATCCGTAGGTTAAGGCGTCAAATATTAAACTTATGATTTGGTTTTCCGTTTCGTCTAAATCTTTATATGGTTCTAGGTCTTCTATCAAATCATCAGTATCATTTAATAGCTCTTTTAATACATCATGATCCTGTTCTATATTCTGGAATTTAGAATAATCATCTTCTAAAGTATTAACATCTGATTCAGCTTCTTTAATCCAAACATAATCAATTAATTCAGTTTTACTAACTTCAATTTCAGCCTCTTTCCTTTTAACATCACCATTAGCGGTATCAACTTTAGATTTTGCCTTAGTTAATGAAGTGGTGATAATATTTAGATCAGCAACTTGATTCAGATACTTTGCTAGATCACCCCCATTTTTACTTAATAAGAAAGGAGCATCCATTTGATTCTGAAAATTTAAATCATCTAATTGTAATATGTTTTTTACTTCATCAGGGATACCTCCCTTGCCAAGGGCTTTAAACTCTAGGTCATTAGCCCAATAAGCGTTCCTATCAATTACTTTTTCTTGTTTTTTATTAGTATGAAATTCTAATACTCTTTCAATCCCGTTATCTCCTACAACTATACTAGCAGAGCATTCCCCACGTTTACTAAAATCAGATATAAAATCTCCTCCACTAGGTTTATTTTGACTAGCCCAATATAAAGCCCGGATAATCGAGGTTTTACCTTCATCACTTTCCCCTATTATACAATTACAGCCGGGACAGAAGTCTAGTTCTGAGCTTTTGTGTGCCTGGAAGTTTTTAAGGATTAATTTATCAATCATAGAGCCTCTTCCATTATTTTATTACAAATATCTTTAGTTTCTTTTGCTATTTCAACTTTATATGATCCTAACTCTTCAAAACAAGCTATAATCCAATCACGCATAGATTCAGGGCTGATTGTGCTATTCCTTTGAGCTATAGAAACAAAAAGATTAGTTATTATTTCCGCTGATGATTTAGCTTGGCTTTTCTTGCTCATTATCCAACTCCAAAAATTCTTTATAAAGTTCAAAGAAGAAATCAGCATCCATAATCACAACCGGCTTTTCATTACTTCGCCTAGCAAACAGAAGCCAAGTTTTAAAATTACCGATATTAGTTTGAGCTTGTTCTATCCAACTATGAACAGACCAGCTTTCCTGTCTCTTACATTCTACAGCAAACGGAAAAAGCCTTTTAGCTTCACCCCTTAGAATAATATCAACCCCGTGTTGGCCCATAGGTCGTGATTCTATATCTTCATCTTTGCCGTATGGTTGACCGGTAATAGCAGCAATCTGTTTAGCTATGTCTTGCTGAAATTTTCTCCCCTTTCCTTTAGCTGCACTTACACTTATCCGCTTTGCCATCTGTTTTAAACTCAAAAAGGTTATCAATATTATTTCTAATTTCCTCAATATTATCTAATAATTCCTGAATAGTTTTAGACCTAATACAACGTAAATTAGCATAGGATTTAATAGCACTAGGAATAGAACTATGATAACTTAGCCACATCCATTTATAACCAGTACCGGCTTCAATCCCTTTTTCCTTATTCTCTTTTATTTCGTGCTTGGTATACTCTTGTAAAGTTACTTGCTGGTCATCAAGGGGCATAATTCTAAACTTTTTATCTAAATATATTCCCTCTTCTGGTGGTTCTACTTCTACTGTTGTACGCCTTCTGCGTTTATTTTCAGTCATTATTACCAGCCCTCATAAGTTGTTAAATCAATTTCTTTTCCACAAACACACTTAATGACAATAGCTGTACCTATATTAGTGGGGGTAAAACAATAAGTACGTTTACCTCCTATAGCTCCGGTTGGCACCTGCACACAATCATGATTATCTATCCATTCATTAAGTTTAGTTTTTTCTTTTTCCGATAATGTAAATGTCATTTTCTTTTCCTCACTGGTTTAAAGCTATCTTCAATTTCGTTCCATTTTTGTCTGACTGTATTTAACAGCATTTCCTCTTGGTTATTATCTTCAATATACTGTATCAGCTTAGAACGATCATTAAACTTTTCCCCGTCCCAATCCACATCCACTTTCTTTTTAGTTTTCCCGGTATCAGTAATCAGATCAAAAAGAAAACAAAGATTACCGTCGATATTATCAACACCATAATCAAAAAGGATCTGAAATTCAGCTTGCCTAAAAGGTTTAGCAATCTTATTTTTAGCTACATTAGCTCTAATCCTTACCCCTACTTTTCTTTTCTGGCTTTGTTTAGTATCTTCAATCTTCTCAACCTCAGCTAATTCTATAATCTGGGAGCAATAAAAATCTAAAGCTCTACCGCCTGATCTAGTGGTTTTCTTACCAAACTTAACCCCTATTTTATCTCTAATCTGGCTAATAACAATCAATAAGCAATTACTATCCTTCAAATCATTCTTAACTAATCTAAAGAATTCAGATAATAATTTAGCCTTTTGGGTTCCATAAGTCCCGGTTTGTTGCGTTCCCTTTTCCCTAGCGGTTTCCCTAGCTTCAGCGTGTTCTATTTCAGATTCAGAGGTTAAACCATCCAAGCTATCAACTATATAAACACAAGGCTTTTTACTGTTTAAAAATGGCTGTAATCGCTTCTTAACACTAGATATAAGGTCTTCTACAGTTTCGGAACAATCATCCTTTTCTTTATCATCTACTAAAACCGGCATTTTAAAACCCCAAATCTCTTCAGTATCAAAGGAGAATCCAGCCTCAGTATCATCATAAAACACTTCTATTTCTTTATTATATTTCTTAATCGCCTTGGCTATAGCTTCACAGATTAACAGTGTTTTACCGCTTGATTTATCCCCGATAATATTTATAACTTTACCTAATGGGAAACCACCACCTAAAGCACAATCTAGTAAATCAGAACCACTAGATATTAATTCAACAGTTGGATTAGTTTTTATTCCTGTATTCTCTTTTTTTCTTGTTCCTCTTCTTTTATTTTCCATTCCATTCCCTCCAGTAACCAAATTAAACGTTTTCTGTTTATGTACCAGCGCCCAACCACCTTTATCCCTATATGATTATTATCACACCATGTATGGATAGTTTTAAGGGTTGCGCTGACACCATATCCCTTAGCTATTGCTATAGCTTCTTTCGGGGTTACTTTGCCAGCGGTTGCCATTTATTCCTCTTCTGTAGTTTTAGGATGACATATGGAATCACAGCCATGCCAATCTAAATTTCTTTTTATTTGTTCCCCAGTTACTTTTATGAAATTAACAACCATTTCAGCTAAAATAAAATCAGGCATATCACATTCATTTTCAACATTATGTTTGTTAATTAATTCTTCTAATTCTCTTTGAAAGCCTACCATAGTTATCTCCTTTTATTACGTCTACGGGTTGTTGGGGCTGGTTCTTCTTTTGGTTCCTCTTTCTTAGCTTCTTTTTCTAGTCGTTCTTCCTCAGCTTTCCATAGTTCATATTGAGCGCCACAACGTTCATAATCACCATCATCGCATTCCTTACAAGGGGGCTGATTATCCCAATCTTTACCAGCCATACAACCAGCAGGACAATTAAAAATATCTATATCATCTTCAGGTGGTTCTTCTTCTTTAACTTTACCCCTTCTGCCTCTGGCTGGTTTCTCTTCTTTTTCAGCCTTTGGTTCAGCTTTCTTTTTACGGGTGGTTTTTTCCTTTTTTGGCTCTTCTTTTTCCTCAACCTCTACACCCATAAACAGGGCTTGAATCTCATCATAAGGCCGGATAATAAGCATTGCATCCAAAGGGAAAACCTCTTTATAAATATCCTCTGGATAGGCATCCCTTTGTTCAAAATCAAAATCTTTTGGTTTAATGAATTTATTTTTATTAAATGTTTCCTCTGATCCCCTGAAAGTAACGGTGTAACCTTCCTCAATATCAGCAAAGAAAATAAAAGCAGGGTCTTTATATTCAGCAGCCCCAAACAATTCCTTTTCAAAGAAATGATAAGACTGATCAAATAACTGAACCCCTTTATCCGTGTCATTAGTATCAATTACATTATAGATACAACGGCGCTTAGCTGACAAAGCTTTTACTTCTGGATCATCCCAAGCAGCTCCTTGATCCATCATTGATTTCTTTTCTTCACAAATCGGACAAGGTTTCCCAAAGGTTTCTAGCAAACAAATAACGTTTTCCTCTTTCGGACCTACTTGTCCATGACGCCAGTATTCAAGCTTATACTGATCATCACCTATTTCAGCTCCACTAGGATCATTACCGGTTGTAACTTCAAAAGGTAAAATATCAATTTCGTTCTTTCCTTTCTTAGCTTTAAACCAGTTTACATCTTCATAATCAGACAAATCCAGCAACGGCTTATAATTGCTTTTATCCCGGTTAGCTGCATCATTTTCCATCCTTTTTTTCAATCGTTCCCTTCTATCTTGTCTACTGGCCATACTTGTTTTCCTCATTTTTAGATTTATACCACGCTTTCGAAATAAAGCGTGTAAACAAATAGCTATAAGGGATTAAAAGTAAAATGATTATCACTAACCAAAATACTATACTTAAAACCCCTAATGAATTAATAAGATCAAACATATTATCTCCTGCGCCTACGTGGTCTGGTTTCTTGTTCCTGGCTTTCCTCCTTTTCTATAGCTTCTTTAGCTACTTCTCTGGTTTCTGGATTACTGATATTAGCCAAAACCTCTTCTTTCGTTTTACCATCTTTAGTTCTACCGGTCCTGGTTTTTTTCTTTTCATTTAAAGCGGTTGTTGCTTCTGCTGATTTTTCAGCTACTTTTTCATTTTGGGATTCAATAAACCGTTTACCTCCATCCAGCATATGATTAGGATTAGGAACAGAAAAGTAATTACTAATATGTAAATCACAAAGCTTTTCTAAAGCCCTCTTTTTCATCTGAAGGCTTTCCACATAGTTATTAGCTCTAACTAAAGCTATCTGGGCTTCTTGTAGTTCTTTCCTACAAACGTCTACTTCTGGCTGTTTAGTAACCCAATCATCTACAACCCCTTGAGCCGGGATTTTAGCAAATCCTTCTTTATCAAATGCGCTTCTTAAATAATTAGCTCTATCAGCCTCTAGCCATACCTGCTGACTTTTTATGCTGTCCCTTCTTTCTAAACAATCAGCAGCTTCTTGTTGAGCTTGATCAAAGAGTAAAGGCTGCTGTAGCCACTCTTCATCAAGTTGGGAAGGGTCTATCTGTAAATTTTCATTTGGCATCTTTTTTCTTCTCCTTTTTATATTTTAAATTTAAACATTGCAACACAATTAATACTATAATTAGAATTAGGTAAACAGCCAAATTCACCTGCTAGTCGTTGATACTTCCAACTGATCATAGGCAAAAGCAAAGGTAAAATTTTATCACAATAACCGCTAGTTAAACCTGCTATATAGTTAAACCGCCATGAATTAGGCTCAGTGTGTCCGCTGGTATATAAAGCTGCTGAATCTTGATAAAAAGAGTTTTTAAAGAATAACAATCCATAATCCTGTTCCTGATACTCAATTTGAATACCACGGGGAAGGTGTATATTATTTGCCTTGTTTCTACCCTCCCCACCGTGGAAACTAAACAGCCCAATAAATAACCAAATTGGGATAGCTGTAAATAGTTTCATTGGTGACCTAAATTTGAATTATTAAAAAGCACGTGAGCGGGCACTATTTTAATTTGTCCAGTACACTGATTAAAAGATAGAAAACCAGAAGGTGAAGGCGCGAACACATAACATTTAGTAGCACAACTAATCATTACAGTTGCTATTATTATTAAAATGATTAGTTTCATAATTTACCCTTTTTGCCGGTGGAATTGCCGTTTAGTTCTACTGGTTCTTTTCTTTCCCGTTCCTAACCAGTGTTTAGTTTGATATTCATTAGCTGTGTAGTTATTCCCTTTATAAGCTCCTTTACTAGCCATAGCGGATATGACAGCAGCGTAAACCATTTTTAACATACTTCTATCTAGTCCCATACTATTCTCCGTTAAGGTTATACTATTATTATAAACAAAAACGAAAGTAAACGAACGATTTATTTTTTATCCCCATTGTTCTGCCATTGCGTCTGCTATTCCTTGAAAAGTTGTAGAGCGTATTTTCCACCTATCTGCTGATGGGGGTAAATAGTGTATACGTTCCCTTTTGTTCTTGGGCAATTTCATCATTTCATCATAAACATTATTTGTTTCTTCTAAATCTGGAAGGTTGTGTAAATGTAAACCTGTCTTTTTCTGTTCTAAATGCCCGAATTGATAAGGCTGTATAAATTGTGCACCAGGAAGTCCCCCCAATTTGGTTAATACCCCCACTGGATTCTCAAAACAGACGCTTTCAGAAACAGATTTACAGGCTAACCATAGATTTTTAGTCCACCTAACAGCCTTTATCCTTTCTTTGTGTTTTTTCTTCCCCCACCCATACGTAGAGTTTCCACATACCCCCAAAGCCGTGCAGGGTGGATGAGCAATAATTAAATCCCATTTATGGTCAAGCATATCATAAACATCCCCTTGATGATGCTGTCCTTTTATATCAGAGGGCAGTAAATCACAAGACCAGGCATCATGCCCACGCTTTCTAAATGCTTCACGTACAATTGCAGAAAATTCACATTCTATTAATACCCTCACCCCTTTAACTCCTCCATATCAAACCAGTTACCATCAACCTCAGACGTTTTAATCTCAACGCTTAGAGGAACATTAATCCAAGGAAACTCTTCTCTAACTTTTTTAGTCATAATATCTCTAATCAAAGGGACAATATCATCTAATTCATCAGGATGAACGTCAACCATCATCTCATCATAAACCTGTAAACAGACTTGACTTTTCCAACCTTGTGTTCTGGTTTCGTGTTCTAGCTCTATTAAAGACCATAAAAGGATATGAAAAGCGGTCCCTTGTGGGGGATAATTACTAACATTCTTTTTATCCAATACACCAGAACACCTAAACCCGGTTAAATATTCCACATAACCTAACTCAAGATATTTCTGCCAAGCCTCTTCTTTCCATTGAGCATACACCTTAAACTTTTCTTTCCAAAATATTCTTTCCTCTTCTTTAACGTGGTTTTCAAACTGTTTATAAGTCTTTATTCCTTGATCAAATAAATGGTCTTTTAACAAATAATTATCTTCATCATTAGTTTCTAATTTACCTGCTGATTCCCATAGATTCTTAGCACATTGCCCCCAATAATCACCATAAAACTCAGGGAATACAAATTGATTTTTAGCACTATACCTAATCTGTTTTGTTATCTGATCAGGAGCTAATAAAAACAGGTTTAAAGCCTGATCCCTATGCATGTCATTATCAGGATTAGTTACATAATTCATCATTACAGGGTCCTTATGATAGAAACAACCTGATATAACCTCTATTTGATCATAGTCAACCGTTAACAGTAAGTGTTCTTTCCTTGGTATAACACCTGTACGCACGATTTTCTGCATCTCTTCATCCCTTTTTGGGATATTGGCAAAATTAGGGCTTGTGGTGCTCGGTCTATAGGTTTTAGTGGTATGAAGGTTTTGATTTGGATGTATAACCCCTGATATGGATTCCCTAAGAAAACCTTCAACATAAGTGCCTTTTACTTTGTGTGTTTCTTTATAAGTAATTACATCATTAAAGAATTGATGTTTTTCACCTAAACCAGCTAAAACCTCTTTATCTACTGATGCTGAACCCTTAGCTGTTTTCTTGCTTATCTTCAATTTAAGCACCTCCAGGACTAACTTTTTCATCTGGGTAGGGCTTAGTATGTTTATGTTCTTTTCATTGGTTTTAAGCCACTTCTGATGCTCTTTAGAGCTATATATTTTATCTTCTAATTCAGCCAGTTTAGCAGCTAATAATATTTCAACCCCTTTAAAATATAATTCATTGATTCTCATACCGTTTTCGGTTACATTAGCAAGGGCTAACATGCCATCAAAGAAAAAATCATACTGATCATCCAGCCCTTTTTCTTTTAGCTTATTTATTTGATCCATTGTTAAGCGAAAACCAAACATAGAATCTAAAGCATTATAGTGTAAAAGCTTATCTAAAGGGGCTTTATCAATATTATTTAGCCTATTATCGCTTTTTTCGTCTTCACCTTCTTTTGTAGTAGTTAGATACTGTTTCATTTCATCATCATAACCGGCTACACCATAATTGATATAGGTCTGAAACTTTAAACCAGCAATCCCTGTTCTATTATCTAGGACATGACAGGCTAACATACTACAAAAGGCATTATTATACTGTTCGTACCTTAAAACATGTCTAGTCCATTTTTGTTCAAACCCTATATTATGAGCTGTTTTCTTAGTATCTTTAACTGATAACGCTATTCTTAATAAATCATGAAAATCATCATTATCAAATATAGGGAAAGAGGTTGCTTCATATTTACTAGTGGCAAAAGAAACTGAATAAAGCTCTTGCTCTTTTCTGTAAGGCTTTAGACCGGTTCCTTCATAATCAAAACTAACCCACAAATAAGGCTGTCTAGTAAAACCATGAAGAAAATCTATAGCCTCTTTAACATCAGTAATCACATTAACAGTTTCATGATG
>Ga0307987_1001809_pt1 | contig 11537 bp, 8 predicted proteins | sample EllFjometagen181_FD_203157 | JGI IMG/M metagenome (GOLD analysis project Ga0307987, IMG submission 203157) | Marine microbial communities from Ellis Fjord, Antarctic Ocean - #181 | ecosystem: Environmental > Aquatic > Marine > Unclassified | place: Southern Ocean | collected 2014-10-08 | reverse complement strand
ATGATCCCCAGCCCTTCAGCCGAAGGGCCAAAGATGCTTTTTCCCGCATGGTCGCCCATACCCCTTTTACCCTGAAAAGCTATGGCACCGGGGGATATAATCGGGTTTTGGCAGAGCTGTTTGTGAGAGGGCAAAATATCAATCTGGAGCTGCTGCGCCAGGGGCTTGCCGAGGTGTACCAGGGGAGAATGCAGGCAGGACTTGATAAAAAGGCCTATCTGGGTGTCCAGGAACAAGCCAAAAAACGCCGCAGGGGTATCTGGTCCCTGGGAAACACTTATGAAAGCCCGCGCCTGTGGCGGAAGAATCATCCCAGGAATTAATTCTTCCAAAATCACCCTTTATTTTTCAATTTTAAAATCAGATCTACGATTTTTTTAGAGGTATATTCTCCCACATCCGCCAGGCCGTCAATGGGCAGGAACTGGTTGGCATTGTTTGAAAACAGGCATTTCACCGATGCCGGAAAGTCCTCATCTGCTTCATAAAAAATATAACAAAGGGCGATCTTGGGCAGGGGAAACAGGGTAAAAGCAAAATCGCCCCCTGTCTGAACTGGCACATCCTTACCGTTGAAATATTGGGTGATCAGGGCCGCGGACTCTCTGATCTCAGAGACATGGGGCACTAGCAGCTGCTCTGTGTGCGTGGTAAACGCCCCCACATAGGGCATGCTGTCGGGAAATTCCCGGAAGGATTTGAAGGGAGATAATAGACAAATATCTGAAGTCACATTCAAGGCATAAAGGGAGATTAAAATACCGTGGATGGCAGGGTATTCTACACCTCCCAGAGTGATGCCCTGGGGAGTAATGGTGCATTTTTCACCAAAGGCATCAAGCACAAACTTCTGGTCATCCCGGTGGGCGGGCAGATTCCTTTCAAGATTCGGGGGAAGTTTCGTGTATAGTGTATGGAGCTTTTGCTGAACTATTTTTGCGTAATTGTCGGTCAAAATCGTCTCCTGCATTATTTGTTGGTAACATGAGATTCTGTCAATGTTAGTTCTGAGAATCTTTGCCATGCGTTGTGCCATGTCTGATGAAAGTCTAAGTTTATAAAAAATTGGCAAGAAACCCCCCGACTCTTTAGCGCAGGGGGTGTTGACTTTGACCTTGTACTACATGTGGTGATAATATGATTATATATGATTATAGTCAACGACCATTTCGTTAAGATGGCGTTTCATTTGACATACCTGGCTCTATCCAATTTTACTATTTCAACGCCTCAAAAAATGAAATATTGGGCATCCTTCAAAAACACCTTACACTTTTTTAGAGCAATCCCCATTTGCAGGGGCTTTTTCCCAAAAGACTGTAAAGTGCTTTGGGGCTCAGATTAAGGATGCCAAATATTGACCATTTCTTCATTAGATGCTCGAAATAGGTCTCCAAAGAATCTTTTATTGATATACGAATTGACTGAAAATAGTTCGTGAATTCACCTTATGGTTACTTTTTTTAACGTCAATGACATCTCTATTAAAAAAATGAAAATAACGATAAGGTCAATTTGTCGAAATTATTATTCCTGGGCCAGGCTGTCAGGCCTGCTATTGCCCTTGACAATGGTAGGCTTATTGATATAGTGCTCCATTATGGGGCCTATTTTTTTAGAATGAAAACGCCTAAAACACACCCCACGAAATTCATTTTTGTACAAAAATCCTGTCAAACAAAAAATGAAAGCAAATATATTTTTATTTGTTGTTTGGCCTTCAACGTATATACATAAAAAAGAGGCAAAATCAACGATCCTTTTTGCTGTCTGGAATGTGGACATAATGGCTGCAAAACAGATGACACGATGTTGGAACAAAAAACAGAGGTATTACACAGGAATTTGAAACCATTGAAATCCAACATAAAGCTTGCCAATAACCTTAAGCCCATGGACGTTCAGTATTCGGTGCTCCTGGCAATGACGGTTTTGATTTTTTGTTCACCGGTTTTTGGGGGAACATTTAAAATACAATTAACCACAGCATCCCAATATACCGCAAAGGTTCTTAATATTGATGTCGAAGCTTTTAATAAAGGTTCTTCCACAGCACATCATTCGACCTTGACGTTAAAAGTTTTGGATAATACTTATACCCATGAAAAAACGCCTGACATCGTTCCCGGTCAATCCTATATGTTTTCCTTTCTTTTGCCCCAGGAAGAATTAAACCGTGGAAGTTATCCGGTTGTGGCGGTCTGCAGCTTTAAAGATTACCAAGAATATCCCTTTACAGCCTTAAATGTCTCAACATTTACCGTTGGAAGCGAATGCAATTCAACCCTTGATGCTCAACTAAACCCGATTGTAATTCATAAGAAGAAAACCACAAATTTAAGGCTTTATAACCCTGCAAACACGCCCATCCATGCCCAACTTCAACTGGTTCTTCCCGATGAATTTTCCGCCATAGAAAAAAATATAGCGGTGAAGCTTGCACCTCATTCAAATCAAATATTGGATTTTGTGGTTACCAATCATTCAGCATTTGGAGGTGCATCCTATCCGTTTTTCGCGTTGATTCAGTATACCGAGGACGGATGCCACCATACTCTTGTAAAAAACGATATCATACAGGTAAAAAAAATATCATTCGACAATCTATTCTATCCCCTCAGATGGTATTTTATGTTCGCTTTTGCAATGCTCATACTTATGATATTGATCGTTGCCGCTGTTAAAAACATGTATAAAAAAAGAATTGGCAGATCATGACAAATCAAAAAACAAACCATCTTTATAATGCCCTCGTGCTGATTGTGTTATACGGATTTATGGCAGTCTATTTTGACTTGCGGCTTTTGCTGGAAAACACGGTTGTAACCGGCGGTGATACGGCAAGCTGGCAAGGCATCGCACAGCATATGATGGACGTTCTGCTGCCTGCGGGTCGGTTGACGGGCTGGGATATGGGAAATTTTGCAGGATATCCAAACTTTACCTTTTATTTTATCCCACCGTTCCTGCTGGCAGTGCTTCCGGCGTATTTGCTTAATTGGCCGTTGACCATCACCCTGAAATGGGCCATCATGTCAGGTATCTTTCTTTACCCTATTTTAACCTTTTGTAGTCTTCGCAGGATGAAATATCCATTTCCGATTCCGATCATCGGCACAGCGGTTTCCATGCTTTTTCTATTTAATGAATCCTACACCATGTTCGGCGGAAACACGCTAAGCACCTTTGCCGGTGAATTCTGCTATATGTTTGCCTTTTCCCTTTTTATTTATTTCATGGGCTCCCTGTATCACGGAACTAAAAACGACACCGGCGTTGTTAAAAACGGGCTCCTACTTGGCCTGATAGGGTTGTCCCATCTTTTTGTCTTTATTCCAGCCGGATTTGTAGTCATGTACTATTTTTTTTCATCCCCCAAAAAACACACAAAATATTGCCTTAAAATGTGCATGGTGGCATTTGGTCTTATGGCGTTTTGGCTGCTGCCGCTAATAGCTTACCGCCATCCCTACACCACCCCTGTTTACATGATATGGCAACAATATGTAAATTTCAGATATATAATGGCAGGGTTTGGACTTATTCTTCTGTTTACAGGCCCTCGTATTGCCATGCAATCCATGGCTCTTCCGCAAAATAAATCCTGGCAACGAGTGACCATCATCCTGGCCGGAACTTCCATTTTTACCTTCATCAGCCTTATCAGTATGGCTGTCATGTACGGTACAAAAAAGATCTGGTATACCGGTCTGGGTTCTCCAACACTCGCCGACTGTCCCTGGGGCCTTTCCGTAGCACAGACGGTCAAAATGATCTGGATTCCAAATGCCATCATTTTTTCCGTTGCCGTTATGGCAATTGGGTATTTGATAAAAGAAAATACGCTCTTGTGGAAACGATTTGCCTATATTACAGGAAGTATTCTTTTTATCATTTTAACGGTGTTGGCAGTTGATAAATTTTATTTATTACTGGTTTCTTCTGTCGACAATAACGTACTGAAGAACACGCTGCTTTCCAGCGGATACCGGTATCTGGCAGATGGCAGTTGGATGATCATATCCACCTGGGTATTTTTCATATCAACACGTTTTAAGAACATTGGCATCCGTATTGGGGAAGAGTTGCAGCCCGAAAGATTTCTCATGTTTATTGCGCTGATCTCTGGGTGCTTGGCAGCATACTTTTCCGCCCATTTTCTCCAAGTGCCGGATATTCGGTTCCTGCCGCCGATCCTATACGCTTTCCTGGTACTATTTGCTGCTGAAACCTTCGGCGCCTTCATTGCTGCCGCTGAAAACAGATTTCTAAAAAAATCACTGGCGGTGATTATTCCGTTTTTTATCGTAATCATTATCATTTTTTCTGCGACAAACGGAGACAACTGGTTCAGGCACAATAACCGGGGATATGAAGGGTCCCCAGGATATCAACAATTTATGAATATAAACAACTATCTTCGTAATTCCTATAAAAATGAATTTTCAGATCCATTAAATGCTCCCAGGGTGGCATATGAAAAAGCGGATGGCTACGGTATCTACGGGGGAGATCGGGTATTTGAATCTCTTTGCTATTTTTCTGGTCGTCAGACCCTTGAAGGAATCCATTACGCCTCTTCTGTTGCATCAAAATTTACAGCATTTCTTCAAACTGAATTTTCAAGGGACATCAAAACACCGACCAGTGCAATTTTTTCACACATCAATTTTAATAACTTACCGGATCATTTTGATTTATATAATATATCACAAATCATTCTTTTAACGGATATCACCAAAAAAGCGGCAGAAGCCTCTCCCTTTCTGACCAAAGAAAAAGATTTTGGTAAGTTAAGCCTATTTCGATATATCAACAGCAAAGATTGTTATGTGGAAATTCCTAAAATTCGTCCAGTGCTTTACAGCGGAGATGACTGGGTGTCTGCATTTTACCAAAAATTTAAGATCAAATCTTCAGACATCTTGTTTGTCCCGGAACATTTTGTGAAAAATCAGGATGACCGGAATTGTTTTCAAGAACCGACTGTGGAGATTTTAAACTCAGATATTTACAGAGAAGCCATCATTTCCGACCTTTCCGATACGAGTATTAAAACCCGGTTAGACCACCTGGAAATTCGGTTTACCACCAATAAAATCGGGGTACCTCACCTGATCAAAGTCTCATATTTTCCGAACTGGAAGGTCACCGGTGCCAATGGCATTTACCCGATCAGTCCCCATTTTATGATTGTCATTCCCAGGCAACGGGAGATAATTTTAACCTATGGCTATACATGTTGGGATGTTGCAGGAATATTGATCTCAGGTATTACGGTTTTGCTATGTCTCATAGCAGGCTTCTATGGACTTTACAGGCTTCCATTCATTTCTGCAATAAACACGTTATTAACCCCATTTTACACATTGATCATAAAACTGGTTGAATTTTTTAAAAAACCATTACTGATCCTTATCCTTATAACTGCTATATTCGCCGGAGTTGGTGGAATCTTAAAAAGAAACTGGCCGGTACGCAAATTTGTTAATGGCAATATTTCATACACCGAGGGGACTCATTTTCAAACTTGTGGTAACGATGAAGAGGCAAAAATAGATTATCGAAAGGCAATCGCATCAATGCTCCCTGTAATCGAACAAAGACATTTCATTGATCATTGGGATGTTATTAATTGCATTCTTTATTCAGCCATGTGCCATGAAAATTTGAATCAACTTGATATGGCAAAGGGGTATTATTGGATAATTATCAACGAGTACCCATACAGCCGGGCAGTCAGCGAAGCCTATGTCAAGATTTCACGCATACAAAGAAGAGGTCGACAGGAAGCATTTAACCATTATTTTGAAAATATCAGAGCCAAACAGATAGATTTCGCAATTAATGCACTTGAACAAGCAGTTGAGAGTACCACTCGCTCAATGGCTTACCTTGAGGAAGCTATATCCAGCGCTCCTTTTTCCGTTTGGGCAGGCTATGCAACGGATGAAATCAAACAAGAAAAAAAATTGATTAACAGGAACATAAAAGAAGTTGACCAAGATAGGGGGATAGACCCCAAAAAATGGGAACGAATTCAGCTGCTTTTGGAAAAATTAAGGGGATAACCTTTGGACTTGTGGGGGGTGATCATAAGAGGGGTCACTATACAGGAGATAGAATTTAATACATCACAAACACCTGTAATGACAGGAGTTTGTTTTCACTGTTAAGAATTCATCACAAGGTGGCCAGCCGATGCTATGATCAAGCCCGAATTTTCTTTCATGACTTTTAAAATGATACCGGCCACATCTTATAAAGGCATCTTCGGGAAATAGATTAAGCAGAGTTGTCGCAGTACCCTGGTGTCCGATTGCATCCAGGATGTGAAAAAAAATTGATGTATGAAAAGAAGGCCCGGTTTTCACCAGGCCTTCCTTTCATATGATATTATTCACTTACCTATTTTTTTCGTACAAGTAGAGCAGTATAAGTAATAGCAAGAAGCGACAAGATCAGTGTGATTGTCGTTACAAGTATTCCAGGACTGCCGACGGAAGAAATAAAACAGCTACTGCTACTGCTACTGCCGCCGTCGTCGTCGTTGCCAGCCAATTCGATTGGCTCACCGGCGCCAGCTGGATCAATGATTTTACCATCAGATTCTTTAATTAAATCACCATATCCACCATCTTGAAATTCAACGGTGACAGACTTTCTATCCGCACTGATAGAGATAACATGCTCTGAGTAATCATAAAAACCTAAATTAGGATCATATTTCCAAAAGATAAAATTTTCAGGAACAGGAATCGTATAATGATAAGTCATCTGAGCGATATCTCCCTTGTTGGGGACTATGAGTTCAATCTCGATCAGGCCTGATTCAATGTTCGGTACATCATTCGTATCCGGATCTCCGTCTTCAAAATCCATAGGATCTCTCGAACCACATTTATTAATTATTGCCGTTGCATTTTCTACAATAAGGCCGACTTGAAGGGACGGGTCTGTCTTTGATTCAAAGGCTTTGACGGTGGGGGTATTTACCGGTTCACCATCAGCATCAACAAAATCATCTCCCAATTTAACCTCGTTGGTAGCAATCAGATCTTGACTGTCAATGCCCCCGACATATTCTTTAACCTGATCCGTTGTTGTAAAAGAAAACACTTCGGAAAAAGTGGACCAGCACTGATCATTAAAGAAACTAACTCTCCAGAAATACTGGGTGTTCGGCTCCAAAATCGTGGATGGAACCATCCAGGATGTCAGATCCGTTCCAGTGATTTCATCCACAACAATATTGTCTCCGCTAAAAGTCAGCGGGTCTTTGCTAATTTGCCAGTTGGTCTCAACATGTCCTTTTCCTTCAGGATCAACGAAGGCTCCAGTTTCCAGACGTGGCATTAAAGACACATCAGTGGCTCCATTAGCGGGTATTACCAGTATCGGTGTCTCCGGTTCGCATTCGAGCAGAGTTGTTGTTGTGCTATTAGTTGTTGAAGTTGAAGTTGAAGTGGTCATGGTTGAAGAAGTCGTTGTCGTTGCCGGATCTACCGTGGTTGTGGTCGTTGTCGGATCTGCCGTGGTTGAAGTGGTTGAAGTGGTTGTTGTCGGATCTGCCGTGGTTGAAGTGGTTGAAGTGATTGTTGTCGGATCTGCCGTGGTTGAAGTGGTTGAAGTGGTTGTTGTCGGATCTGCCGTGGTTGAAGTGGTTGTTGTCGGATCTGCCGTGGTTGAAGTGGTTGAAGTGGATGTTGTCGGATCTGCCGTGGTTGAAGTGGTTGAAGTGGTTGAAGTGGATGTTGTCGGATCTGCCGTGGTTGAAGTGGTCGTTGTTGTAGAGTCATCACTTACTACAGCGGCTGTAGTTCCTGCAAAGCCGAGGATTGCAAAGGCAAACACCGTATAAAAAAACATTAACCTTGTATCGAAATACCTATTCATCTGTTGCTCCTTATCCTTAAAGATTAAATACCATTTTAAATTTAGACATCCTTCATATGACCCCCTAAAATTATTTACATTTTTTTGGGAGAACACTTTGAATATCGGGAATGGCATCAGAAAGTGTAAAGTCCTTTTGAAGGATGCCCCCACAATTTGTATTTTTCTTGAGATGGTCTCTAAAAATCAAGGATTCTGACTTCATAAATGTAAGGATTCCTAAAAGCATCAAAAAGACAACTGAATAGTTCAATTTGGAGACTTCACAAGAATAAGCCCATCCACTTTCAAAATCAAGGATACTTTAATTAGGGTCTGTTTGAAAATTAACCATCTATATGTAATATTTGTTGCCCCGCTGGGGTGTCTCCGTCAGAGACTTTTGCACGGTTTATTTTTTAACGGATACTTATGAAAAAATTGGGGGTTTGTAAAGAAGGGAGGGTACAATGGATTTAAAAAATATTTCTATATTAAAAATGGTTTTAAAAGATGTAGATGAATAAAACCAATTCGTTTCAGAAAGTAGGCAATATAAATCAGAGACTGTGGAATTAAAGGCTTTAAAAGCATTCGGATAGATTCCAATGAGACCGGATAGAGCCTGCATAGTACTGGTACAAAGTTTTAGCGAGGAATTATCACCGTCAGCACCTATCCTCTGAGCATTAAGAATTGCATCTTTTAAATCAATCCGGTTGTCATCGTTTGCATCCTGGGATACAAGTCTAAAACTACCGGATAAAAAAATAGATCCTATTAATATAAATATAAAGATATATTTTTTTTTAAAAGATTGCATGTATATAATATACATATGTGAATTGTAATTTGTCAAAAGAAAAATAACTTTTCCAGAAGTTAGGGAGATGGAAAAATATAATTATCCAGAATACCCTGAAACATTGTTAACAATTGTTTTTTAAATTTTGGCAATTGATTGATTAATTATTTGGCGGCAGTGCTGAGAAAAGGTACCTTCAAATGCAGTAGAAAAAGATAAAAAATATCAATTATATCAATGAATAAAACATTTTTTAACCTTTCACCCAAAGGTCCCTTTTCACAGCACTGCCCCCATTTGTTTCCATATCCCTTAGCCTTGTCAGACCATTTAAATCATCAGAAGGCCGCTAAATTTAAATTAACTTGAAGTTTGTTATAGACCATTCGCTTGCTTTGTAGTTTTTTTGTTTTTAGGGGGCATACCCCATTCTCAGTGGGCTTTCCCCCAAAAGAAGTAAAGTTCGGGGTTGATCATAAGATGGGCCACTATACCGGAGATAGAATTTAACCCATCACAAGTAGCTGTAATAACAGAATTTATTTTTCACGGTTAAAAATCCACCACAAAGTGGCCGATGCTATGATCAAGCCCTAAAATTGGTTAAATGGTCCCATCAACTTTTTTGATTAGGGATAGAAGTTTCCAAGCTCCTCCTGCGTTGTTTATTCTAAAATAGAAAAAATTTAATCCTTTATGTAGTGTAAGTCTGGTAGTATCATCGCCTAATACTGCTGGCCGGAGGTTAAGTTTCTGTAATTGTTTTTTGCCGTTGCACCATACGGTAATACCGTCATCTGAACCCGTCATCAGCATGATATTCGTAGATTTTTCCGTCCACACCTCAGTATACACATAAATTGTTTGATAATCGCTTTTCGAAATTTCTTTTTTGAAGTCAAGGGATAAAAATGTTTGTGACGTCGACCCAAAAGGCTTCCATCCGGATTTGTTAATCGATAAAGGTTTTTCGGGTACGATATGGAGCTTATCAAACTGATTGATGTCAGTATCATGGACTTTGCTGAGATGAGTATTTGAAAAAATAAAATTTCCGGTTAGTTTGTATTCCCTCATCTCTTTGAGTATGCGTTCTTTGTCAGGATTTTCATCGCGAAGCCTCTTGTAAACAATGAGTCTACTGGTTTTTTTGATCTCTTTGAAATATCCTTTGTTCACAAGGTAGGAAATAAGTCTGTAGTGATTGCTGTACTGAGATGGATCGATTACAATATATTGAACCTTGTTCGGATGGTGAGGTTTTTCTCCCTTCATTCCCCAATAATGGATTTGCCAGGGATTTGGAAAAAGGTAAATATGTTTTCGATGACTTAGATGGGGCACCAGATAATCAGATGCCGAAACGCCGATTTTTTCATTAATGCTCGAACGAAAATCATTTACATCCTTTCTCAAGTCGGACATCCGTATCCAGCTCTGATAAATTGAGATTATTTTGTCGGGGTGAAGTTTTGAATAATTCACATTGGCGTAAAGTGTGAGGCCAAGAATCACAGCCAATAAAAAAAACGACGTGTAGTGCCGGTGAAACATTTTTTTTGCTTTATCATTCAGGAATTTGAAGCTGATCATAGCTGAAATATAAACAAAGGGAACAACGCTTACTGAATAATGATATGCAATTTGCGTGTTGTATGAGCCGATCATAGTGTTGGCAAACATTGTGGGGAGCGCTGGGATTAGATAGAGGGGTGAAAGCAGCGATAAAAATCCCAAAGGCATGAATACCTGCCAAAGATAAAGTCTTGCATCATTTTCAACCCAAAATCGTTTTATATAGTACGCCAGATCAAAAATATGTGAAGTCAATGCCCCGACTTTACCAACCTCATACCTAAAATAACCTGTGCCGTTAAAATAGGGCATTACAAAATTTGTAACGGTCAACCACCATAATATTGAAAACAAAATGGTGCAGGCCGCAAAACGCCATTTTCGCTGCCAAAGTTCAACAAATCCGATCATGGCAAGGGTAAACGGCATGTCTTCTCTACAGCAAAGAAGAAGAAATAGGGTGATTAGATATTTTGCAAATTGATTTTTTATGTAAAAAAGTATGAGAAACATGTAGAGGCACGAAGCCAAAACTAAGTTGTGGTACTGCCATAGGAGTGTGTTGTGAACTACAGGATTCATCAGATAGCTGATTGAAAAAATAAAGGGAATCAAGAGCTGGCCCGGGAACAGACTCCGGCCGATATGAAAAAGTGCGATGGCTCCAAGTCCTACCGAGATGGGCTGAAAGAAAAAGGCCCAATTAATGGATGGTGAGAGCCAGTAAAAAGGCGTAAATATGTATACTATGGGGCTAAAATGGTCTCCAAGAGTATGTATGCCACGTACGGTGTTAAATGCGTTTTCAAAGCGGCTGATTAGCCAGAATCCCTGGTCAAAAATTCCAAGGTCATACGCCGATGTACCAAATATCTCATGAATCTGAATAGATTTCAGTGTAAACATAACCACAAAGAGAGCTGCAAATGAATATAATAAAACCATTACCGATCGGGTTTTTTTCCTATCGTTTTCTGGTACCGGCAGAAAGACTTTCTCCTGTTCTAGATTTTTGATCATATAAATATCTCTGCTTAAAAATTTTATTTAGATTCTTCTTCGGTGGTTTTTTGAATCAGATAGACAGGCCGCGCTTTTACTTCGTCAAAGACACGGGCAAGGTAGATTCCAACAAGCCCTATTGCCATAAGGTTAGCGGATCCAAAGAAAAGTATCACTATCGTAAGAGATGTCCAGCCGCTTACAGCTACGCCTGAGAACAACGAGACCAGGGCCTGTACCCCAAGAAGAAAAAAGATGAGTATACCGAATGCGCCCATGC
>Ga0307987_1001807_pt1 | contig 11550 bp, 11 predicted proteins | sample EllFjometagen181_FD_203157 | JGI IMG/M metagenome (GOLD analysis project Ga0307987, IMG submission 203157) | Marine microbial communities from Ellis Fjord, Antarctic Ocean - #181 | ecosystem: Environmental > Aquatic > Marine > Unclassified | place: Southern Ocean | collected 2014-10-08 | reverse complement strand
TTGCTGGCGGCAATATTAATTATTGCATATGGTTGATAGAATTCTCTAGAGAATTTAAGTTCTTTAAGTCGTTCTTCAAAATCCGTATTAACTTTTTTCTCATCTGGGTCAACATAAAAGATGGCAGCAAGTTTACCAATCATATTTGTTGTTGAAAAACTTGTTCCATCAGTTTTTCCACCCATCTTACCTGACAATTCAACTGTTGAAAGCTTTTCGCCCACAGTCACTGCAAATGTAAAACTTGCAACTAAACTTATCAATCCGATTGTTACTATTTTCTTTTTCATTTTCTTTACCTCTTTGTTTTTTTTAATATCTTGTTAATATTAAACAGTTTCGTATGATATTAAAAAAGACAATAAAGGTCAATAATGATAGTTCTCTTTTTGAAGAAAAAGAAACAATGGAGGAACAATGCATGTTAGCAGTTTTGATTACAGCTCCAGAGGAGCGATATAATATAGCCATGGGTGTAAACCGGTGGAACAAAACACGAGCAACGCTCGTAACCTACTCACGGTAGTGTCCTCCGTTGGATGTTGAATGTTGGATATTCATTTGTCTTTTTGTCTCCCATTCATAATTCGACGTTGAACGTTCGATGTTGGACGTTAATTTTCCCATTCTCGTAGGGGCAGATTCCATATCTGCCCTCTCTGCATTTATCTGCCATCAGACCGTTTGACCCAAAATCTCCTCCCCGACTAGAAATTCATCAGGGCCGACAGCCCGAAAGAGTATAGCCATGGGGGCAAACCCACGGAAACAAAACACGAGCAAAGCTCGCACCTGCTCACGGCAGTGTCCTTCCTTGGACATTGGATATTCCTTGTTGGTTATTGGATATTCTCCTCGTTCTTTTCTTAAAATTTATCTCTTATCTCTTAACTCAAGGTCTCTTAGACCATGGTATTTAACCTCTTAAAACTTTTTTTGAACTTTTCTAATTTTTTTATGGACAACTTTTAGATTATAGTTTAAAGTACCGTTCTTTAAGTATCGATACATCGGTATCGATGGCAAACCATCCAAGAGAAATACGAAAGGAAAATATGAAACATAGTATTGTAATATGTATGGGAAGCTCATGTTTTGCAAGGGGAAACGGACGCCACCTAGAGATAATAGAAGAATATATAGAATCAAACAATTCTTCAATTGATATTGAACTATCAGGATGTCGATGTACTGGTGAATGTGCAAGTGGTCCAAATATAATAGTGGATGGCGATATTGTTAAAGGAATTGATGAGGAAAGTTTAATAAGTGTATTGAAAAGATTATCATGAATAAAAAATATCCAATTTATACAGAGAAGACGAATTGTCAGGATTGTTACAAGTGTGTTCGTAGTTGTATTGTAAAAGCTATAAGGATAAACAATGGGAGTGCAGAAGTAATTACAGATGATTGTATTTTATGTGGCAAGTGTGTTGAGGTTTGTCCGGTTGGTGCAAAAGTAGTACGTAGTGATGTGAGGAAGTTGCAACGTCTTCTTAAAATAGACAAGGTGATTTTGTCCTTGGCACCGTCATTTGTTGCTGAATTTTTAGGTGTTGAGCCAGGTATTTTGGTTGCTGAACTAAAAAAAATGGGATTTTACGGAGTGAGTGAGACCGCATTAGGTGCAGAACAGGTTAACCATGAAATAGTAAGATGTTTAGATAAGACAGAACAACAATTTGTAATATCTTCAGCATGTCCAGTGGCTGTTGATTACATAAGGGCTAAATTGCCATCATATATTGAGAATATTACACCAATTGTTTCTCCAATGTTAACTCATGCACGATTACTAAAAAAGATTTATGGGTCTGATATTAAAGTTGCATTTGTTGGTCCGTGTATAGCAAAAAAAGGAGAATCGGATTTACACAAAAATGATGTTGATATTGCAATTACATTTTCGGAATTATCAGATTGGCTTAATAGCTTGGGGATTGACTTAAAACAATGTACAGATAGAGCCGAGTTTATTCCCGAACGAGCCAAAAATGCAGCAATCTACCCAATTCCAGGAGGTATGAATGCCAGTTTGAATTTAGCTGGATATAAGAAAGTTGCTATTACTGGAATAGAACAGATAGACAAAATGTTTGATAATCTGGATGTTACAACTTTAAAAGGACGTGTTTTTGTAGAAGCATTAGCATGTGAGGGAGGTTGTATAACAGGTCCAGGAATGAGTGTTGGTCGACCAGGATTAGTCAGTGAATTAGAAGTTCGCGATTATGTGCAGCATGGAGATATTAAAGATACATACGTGAATATTGCAGAAAAAATTCGCGAACATAATGTAGATAACGATAGACAATATACTGACTTAGAAATTAAAGAAGCATTAGCCAGAGTTGGTAAGCATAGAGTTGAGGATGAACTAAATTGTAGCGGTTGTGGTTATCATTCATGCAGAGATTTTGCAAAAGCCTTATTAATGGGTAGAGCAGAGCCTGACATGTGTGTATCTTATTTAAGGCAAGAAGCACAAAACAAGGCAAATGCATTAATCAAATGTATGCCTTCTGGCGTAGTATTGGTAGACAATCAACTTAACGTAATTGAGTGTAATAAAAACTTTGCAAAAATCTTTGGAGAGGATGTTTTGAATTGTTACATGGCCAAACCGGGTATGGAAGGTGCAGTTCTTGAAAAAATAGTTCCATTTTGTGACAAATTCAGAACATTCCTGCAGAATGACACGGAGTATTATCAGGAAATGATAAGGTTTAATAACAGAGTTTTGAATCTGACTCTTTTCTCTATTGAAAAAAAACTTACAATCGGTGCAATTGTCTTGGATATTACACATTCAGAATTGCGTAGAGACCATATCGCTCAACAGGCTCAACAAGTTATTGAGAAAAATTTGACTGCAGTGCAGGAGATAGCATGCAAGCTTGGTGAAAATATGGCAGATACAGAGATTTTATTGAGAGCTATAACCGATGACTATGGTCATGCAGATTATGGGGAAGTCAAAGATGAATCTTTTTAAAGAGTTTGAATGTAAGCAAGTAAAAAAGTATACAGAAAATACCTTTGGTGATGCATTTTTGTTGAAAAACAATCATCATACAGGTAGAGCAATTGGTATATTGTCGGATGGTCTAGGCAGTGGGGTTAAGGCAAATATTTTGGCAAATATGACAGCGACCATGGCTATGAAGTTTACAGAAAGCAATATGAACTTTCTTCAATCTGCCGAAATAATAATGGATGCATTACCAATTTGTCAGGTCCGCAAGGTGGCATATTCAACTTATACTATAGTTGACTGCAGTTATGATAATAAAGTGCGTATTATTGAACAGGGAAATCCACCATTCATACTGCTTAGAAATAATAAATCTGTTGATGTTGAATATCATGAATATGTAAGCAAACATAAAGATTATAGAAAACTAAGACTTAGTGAATTTTCAATAGAACCAAATGATAGAATTATTTTTTTTTCAGATGGAGTTACAGAGGCTGGAATTGGCACTAAAGCATACCCACTTGGCTGGCGAAGAGATGGATGCATTAAGTTCGTTGAAGAATATGTAAGTAAAAATGAAGATATTTCTGCACGAGATTTTGCTAATACAATTGTATCAAAGGCCTGTTCTAAAGAGCCCGGCATGAAGCCAGGGGATGATGTAAGTTGTTCAGTGGTATATTTTAGGGAACCACGACGAACCATGCTTGTTTCTGGTCCTCCATTCTCAAAAAACAGAGATAACGAATATGCTCAAAGGACTTTTGAATTTCAAGGAAAAAAGATTATATCCGGAGGGACAACTGCTGAAATTGTCAGTAGAGAGTTGAAAAAGAAGATTACAACAGATCTTGCAAGAATGCGTCGATGTAAATTGCCTCCCATCTCAAAAATGGATGGTATTGATTTAGTCACAGAAGGAATTTTAACTCTAACAGAAGTTTTAAGAATCTTAAAAAAGAAGGTTGATTATAGTGAACAAAATGGTGCAACTAAGATTGTTGAACTTTTGTTGGAATCTGATGTAATACATTTTATTATTGGAACAAAGATTAATGAAGCACATCAGGATCCCAGCTTGCCTGTTGATCTGGAAATAAGACGTAGTCTTATTAAACAGATTGCCAAAACGCTTGAATATAAATATTACAAACAGGTGGATGTTGAGTATATTTAATAATGGTTAGTTATTAGTTGTTAGTTATTAATGTCGAAAAAGCTATTTACCATTTGCAATTTCTTACCATGCGTCTTGAGTCATGAGTCATGCGTCACTAAAACTAAACTTAACTTTGCGAGCATAGACGAGTGGTCTAAAACGCAAACCCCAATTTAAAACTTTAAGAAAAGGAAAATGTTATGAATAAAATAAAAATAAAAATATGTGTTGGAACGACTTGTTTTATAATGGGTGGTGCCGATATGTTTGACAAGTTGAATGATGACCTCTCTGAAGAACTTTTAACAAAAATTGATATAAGTTTAAGTCATTGTCTGGGTGAATGTTCCAGTGGAGCTCATGGATTAGCACCTTATGTTTTGGTTGGTGACACACTAATTTCAGCGGCTACTTTTGAGAAGATTGAAGCAGAGATAATTAAGCAACTTCGGGGGTAAATATGTTTTATACTAATAGTGCCACAAGATTACACAAAGAGATCTTAATTAGAGTTGCAAATGCATTTTGCAATGAGAATAAGATTGATAGTCTTAATAGGATTCCTCTTGAAATGAGACCTAAAGATGCGGAATTTACAAGATGTTGTCTTTACAAAGATAGGGCTATAATTAAGTATCGTTGTATGGCGGCTCTGGGTGTTGGTTATGACGAAGAAGTCGATGAACTTATGCTGATTGGTGATTATCTTGAAAATGTAGAAAAGCGTCAAAACCCTGCAGATCACAATTTGTCAGTTATTACAGAAGCATGCAGTGCTTGCATAAAAACCAGTTATATGGTTACAAATGCCTGTATGGGGTGCCTTGCAAAATCATGTCAATCCGCTTGTCCAAAAGATGCGATAAAGATGGTGGATGGCCAAGCCGTAATAGACAAAGATAAATGTATTAACTGTGGACTTTGTATGCAGGCTTGTCCATATCATGCCATAATTTATATCCCAACGCCATGTGAGGCTGCTTGCCCTGTTGGTGCAATAACTAAAGATCCTGAAACAGGAAAAGAACAGATAGATGAGGATAAGTGTATATATTGTGGTAAATGTATGAAAGAGTGTCCTTTTGCAGCAATCTCTGGCAAGTCTCAGATGGTTGATGTTTTGAATAAAATTGAAAAAGGTAACAAAGTTATTGCAATGGTTGCTCCATCAATATCAGGACAATTTCCAGGAACTTATGGACAAATTTTTGAATCAATAAGAAAACTTGGCTTTAATGATGTTTGTGAAGTTGCAGTTGGTGCAGATAAGACAACAGAGTCTGAGGCTGAAGAATTTATTGAAAGAATGGAAGCTGGAGATCCAGTTATGACAACATCATGCTGTCCCGCATATATTCAAGCTGTCAAAAAGATTATTCCGGAGATTGAACCATTTGTTTCAACAACACCTACTCCAATGGCATTTTCTGGTCAAATTGTGAAAGAAAAATATAAAGATGCGATTACAGTATTTATAGGTCCATGTCTTGCCAAACGTGCAGAAGCTTCTACAAATGACAACATTGATTATGTTTTAACATTTGAAGAGCTTGGAGCAATGTTTATTGGAAAGCAGATTGATGTTTTGGAAGTTGAGGCAGCAGATGATGTAACGGATGCATGTTCTGACGGTCATGGGTTTGCTACTTCAGGCGGTGTTACACAAGCAATTGAAAATGCAGCAGAAAATGTCATTATAAAACCAGTTACTATAAATGGATTGACAAAAAAGCAGATTACATTATTAAAAATGGCGGCAAAGGGTAAATGTGCTGGAAACTTTATGGAAGTTATGGCTTGTGAGGGAGGCTGTCTTGGTGGCCCAGGCACAAATGTGAATCCTAAAAGCTCATTGAAAGCACTGAAGTTAAGGCAGGAGCGAGCGCAACTCGTTTAATTGGGCACTGCCGTTGAATGCAACTTCGTTGTATTTAATGGCTTCACCGGGTAATTGTAGCCGCGTCGCTTCGGCGCGGAAAGGGCTGAAAGCCCGGCATAACAAAGCCTAGGGTGAAGCCCTAGGAAACAATAACGAGCAAAGCTCGCACCTACCCACGGCTTTGTCGAGCCGTAGTCAGGAACTGCGAAGGCTGAAGTGTCTTAATCAACTACCAACGGTTCACTATGAGCGAAGCGATATTTTCAACTTTCAATTGTCAATTATCAAATAATATTGTATAGTACCTTGAATTATAACAATTTAATCAGAGAAAACTTATGGCAAAAGAAAAAATAATGTATATGGAGCTGAAACAAGAAGAAGGCTCAACTCAAAAAGATAATGGTCCTGCAAAGATTTGCAGAATGGAAGTTGGCAAATCCGCAATTAATTTGCATTATCAAGGGCAAACTTTTCATCAAGTTAGTAAACCTGCTGGATGTGGCAACTATGAAAACCAGGAGACTGGAGAGATGTACTGGATATGTCCACCAAGTAAGAAAGGTACTGATCGGTGTCCATGGGCAAGTAAACAACCTGTCTTGATTGATGAAGATGTTCTGGAAGAGTACTGGACAAAGATTCGTAAGCAGTCCAATAAGAAAAGAAATACGAGAACGTAAGAAAATGCGTAAGTTCGTAAATGCGCAAGTTGTGGAAAATCTCCGCAGGGATGATAATAAATGCGTAAATTCGAAAATTCGGAAATGCGGAAATGATAGGACTGTCTGTGGCGATATGTAATTAGTTAGATGGTTAGTTAGTCAGGCAGGTGTTCGAAAGTTTTAGTCCTAAGTCCTTAGTCATAGAGTCATTTTGTAGCGGCTATGGCTGATCTCGAAAAAAAACAAATGCTTTTTGCTGTGATTAGGGGATTGCCGTCAATGTTCATGAGTGGGGCATTTTGAGTAGGGGCGAGACATGTCTCGCCCGTACTGGAAATGGGAGTTAAGAGAAATTCAATTAGGTTACTTATGCAGAAACATGGTGTTCAAAAAAATGTTCTATTTTATTTGGTGTCATTTTGTCTTCTTGTTTTTGGTGTTAATGTCTTTGGTGATATAATTAATAATAGTAATTCGGTGGAAAAACTATTGACCTCGGACTCTACAAATTCTAGTAAAATTGTTGGATATTGGGAGAATTGGTACAGTACAAATTATATTACACTAGGGGAAGTCTCGTCTAAGTATAATATAATTGATGTAGCCTTTGCACTTCCCAAGTCATCCACAGATATGACTATTGAGTTTAATCTTGACACATCAGGTACAACAGAAGCTGAGTTTAAAGCAGATATCATAACAATTCAGGCCGAGGGACGTAAGGTGCTGATTTCTTTAGGTGGTGCAATTTGCCCTCCTGTAAGACTGAATACGGCTACTGATAAGCAAAAGTTTATTTCATCAATTATTAATATTATTGAGGAATATGGTTTTGATGGATTAGACATAGACCTTGAAGGAACGTCCGTAGGGTTGGATGCGGGCGATGATGATTTCAAGAATCCTACCACAGTCTCGATGGTTAACCTTATTATTGCTATTAAAGAGATTCATGACCATTTTGAACCTGACAACTTTGTGTTAACAACTTCGCCGGAGACAGCTTTTGTTCAGGGAGGATATGGTGCATATGATGGAAATTGGGGGGCCTATCTTCCGCTTTTATATGGTTTAAGAGATGAATTTGATTTGATACATGTTCAGTATTATAATTCAGGAGATATGTATGGTCCAGACGGAAAAATCTATGATCCTGGAACACCTGATTTTTTGGTTGCATTATCTGAAAGTTTACTGAAAGGATTTCCCGTGAATAGAGATCCTAATAATCTTTTTCCCGCATTCAGTGCGGATAAGATTGCCATTGGACTTCTTACAGTTGCTTCTGAAGGTTCTGGATACATGCAATATGATGATGTAAAAAAGGCTCTTGATTATCTTACTAAAGGAATTTCATATGGTGGTGAATATGTTTTGCAGCAGCCGGGTGGGTATCCTGATTTTGGTGGTATAATGGGGTGGTCAATTAATTTTGATAAGTCTGTGAACAATTATAGTTTTGTTAATAATGCCTATGATTATTTCTTTGGTACCAATTCAGATAAACGATTTCTGTTATGGATCTCAAAATCTAGGAAAGATTAAGAACGATAGCGTACGAGCTCTGATCGTAGTGGGTAGTGTATAGTGAGTAGTGTACAGTTGCACTGCTGTGAGTAGGAGCTAATTAATTATAATGCTAAATGATGAATTGAGGAAAAGCTCCACAGGAATTTATTTAAATATTTTCGCACGAAGCAACAAAGAGCACAAAGAAGAGTTTTAACAATGTTTTAATGTAACGCATGCTTCCAGGTAGGCCATTCGCTACGCTCATTGCTGTCGAAAACTCCAGCCTCACTTCCGTTGGTCGTGTGCAAGTGAAGAACGCCAACAACCTAGAAGGTTGAGCTACCTTAAAATTTGCAAATCAGTATTGTATTGCAAGGCCGGGAGCGATACTCGAGTTTGCGAGAGGGGCTTTAATCACTAAAGATAGATAATAGAGTGAAGCAATGAGCGTAGCGAATGGCCTATTCCTCATTATCATCTTCATTCTATATTGGACGTTCATTTGCTTGTTCCGGCTCACAGCAGTGCAACTTAGACCTTAGACCATAGACCTTAGAACGTTCTACGAGCAACGCTCGCCCATGCGTCATGCGTCTGGAGTCATGCGTCACGACGAAGGCGGTAAAACTAACAATTAAAAACTGATAACTAACAACTAGTTCAAGGAACTCTCATGAAAGAAAAAATTTGTTTTTTTGATGCAAAACCATATGATATAAAAATGTTTGATGAGGTGAATAAAGAGTTTGGGTTTACTATCAAATATTTCACATCTAAGTTAAATCTTGATACCGTTTCCTTGGCAAAGGACTCCAAAATTATATGTGCATTTGTAAATGATGATATCAATGAAGATGTAGTGGAAAAACTTTATGAGAATGGAACAAAATTAATTGCTCTTAGATGTGCTGGTTTCAATAATGTTGCAATGTTGTCTGCATATAAAAAGATTGATGTTGTACGTGTGCCTGCTTATTCTCCTCATGCTGTTGCTGAACATGCCGTGGCGTTAGCGATGTCCTTGAACCGTAAAACTCATAGGGCTTACTATAGAACACGAGATAACAACTTTAATATTAATGGATTTTTGGGATTTGACTTTTATGGTAAGACATGTGGTGTTGTTGGCTCAGGTAAAATTGGACAGATCTTTGCCAAAATCATGAGTGGTTTTGGTATGAATGTCATTGCATATGATCCATTCCCAAATGAACAAGCTGCAAAGGACAATAATTTTTCCTATGTTTCTCTAGAAGAACTTTTTGAAAAGTCTGATGTTATCTCTCTACATTGTCCAATGACTTCGGAAAATGCATATATGATTAATAAAGATTCAATTGCTAAGATGAAAGATAATGTAATCATTATTAATACCGGTAGGGGAAAGCTAATTAAATCAAAAGATTTAATTGATGCTCTTAAGACTTCAAAAATTGGTGGAGCAGGGCTGGACGTATATGAAGAGGAAGAAAAGTATTTTTTTGAAGATTTTTCAAGCGATATTGTTCAGGATGATACGCTTGCTCGATTACTATCATTTCCAAATGTTCTGGTTACATCTCATCAGGCATTCTTTACACATGAAGCAATGCAAGCAATTGCAAAAACTACTCTGCAAAATGTTCTAGATTTTGTTGATGGCAAAGAACTTCAAAATGGCATCTGTAACAAATGCCATGATCATCCAAATCGCTGCACTCCAAAGAAACTAGTAAAATAGTTATTAGTTGTCAGTGGTTTGCCACTGCGCTTTGCTTGTTGCTTTAGGCGAGCTAAAGCCTCTCTCCCGTTGTTCGGGTGTTGTTAATGTTGGAATAGCTCCGCAGGTATCTATCCAAGTGTTATATTTTTGACTGGGAGCGCAGATGTCCCCATCGTCATTTAGGGCTGACAGCCTGTAATAACATAGCCCAGGGTGAAGCCCTGGGAATATAATGAGATAACACATTAAAGGGCTGAAAGCCCACAATAAATTATTACGGGCTTCCAGCCCTTATTTTGTTGTGTTTTTGTTAACCTAGGGCTGTACCCTAGGCTGAGTTATTTCGGGGCATTGCCCCTTAACAATCGAATAATCATAATTGTAAAGGAGTTGAATTCGCCCCCTTTATTAAAAACTAATAATTAAGAATTAATAAAAGATCGTTGATCGTTGGTCGATTGTCGTTGGTCGGGAGCGATGAAGAGAACGATTTCTCGCACAGAGGTGCAGAGGGCACGGAGAAGAAATAAAATGTTATCCGCAGATTACGCAGATTAAAAGGATTAAGAAAATTTTTAACGCAAATGACGTTAACGGCGCAAAGAAAAGACAAGATGTTTTACCACTAATCACACTAATCTACACGAATCCTTTTTGAATGTTATTTTGAGGCAGTTATTTGTTTGCTTCGCTACAAATTTCTGCACTAAAAATTACATCCAAAGTATTGCATTTCTTTAATCTCAAATCGGTAGAAGGTTATTATACCGTTTCTTGTGCCACCCATCGAACCAACTATCTATCGTTTTTATACTCTTGACAATTCTGTAATTAACAAATAGAATGATAGTATAATTAATACGTAAGGGATTTGTTATGACAACAATAGCTATAAAAAATATGTCAGTACAAGATAAGTTAGCCTTAATGGAAGAACTATGGAGTAGTTTTGATGATAAGGAATCACTGGATTCTCCTCATTGGCATAATGATGTTCTTGAAGCAAGAATGCAGTCCATAAAAGAGGGAACTGCTGAATATATATCTCTTGAATCATTACGCAATGACACATGAAATACATTAAAAACATAAGGGCTTTAAAAGAAGTGTCTTTAGATCTTAGAATAGGAAAAGACTTTTATGAGTCTCAGTTCTCTGGTTTAGGTATAATGGTCTAAGAAATTCGAACATATTTTAAGCTGGACAAGGTTCTTGGAACCTATATGTTCACAGAGAAGATGCCGTTGCGAGATGAAATTGTTGGTATGATGAATACAAGACCAATTTTGAAACAGCGAAAACCTGTTGCTGAAAAAATCATATCCTTTGTAGAAACCTTCATCAATGGAACAATGGTGCAGTAGTTAATTAATAATTAAAAATTGGAAAACAACTGTTCCGCAATTGTTCTCCAATTCCCGAATTTCTTGATTCATTCTTTTTCACTCAGCACTAACCATCTAACTAAATTATATACCGCCGGCGGCTTTCAATAGTTTACCCTTTACCGTTTACAATTTACAGTTGTTTTAAATTTACTAATTAGGGCTTACTGTTTAATGTTTTTTCTATAAATCATCCAAATACTTTTAGTTTTCTATTAGGTACTCTTGTACATTTTCTAAAAATTTTATTTAGACCATATATAATCCT
>Ga0307987_1001806_pt1 | contig 11552 bp, 3 predicted proteins | sample EllFjometagen181_FD_203157 | JGI IMG/M metagenome (GOLD analysis project Ga0307987, IMG submission 203157) | Marine microbial communities from Ellis Fjord, Antarctic Ocean - #181 | ecosystem: Environmental > Aquatic > Marine > Unclassified | place: Southern Ocean | collected 2014-10-08 | reverse complement strand
TGTCTATTTATGTCGGATTTATCTGCCCCAAGGCCCTTTTGATCATACTTGCAGGGGGAGGCGCGGGCGCCGCGTTTTACATTTCCAATCATCTGGAAACCATAAAACTGTTTAAAAAAATTCGGTCTGGGGAAAACAGAATGTTTGACGCTGTAAATCATCTGCTGAACGGATTCAAAGAACTTCGATTGGATCATAAAAAAAGCGATGATTTTTACTTTGGAAGTTTTTGGCGCCGCGTATCCCGGCTCAAGGATTTAAGAATTCGGTCTTCCCATCATTATGTCTCCAATCATACAATTGTTTACACATTCTGGAATGGACTTCTATTATGCATTATTCTCGGGGCCCCCTTTCTGGGTATATCTCCCGATATTCTACCGATGCTTGCGGGAACGCTTATCATCATGCCTTTGCGCCAGTTCATTGACTTTTATTCGAAATTTCATGTGGCGTATCTCTCTTTCAAACGACTTCAAGAATTTGAAGAAGAGATCAGTGGACTTGAGACGGAACAGATCCAACCCGCCAGTCTGGCAGAGATGGTCGGCTATGAGACGATCGCCTATGAAGATATATCTTACGTTTACAAAAACGCCGACGCCCATTCATTCTCCCTCGGACCGTTAAGCGCCCGGTTTAAAAAAGGAGAAATACTTTTTATCACCGGCGGAAACGGAAGCGGAAAATCAACGCTCTTAAAATTATTGACCGGCCTATATAAGGGAGAGGGACAGACGTTCTTCAACGGCGAAGAGACGGATATTCGGCGGCGCAGGGAAATTTTTTCCATAATATTCTCCAATTTTCACCTGTTTGACAGGCTCTACGGGATGCCTGAAGCGGATGAAGCCAAAATCGCCAAACTTCTCAAAGAATTCCATCTGGAAAAAAGAGTCAGCTATACGGACGGGCAATTCTCCACTCTTGATCTGTCCACCGGCCAGAAAAAGCGGCTGGCGTTGCTCACCGTCATTATGGAGGATAAACCGATTTACCTTTTTGACGAGTGGGCCGCCGATCAGGATCCTGAGTTTAGAAAATACTTTTATATGACCCTGTTGCCACAATTTAAAAAAGAGGAAAAAACAGTGATAGCCGTCACCCACGACGACCATTACTTCCATGTGGCCGACCGGGTGATCCAGCTGGATTACGGAAAGTTGTCTCCATAGCCATAGGGGTTCGCTCAACAATAAGTTTGCAATTTTGGGGGTCAAGGCGCCTGTCTGGCCCATTCGATATGCGTGGGCATAAAACCGTAAGGCATATCTGGATGCGCCGGGTTTTTATACATAACCCATACCTATGCGATGGGCCAGACTTCGATGAATTGTCCCTCAAAATGGTAAGTTATTTTTCAGAGAGCCCTTAGTTGCGGTCATGTCGCCATTGATTCCCATACCGGCAGATAACTCTGGTTAAACATCGTCATTCTGAAACCGGCGCCCAGTTTTTCTTCCAATGATGCGTTTTCATTATACACCGTCTGGGACTGCTCGTGATTGATCCAAATTCGATCCGACATCAACGAAGACTTGGGACCCAGCATTTTATTCAACGCCCCGACATAAGACGCGGGAATTTTTGCCACATATCCGTGGGGAAGCATCTCTAAAATTTCTATGTGATTAAAGTCAATACTTTTCCCCGTTGTTTCGCCCAAATACAAGTGCGCCCTGTTAAGTATATCCGCCTCAAAATAGAACCGGGCCTCACGGTCATCCCACCACGGCCTCGAAGATGCGAATTGAAACAGACACTGGTCAAAAACATCCCTCTGTCCATGACAGGCTTCAAAAGCGATGCGCCCCAAAGCAGTGAACCAATCCAGGTTGGTTTGGGCCAGCGCTTTCAAAGTAAAATGCTCCGGGATATCTTCATTGGACATGACAAAGGCGGTGAAATCCGAGATCAGCCCCTCGTGGGTTTCGATTCCCGAATCGTTCAGGTATTGGCCCGTTAGATACAAGCTTCTAAGGTTGTATGACATGAAAGCCCCAAAGGAATACTGGAGCCCCTTGAGATAATCAGCCGGGCCAGTCTCTTTGGTCTGAATGACGAATTGTTCCTCGCTTACCTCGCTGTCAGTGTATCGGGTCTCCAGTCCATATTCACGGGCCTCCACTTGAAGCGCGGTGTTATTGAGCAATAACAGCGGCAAAAAAATGATGGTGTCCGCTTTTGCCTCACATAGCTTAGCGATGCCCTGCTTATAAGAATCGAGGGTCTCACCCGGCAATGGCCAGATCAAGTCTATTCTGGAATTGACCCTGTTTTTATTTAAAAAATTCTGCAATCGCTTGTAATCGTCAAAAATATATTTTTTTCTAATTTTTTTAAGGGCCGCGGGACTAAGGGACTGCAGTCCGATTTCATAATTAAAATCAATTCCCCCTTCCAGCAGTATTTTGCAAATCTCAGGCAAATACCGGTCGCTTCCCGGCGGCGGCGGCGGAAAAATCAGAACTTCAGGGAAACCATATTTTTTTTTACACCAAACGATGAACTCCGTGATCTCCACATCTCTTTTGAATATTCCGAAATTCGCATCCGTGATGTGAATGCGGGGGGTCTTTCTCATGGCGATTCGCTGAATATCTGACTTGATCCGTTCCAGACCAAACATTTTCGGTTTGGTTCCCTGGTTGCCCCAATAGCAGTATTTGCAAGTAAACGGGCAATTTCGGTTGGTTTCCATTCTCAATGTATAATAGCCTTCGACATTGAAGATATCATTGAAAAAAGGGGACGGAATATCATCCAGATCATCAATGGATTCTTGATGATCGGTCATCTCCAGTTGCCCATCTTTATAGAAAGCAAGACCTTTTACATTTCTAAAATCAGGGTCGTCCTTCATCAACTCCTTTAAATAATTTCTAAAAACGACCTCGCCTTCCCCATTGCAAACCGCGACATTCTCACATTCCGGATTCAGATATCTTTTTGCCTGAAAGGCGGCTTGAGGTCCCCCGAGCAGAAATCGACGGTCGGGATGTTTTTTTGGAAACGTTTCAAGCGCCCGCTTTATAACGCCCATGTTCCAGACATAGCAACTGAAGGCATAGACATGGGCGTCGATTTTTTCCATCTCCTCTTCCAGGTGAGATGGCGATGCGATTTTGCACAAATAGCTATGGCTTTGAAAATCATAGGCTTCCTTGATTTGGGAATCCAAGCGCGCATATCCAGACAAACAGGCCGGGACCAAGGGATATTCCCCCGGTGTGATGTCGATTAACATAAAGGCCAATTTTTTTTTCACTGTCATCTATTTCCTTTCATCCAATGGTAAGCTCCGGGAATCCGCGCTTTTTTCGGGGCGGAGGAAAATATTCCGGCATAAAACGTTCCCTGCCCACATCCGGATTCACCAAACATCTTGTGCGAAGGCCCTGCATCAGGGTCAACATGCATCCATAGCACCACGCGCATTTTTGAATCTCATCGACGCGGCCCTCCCTGACCTTGTTCGGCCACCGGGGATCGGCCAGAAGGCTTCGGGAAAGAGAGACCATATCCACCTTCCCCTCGCTGACCGCCTGATCGGCCAGGGATGGGGAATGAAAGTTGGGACAGATCACGGGAATACTCACCGCTTTTTTCACTGCTTCCGCCTCTGGCAGAATCGCCCCCTCTTTTTCCGGGAAGGTATGTTTCCAGGATTCCAGGGTCCCCGAGGAAAGGTGAATATAGTCGACGCCTTTTTTTTGGGCAACGGAAACAATCTTAAGCGTCTCATCCAGGGATCGGCCCCCGTGTATATGTTCATCACCGCTGATTCGAAGTCCGATGATAAAATCGTCTCCGGCCGCCTCGCGGCTTTTCCGGATCAGGTTCAGCAGAAGCGTCATCCGTTTTTCTTTTGAGCCGCCGTACCTGTCGTTCCTGTGATTCATCAATGGGGAAAGAAAGGCGGCCAGAAAATAACCATGGGCGGCGTGGATTTCTATGCCGTCGAATCCCGCCTTTTTTATTCTGAACACAGCTTCCGCATAAAGGTCTTCCAGTTCTTCCAGCTCCGATATCGGCAGCTTCCTTGTTTTTGGCCCGGAAAAGCCCTCAAGCATTTTCAATTTTTTGGGCATGCTGCCCTCCGGTATTTTCAGGGGAACACAGGAAGGTCCGACGGACTCCTTGCCGCCGCCAGAGGCTCTTCCCACTCCCAGGCTCAACTGAACGACGATCGCGGCGTCAAAGGCATGCGCGGCATCGGCCAAATCCATCATGCCCGCAAGATTTTTGTCCTGGTGAAAACAAAGCCCGCCGTTTCCGGAAAAGCCATACCTGTTATGGGCCATTGTATGCTCCACGATAATAAGGCCCGCCCCGCCTTTTGCCCTGGCTGTGTAATGGCAAAGGGCCTGATCCGACACCTCTCCATCCGGTCCCGCCGTGGCCATTACCGTCGGAGCAAATGCGATGCGGTTTTTAATCTCCTTTTTACCCAACTTGACAGGATTGAACAATGAATCGCAATTCATGCCGTTTTCCTTTCATTTCATTTCATTCTATAATTAAGCGTTGACTATTTTCCTTCCGCCATTTTAAACCCGCGCCTGACAGCTATGCTCAAAAAATAGCCTTCAAGCTCAAGCATGTGTGGCGTTTTTATTATATTACACCTCTCGGCGGACTTTTTTACGGCACATTATCAAGAAAAGCTCCTCCGCCTTCCACGGGGTTTCATACGTTCCTTCAGCGTTAAAGGGAGAGCCTCCACCACCGCACATAATGTGCCATATGCCGTGTTTCAAATTCGAATTCGCGGAATAGCGATCCAAAATGCCGTCTTTGTCGGTGTCATCGTCGGGATAGACGCCACGGTCATGTTATGACCCTTTCTGGGCCGATGCCGTCTGCTCCTGAACATGTCTCACTCATTCATCATTTTCACTATTCCCTTGTTTCCATCGACTTCAATGGTCTGTCCATCTTTTATGACCGATGTGGCGACGCCGGTTCCGACGACGGCGGGGATTCCGCATTCACGGGCCACAACCGCGCTGTGACTGAGAACGCCCCCGCTGTCGGTGACCACGGCAACGATCCTGGAAAAAAAAGCGGTCCATGGGGGCAATGTAAACCGGGTCACAAGTATGTCTCCGGGATTCAGCCTTTCCGCCTCGGACAAGTCATGAATCACCCTGGCTACGCCCTTTACAACGCCTGCGGAACCCGGCGAGCCCTGTATTTCATTTGGCGGAAGATCCGGAGACGGAGGGGCCCCCATCCCCGCAAAATCCATAAACGCGGACATGATGGGACCGCTGGGAAACACGGTGGGGGGCATCCCCATGAACTGGGGGGGGTGACTCCCGGAAAACCGCTTTTCCGCCGCTCGGCGGTCATGGATCACTTTGTCCCAGCCCAAAACCTCCGGAAGCGCTTGAAGAGACTCTTTCAATTCATTGATTGTAAGATAAAAAATATCGTCACGCTCGGGGATAACGCGGGCTTTTGCCAAACGAAGCCCCGCTTCGAGAATCACACGCCTGGCCTCATAGGATGTCATGTTGTCGAGCCAATGCGTGTGTTCCATTCCAAGCCATGAGCTTGCCCTTGCGGCTTTGAGGGCGGATTCAAATTTTTCGACGACAGGAGATGGATAATCCAGGAGCTTTTCCCGCGCCTCCGCACCGCGCCGTTCACATTTTTCAATGGCTTTTTTAAACTCAGCGTCAGGTCCCTCTGTGTCCGGCAGGGTCATATAATGCTGCAATGTTTTAATGACAACCCCGGGCTCCTCTATGAAAAAAGGCCGGCTTAACGCCACTGTCTCCGATTTCTTGCCGTGCTTCCGAAAATAACGGTTCAGATCCGCTAAAAATGCTCCGCACTCTGAGGATTCAGCCAGTTTGTCCATCACAAGGGCGGGTTTTGCGTCGACTATTATGTTGCGCGCGGCCGTCGATGCCAAAGCCTGACGGCTTAAGTCCCAAAGTTCCTGATCGCTTCGCGTAAACTCATTTTCAAAACCCAAGAGAAGCTCATACGCATTGGCTTTATCAGAGTCCGGGAACAAATCCTGATACATTTCTTTAAAATAATAAACCGCAAGCAACGCCGGGAAGCCGAACCTGGCATGAATTTCCCACGAGCGTTCCAATAGCCTCCCTGTCTCATTAAGATGATCCAGCAGCTCGGGCGCGGACGCGGCGGCAAGATCATAATTTTCCCATATTTCGATGCATTTTTTGATTTCAGGCAGCCACTCATTTTCCCAGAGTTCGCCTATATTAGCGATAATCGGCTCCATTTTTTCATGAAAGCTCTCAAGCAGGGCGTCTGCTTCAGCGGGCTCTCCGTCATACACACTTGAGATATAAAGATATGTGTTTATGTGACGATAATGCGTTTTTCCCGGAAAATCATATTCGTCGCAAACCTTATTGGTCTCATCAAACAGCGTTTTAATAAGAAGAGAAAAATCAAGGGGCGAAACGGGCTTGGGATAATGGGAGATATCCATCATCCAAAAACGCTCCGCGTCGCCCGGGTCCCCCCATTCGATGGGAAAATCATTGTCGGAACAACTGTTTTCATTTCCTTCGTTCATACCTTCCTCCTGTGGCTAATGCTATAAAATAACATGTGAAAGTTCTCTGCCGATTGTTTTCATTAACTTTTTCAAAGACTGATCCGGGCTTAAAAAGAGATGGCCCCCATCCAGTGTATGGAGCCTGAAATCCGCCACAGTCAAATCTTTCCATGCCTTCATGTCATCCAGGGAGACGACCGGATCATCTCTGCCGTGGAAAGCGACGATCGGAATATCAAAAGGCTTCTCTTCTTTCCGTTGGCCGCAATAATAACTTTCCAATATTTTAATCGTGGAATGAGATTCCGGAATCAGAGCCTTCAAAAGGTTATCATCGACTCGTCTCTGTCCCCTTTCGATATAAAAATCATTCATAAGCTCCCCTTCGGCGCGAAAAACCGACATTCTTTCTTTAAACCCTTCAAACAGACGACCCTTTAATTCCTCAAGGGTCGGAGCGCCCTTGATTCCTTCGGATTCCCACCAGTCCAGCATCTCTTTGAAAACGGGATTGAAAATAGTCGGAGATGTGAACCCGGCGGGAAAGACGCATACGGGAGGATGTCCCGATTTCAGCAAGCGATGCGCCAATGTGAAAATCAGCAGGGCTCCGCCGCTGTGTCCGTACAATGCAAAAGGAGCATCTGTTTCCCCCTTGAAAACATCCTCCAACATATCCGTCATCTCATCTATATGGTCAGGCGAGGCTTCCTTGATTCGATTTTCTCTTCCGGGGAGCTGCACAGGGCATACTTCCACATAATCGGGAACCAGTTTTTGCCACTGTGAATATATGGACGCCCCCGCCATCCCATAAGGAAAACAGAATAATCTCACTTTTGCCCTGGGGTTGATCTTGCGGTTATAAAACCATATATCCCGATCATTTTTTTTCCCAAATTGCCCGTTCTTTTTTATGGTCTTTTTTATGTCCTTTTTTATGGAAGCGCGGTTTTTACGAGCCTCCGGCAAGGCGTTGATGATATTTTCCAGAAGCCCCTCCGGAGACGGGCCTTCCAGCATGTCCTCTATGGGTATATCTATTCCTGTCTCGCTGAATACTTTTGTTTTGAGCTTCAACGTGAGTATGGAATCCATGCCCATATTGATCAAGGGTTCTCCCATATCCATATCCGACTCTTTTATATCAAGTATTTCAGATATGCTTTTTTTTAAATAATCCGCCAATATTTCCCGCTTTTGTTGAAAAGAGGCTTTTCCGATTTTGTCCGCCAGCGCCGGGTCCGATCCTCTTTCCGATTCCATTGCCTCGCGCCAGGCTTTAATCATCTCATTATCGAATCTTTTCATCACGTTTTTTTCAGCGAAGCATATGCCGCGGCCTTCGCTGTCAAACAGATGAAAGCTTCCCCGGACAGAATCTTTGCCCATGGAATCCTCGTCAACCCGGACATGGCACCATAGCTCTTTATCGGTTTTTGTTGCGTTGACAACAAAATTTTCCCATTCGTAAACCATATATTTTTCCCGTGCCATACTGTCCGGCAGGGCTGGGAAAAAAACCTGGGTGACGCTCTCCAATGTATCAAGAGGCGCCGGCAGGCACAAGGTTTTCTTTCTCCCCGAATTCCAGGGCGCTCTGAAACGCGCCAGGGCCTCTCCATCCGTCCGCCAGATTTCTTCTATATATTTTACGCTGGGTCCAAAATCGTATCCTCTTTCTTTCATCTTTTGATAAAAAACAGCTCCCGTGCAATGTTGACAACATCTTTCCTGTATTTTCTCAATCGGTTCCGGATCGGGGGCCTCAACAGATATCTCCGATGAAAAAACGCCCCTTATATTCAATTCCCAGTTCCGGAATGTGTCATTTTGACTATAAAACTGAAACGTCTTTTCATCGTTTCCCATATCTTTCATAGTCAGTGAGACATTCATCACTCCTGTTACAGGAAGTGTCATGGCTCTTACAAACTCCATTTTCTTCACGGTATAAGAGGATATCCCCAAAAGGTCTTTTATGGCCCGCGACAACATTTCGTGGGAATACCCCACATGGACGACGCCGCCGGCATCCTTGATTTCCGACAGGGTTTCCACGTTGATTCGGTATGTGTATTCAATCAAGTCGCCCGCAAAAGGGGAAACGACTCTGCTTCCTTTGAGGGGATCTTTATTTTTTGAAACAATGGGAGCGGCGTCAGACTCGGATATAAAAAAGCGTGTCTCCGCAAACGGATACACAGGCAGGGAAACCCTTTTGGGAGGGGAGTCTTTGTATAATAAACCCCAGGCTATCTCTGTTCCCGCAACCCATAATTGCGCCAGTTCCGTCATTGTTTTGTCTTTTATATCGGCTTTTGTAAGAATTTTCCCCGCTTTTCTTGCAACCACGCGCCCGGACCTTGTTCGTCTTGTCATATGGCCGACATATAATTCTTTCGAGTCTCCTCCTTCAATATATCTTTCTAACCCGGAGACAAATTCCCAGTCGAAGGTTCCCACAATGGCGAGCCTGTGTTCCATATCCTCTCTTCCCGTCTGCAACGTGTAAACAGTATCTCTCATATTAAGATCCGGCATATTGACGTCCGGGGTTTGAAATTTCAAATATGAAGAAATGAACTCTTTCATTTTAACGGCATACGCCTTCAATCTCTTTTCGTTTCTGGCGGAAAGAGTGAAAACATACGGCCCGTCGGATTTTTCGATTTTTCCGTTTCGCGCCTTTTTGCCTTCATCCGTATATTCTTCCATGATCAAATGGGCGTTGCTGCCTCCGAAGCCGAAAGAGCTTATTCCCGCTCTTCTGACCAGCCTTCCGTTTCCATCGTCAAGCGGTTTCCACTCTTTTGTTGTGTCGACTATATAAAAAGGGGTCCCTTCCATATCTATTTGGGGATTGAGTTCATTCAGGTTAATGCTTGCGGGGAGTTTTTTATGCCGCATGCTGAAAATAACTTTAAATATTCCGGCTATGCCGGCGGCGGGCTCCAGATGCCCGACATTTGTTTTCACGGAACCTAAGCCGCAATGGGTTCCATTCATGGATTTGCCTTTTTTGTCATAAAGCGCCTTAAAGGCTTTTTTTAAACCGTTTATTTCCACGGGATCCCCAAGTCTGGTGCCTGTTCCGTGGGTTTCTATATAACTGATGCTGCCCGGATCAATATCGGCGTTTTCATAAGCGGAGACAATCAGATCCGCCTGGGCGGCTGGGTTCGGGGCCGTAAGCGAATTGGCGCGGCCCCCGTGATTCACCGAGACTTCTTTTATAATGGCATAAATGATATCCCCGTCTTTTTCCGCTTTGGTCAAAGGCTTAAGCAGAATCGCGCCGGCTCCTTCCCCCCGGACATAACCGTCCGCGTCTTTGTCAAATGTTTTGCATCGGCCGTCAGGGCTTAGCATTCCGGCTTCGGATAGCAGGACAAAACCTTTGGAGGACAGCAACAAATTCACCCCGCCCGCTATCGCCATATCGCATTCTTTTGATCTGATCGACATGACGGCCCGGTTAACGGCCACAAGGACTGCGGAGCAGGCCGTATCTATGGTTTCGCTCGGGCCGCGCAAATTCAGCATATACGAAACCCTGTTGGATATCATGGACAGCGATGAGCCCGACGCCATATGAGAATCAGGCGACACTCCCTGTTCCTCCATCATGCCGAAATATTCAGAAGGTTGCGCCCCTATAAAAAGACCCGTTTTTGTGCCTGACAGATACGAGGCTTTGCGACCCGCGTCTTCGATGCAACTCCATGCCATCTGAAGCATGATCCGTTGTTGAGGGTCCATCATTTTTGCTTCATGGGGAGAAATATTGAAAAAAGAGGCGTCGAATGTATCAACCCCCTTTATAAAACCGCCCCTGAAATTATTTTCTGGATAATCTTTAAATCCCCATCTATCTTTCGGAATTTTCGTGATAAGATTATCTCCGTTTTCAAGATGCCTCCAAAAATCCGAAAGATTTTCGGAGCCCGGCATAACCCCCGCCATGCCAATGATGGCGATATCCTCTTTAACATGTCCGTTATAATCTTTTGACGAAGATATCCCGGACGACTTGACAACCGCGTGAGATCCTTTCGGCCCGCTGCATTCCAGGTCGTCTTTATGATAAGAGACGATGGCCGATTCATATTCAGAGCATAAATATCGCGCCAAAGAACCGATTGATGTATGCTCAAAAAATATGGCGGGCGCTATGGCGATCTGATATTCCAGGCTTAATTGCGTTATAAAATCAGTCAGGGAAATCGAATTAAACCCGTAATCGCTCATGTCGGCGTCGGAATCTATCTCCTCTGGATCCAAATCCAGTATATCGGACGCTATCTCGCGAAGTTTCCCGAACACCTTATCCTCCGCGACGCCCTCCCCTGATTCCGCATGGGGGTCGGATCTAACATCCAAATCCTTTTTTTGAAAAACCCTCCTGATCTTTGACGCGTCCCCCGTAAGCGTCCCAAACCGGGAAATATCCCAAAGCAAACCCTTTTCAAACGCGGCCAACCCTTTTTCCGATGGCAGCAGGCGGACCCCCATCACGGTTTGAAGCATCCGTTCCATGCTTTCATCCACCATCATCCCCCCATCCTTCCAGAGAGGCCAATTTATGGCAAGAGTCTTTCCGAAACGCCTGTTTTCTTTTGTCAGAGAATTCCGGTAAACCGAGAAGTTGTCCATAAAGGAATTCGCATACGCATAATCGCATTGCCCGGCATTGGGGAACAACGTGGCTATGGAAGAAAAAAGAACAAAAAAATCAAGTCGTTCGTCTTTTGCGGCGTCATCCAGGTTTATTGTTCCGTAAATCTTGGGGTTTAAAACCGCCCCCATATCTTCTTCCGTTTTATTTAATATAAGAGACTCCTGTGTAAGTCCGGCCGCATGGATGACGCCGTCAATTTTTCCAAATTCCGTTTTGGCCTCTTTGATCAAACGCCTGGCGTCATCATATTCGGTTATATCGGCTTTGATATAAACAGCCGTTCCACCCGAATCATTCAATTTGACCAGTCTGGCTTCTTTGTCGGAG
>Ga0307987_1001805_pt1 | contig 11555 bp, 6 predicted proteins | sample EllFjometagen181_FD_203157 | JGI IMG/M metagenome (GOLD analysis project Ga0307987, IMG submission 203157) | Marine microbial communities from Ellis Fjord, Antarctic Ocean - #181 | ecosystem: Environmental > Aquatic > Marine > Unclassified | place: Southern Ocean | collected 2014-10-08 | reverse complement strand
GATGTAGTGATGCCCTCCGTAGACGGCGGTGATGTCGTCCATGTTCTTGGCCGCCCACTCGATAGTGTGCCAACTGGCGCTGGGCGCGGCATCGGTGGCCAGTAGCCCAACCGGCAGCTTGCGGGCCGAGAACTCGTCCGCGAAGGCCTGGTGGTAGGCGCGGAACTTGGGTAGATCACTCCGCAGACTGCCCCAGCTCTTGAGAGACAGCTCATTGGTGAGGCAGAAGGTCTTCAGATTGGTGCAGCCCTGTTTGACCACGAAGTACTCCAGCATGTCCGCCACCCGCTTGGCGTACGCCTGCCGACTGGCTTCCGTGGGACAATCCGGCGGTCCCCACGTGGTCAAGTAGACCTCTGTTCCGGTGCGCTGCCAAACCTTCATCTGCTCCGCCACGTAGGCCATCTTGGCCTCGTTCCAGGACCAGCTGTGGGTAACGCGTGCAAAGGATGGGTTGACCTCTCTCCAGCGCTTCAGGATGACCTCGTTCAGATGCGCGGGCGTGGTCTCGTGGCAATGGTAGAACACATGGTACCCGACTCCGCCGAAGCGGGGATGGAGCACATCCTGCGGCGCCACCCGCACGATCCGTTGGTCGCCCGCGAACGGCCGGATGCCGCGCGCGATCCGCTCGACTCGGAGATTGTCGAACCACGCCGTCCCGGTGGCATGGAGAATCAGCGAGACACGCATGATGGCACCCCCAGGAAGGGAAGCGTCGGGCACGTTCAGCGTTTCCCACCCCTTGGCACCGTTAGCCTTGCCCGTCTGGCTGTGGGCGATCCCAACCCGCCTGCCCCCCTGTAGGAACTCCACAGCCAGGTACGCCCCCGGATCCTGCGACACGCCCTCCCCCCGCACGTCCACCTGCACACGGAAGCGGTCGCCAGCAGCAATCCCCGCCCGAAAGTCCCGGTAGAACTGCGGGTAGTTCGGTTTGACCCCAGGGCCGACCTGGATCTCAAGGCAGCGCTTCCCCGTCTGTCCCTTTCCCGCAGGCTTGGCGAACTCCGCCTGGCCTCGTGTCCGCCACGCCCCCAAATCCGCTGGATCCCACGGCGCCATCAGCTCAGCTCCGGAAGCGAGGCCAGGGACAAAGGAGAGGGCGACAGCGACAGCAGCGATCCGATGCATGGGGCGTCTCCTGAAGACAGCGGGCGGCGTCACATATCTCCGGGGTGTTCCGGGTCACTCGAACTGATCGCGGAAGACCTGCAGTTCGGCGCGGACCTCGGCCAGCTCGCGCTTGAGGTCCTCGATGGCGGTCTCCATCGCAGCCAGACGGCTCTCCTCCGCGTCCAACTCGCGCCGAACGCTCTCGACCGGCACGGGCATGTCGACCAGGTCGGTGAACTCCGGCATGCCCTCGAGCAGGTGCATGTAGCGGGGCTCGCGACTGCCTGGTTGGAGCGGGAGCTGCACGACAAACGGTCCCTTCTCATGCCCAACCAGGCTGCCCAAGACCTTCTCCACTTCGCCGGAGGACGAGAAGGAGCAGAGACGACCCGTGCGGCCCTTGAGCTCGCCGGCGGTCTGCGCGCCGCGAAGGAGGAGCACGCAGATGACCCCACGTTGCTCCTCGGTGAACTCGAACTGCTCGGCGAGACGGTGTTCGTATTTGGGGACCCGCCCGCCCGCCACGTGGTGGAGGATGGAGAGCTTCTTCTCCCGTAGCTGGTCCAAGGCGCGCAGGACCGTCTTGTCATCGTAGCCGACCACCGGGTAGCGGTTGCTCTTCTGGCTGCACGCGCTGGTCAGGGCATTCAGGGTCAAAGGATAGTAGTCGGGAGTGGTGATCTCTTTCTCAAGCATGCACCCCAACACGCGCGCTTCCGCGGCGTTCAGCACGATATCCATGCGGTCGAACTCCTTGGGCCTACTCGGCCCTCTTCTTGGTCGAGGGCTTCTTGAGGGGATCCAGGCTGACGGCGAGGACCACGGGGACCGCCGCATCGCCAGGGCTCCGGAACTGAAGATGGGCAATCTGCGCGTCTGGGTGGGGCAAAGGCCATTGACTGACGCCGATGCCCAATTCGCCCTGGCCACGTTTCCCGGTCCAGGCAAGTTGCCAGTTAGGGCAATCAGCGGGCGCGTCGAAACGGCCCACGTCGATGCCTTCACGAACAGTGATGGTGTGGGTTCTGCCATCGCCATAGGTCACATCCACGAAGAGGCACGCGCGCTTGCTCGCGGGGTCGGACCAAGCGGCGGTGTGAAGCAGGAACAGACGCTTGGCTTTGGCCTTGACGGGAGCGACCGCCAGAGTCCTGGCCGGCAACGCCGGCCGCTCTGCCCCAGCCAGAACGACACAGGAGCGACCATAGGCCTCGCTGTCGGCCATGACGTAGAAGTCCACGCCCCCGAACTTGACATCCCCTCCCGGGAAGGCGCGGAGATCCACGTCCCCCGCATCCAGAAAACCGCCGTAGCCACGCTTCTGGCTGATGTCCTGGCGGCAGGTGTTGGTGATGCTCTCGAGATTGACGCAGATCTGGTCCTTCACCCCATCGTCGACAATGAGACTGTCGTAGTAGGCAACCCCATCGCCGCTCTGGATGCCCAGGTCAAGCTGAACGCTTGCGGCCTCATCTGGCACCTCGACGATCATGATCTGGTCGTGCCAGTCAGCGGTACCCCGGAAGCGCGTGGCGACGTTGCGCGGGGCCCGCTTCTTGTCCTGAAAACGGATCAGGGCATGGAGCTTGGCTTCACAGTAGACCTTGTCACCGCGCACCACGTTGTCGAGCTTGACCTTGGCGCGGACGATCACCCGCTTGCCCTTCACCGCCGCCAACGGCAGCATGGTGGTGTAGTAGGATGTAACCTTGTCGCGGGCCTCGATCCGGAGGCAGTTTCCCTTGACCCCGCCGGGGACGATGGTGACTGAACCCTTGCCGCTGACGCCCTTCTTCCAGCCAGGAGCGAGGGCCTCGAAGCCTTCCACGAGAATGGGCGCACCCGACGAGGCATGGGCGAGCAACAAAGCGAAGGAGATCTGGAAGAGTCGTGACCGCATCATGGTGGTGTCCTCCGCAGGGAACGCTGATCCAGACTAGTTGGCGAGCACCAGATCCAGAGCTTGCTCGGCGGCATTCATCCCCATGATCTCGTAGCCAGCACCGTTGGGGTGAAGATCGTCCGGCAGATAATCGGCAACCAGATCCTCGCCGAAAAGCTTGTGCCCGTGCACATAGTACAGCTTCTCGTCGCCCGCCGCCACAAGTCGGTTCCAGGCATCCTCCATCTCCGTGCGCATCCTGTTTAGGGAAAGCCCCACGCTATTCGGTTTGTCCTCGCGTGGCGGCGAGATGATGGGAGACACGAGGATGATGGGGGTGGTCGGGTGCTTCTCGCGGATGATTTGGACCATGGCAATGATGGCGGGTTTGAACGTCCGCACGCCGAGGCTGCTACCGCCCTGGACGTTGATCCCCAGCTTGAGGCTGATGAGGTCGGCGGGCTGATCGCGGATCATCAGCCCCACCATGGCGTCGATATGGCACTGACCGCCATAGCCGAGACAGGTGAGATTCAGACTGCGGGCGCGAGCGGCGGTGGCAGGCCAGGCGCGGGCTGGACTTGTGGCCCCGCCGCAGTGGCTGATTGAGCTGCCATAGGTGATCCATCGCAAGCGCGGATCGCTCGGCACCCCGAAAGTGGCACTCGCTGCGAGGGCGAGTCCGCACAGCTCGACGGTGGCATTGGTGGGGAGCCACAGTTCGTAGACCTGCTCGCCCTCCGGCAGGTCGCGGAACTCCACGGTCGCGGCATTGGCTTCGGCAGTGACCGTCTGGATGATCTTGCCGCCCACCGTCAGGTCGAAGCACCGGGCACCGGCCTGCGGGACGAGACGAAGGGCCAGGCAGGGAGAGTCTGTGGCGAAGCGAAGACGCACACCAGCCGCCATCATCGCACGAGCCTGAATGCCATCCTCGGGAGGAAAGAGCGAGCGCTGCTCGAACGGTAGCCGCCAGGGACGTACCCAACCATCGCCTACCTCACAGGAAATAGCCCCCTCGAACATGCCTTCATCGATCCGGATCAGCCTCTGGTCGCTCACGGTGTTCTCCTTGTCGCAGCTCGAGTTGCGCATTGCCGCCCCTGCCCACCGAGCACGGATGCAGGGAGTTGGGCCTATCCCAGCCGTCAACATGGCCTGCGGCCCCCAGGGCGACGTCCGACTCCCCCATGGTCGCCAGACAGCATGGAGTGGACTATATGTGGGTGATGATCCACCACCAGAACATAAGCACGGCCTTGTGGACAGCCAGCATGGCGACGACATCGAAGACGCCGATTCGGTTCCAGTCCTGCCGGATTCCTGGCGACACCGCTGGCACCTCGGTGACCATCGCCGCATAGCTGCTCCGCTTGGCGAAGCGGCTCTTCCGGGGGGCGCAGTAGAGAGGAGTCGGGGAAGGAGGCTCGCAGTAGCCGATCATGGTATGCAACCCATCCCTGGCAACGGCAGGGTCCTCCTCGTCCCGCCCCTTCCTGAGCATGAGGCGGTGGAAGGCGGCGACGACGCCAGCTTGGAAGAAGAAATGCGACCGATAGGTGAACGTCACCAGCCACCCTGACATGCAGAACGCCAGAATCGCACCAACCATGGTTCGTCGTATCCGCTCCTCTTGGACGCTGCCGCATCGTGCGAGGCAAAGAGTTTTCAGGGACATGTAGAGAATCGACAGATACAGGAAGAGCCCGACAGGACCAAGCTCGGCACCCACCTGCACGAAGGCACTATGCGAGGACTTGCGCCATTTGCGTTCGCTCTCGATGGAAGGCAGGAAGCGGTCCTTGCCGAGGCCCCTGCCACCACGGTGGTATACATCCCAACCATAGCGGAAGGCGAAGATGCGGCCCGCGATCCCTCCTTCCGCAGCACTTGCCTTGCCGGAGTGCATGACACCCATTCTGGGCAAGGAGTAGAGCAACGTGCCGCCGATGTTCACGGCCAAGATCACCATGATGATCTGCACAACCTTCGGTCGCCCAAAGATCAGCCCTCCGGCCAGGGCGAAGGCGGAGGATATGTAGGCCCCCTTGGACTCGGTCAGGTAGACGCAGAAAGCCGGCAATGGCAGCAGAGCAAAGGCCAGCACTCGCGAAGTGAACGGACGTCGCCAGACCATAATATAGTAGAGCATCGGCGCCAACGGCGCGATGGCATGCCCCAATGCGTTGGGGTTGTTGAAGATGGACATCCCCAGAACAAGCCGCCCCTTCATCTGGTAGTCCATGATGTCCTTCGCATGCGTGGGGTCAAAGCCGTATTCCACGCCGACACCCATGGCGGACACAACCACAATCATCCCGATCCACCACCACAGAAAGGTCTCGATCCGGCGGTAGTCCGTGAGGATGTTGACTGTCGCCAGGTAGAAAATCAGGAGAGCTCTGTTGGCATTGAACGTATCCCACATGGGGGGCGTGGCAAAGGCCACCCAGAAGAAGAACAACCACATCACGTAGTCGTGTGGGGTGCGCACGAGGTCGCGCCACTCGATGCTTCGCGGCCGCATCACCATCGCGACCAGAGCCCAGATCATCGCGATCCGGACCGGGCGCAATGATTCGAACCCACTCACCCATTCCTGAGGTCGGATATAGACCAACACCAGAAACGTTACGATGGCACCAAAATCACCCATCTACCAACACCTGGAAGTAGGCACAAGCCCCCGGCAAACCCAGTTCGGGAGACCGTTCGGCACTAGTGCTGCTCCTCGCCTGAAGTCCCTGGCACATTGCGCGGGGAGCGATCCCGCCAGTGGCTGCTGTCGCCAAGCCCAGTGAGCAGCACCGATGAACTCGCAACCGCTCCGTACAGGCAGCTGTCCCGCCCGGACTCTCGCGAGCGCGTCCACATGCCGTCCACTGCCTGTCGCGACCGAGCTGGACGCACCCCAAAGCCGCATAGGGCACGTACAATCACACACTTGTTGCCTCAACGCTTTCCTCTTGTCCCTCCGGCAGGCGGTGGTAGCTGTGGTAGTAGTAGTCGGAGTAGTAGTAGTAGTAGTAGTAGTTCGTGGCAACGCCGAGATCAAGACGGTTGACCACGCACCCAAAGACCTGGGCACCATTGGAGGCAAGCATCTTGAGGGCGGCCTGAAGCTGGGACACGGGAGTGTGTGAACTCCAGAGAATGAAGACCACCCCGTCGACATGGGGCGTCAACACACAAGTCTCCGAAAGCCCCAGGACCGGCGGACTATCGATGATGATGCGATCATAGCGGGCGCGAAGCTCCTGCATGGCCTCGCCAAAGACTGCCCTGGAAAGCAATTCGGGCACATTCCGGCCCTTCCTATCCTTTGCCATCACATCGAGATTCGGGACCGACGAAGGCTGGCAAGCTTGCTCGCAGGCGACTTCGCCTTCAAGCACCCCGCCGAGACCTGGCGATGAAGGGACGCCAAATGTCCGGTGCTGTCTTCCTTGATGGAAATCTGCGTCAATCAGCAGAACCTTCTGCCCAAGTTGCGCAAAGGATACGGCAAGGTTGCCTGCCGTCATGGACTTGCCTTCCTTGGGCATGGCGCTCGTCACAAGGATCACCTTGCGGTCTTCCGGCAGCGATTGATCCAGCAGGAGGTTGGTGCGGATCACCCGGAACACTTCGCGTTGGGAGTGGTCGCCCTCAGTCAACAACACAGGACCACCACCCTTCCTACCGGCCAGCTCAGGGATGACCCCAAGCCCGGGGATGCCGAGGTGCTCTTCCGCCTGTTCGAGCAGCGAGATGGTGTGGGTGAGGTACTCCATGCCAAAGGCCGCCCCAACGCCAACCGCCAAGCCGACCATCAGCGCGAAGGTGGCCAGTTTCGCGCGGTTGGGAGATCTGGGTCGCTCCGGGCGGCTCAGCAATTCGTGGCCGCCAAACTCAACGTTCATCGTCTCATGCTTGCCACCGAAGTCGAGTACCTCCATGCGCTCGGCCATGCGGGTATAGGCAGCACGGAGGTTCAGCTTTCCCGTATTGAAGAGATCGAAGTCACGTGTCAGCTGGTCACTGGCTCTCTTGCGTTCCTCGTAGACGGAAAGGAGTTTGCTTTTGGACTCCCTCTCGTTGGCAAGGTACTCGATCCGGAAAAGGAGGCGATTCTCAAAGGCCGCATATGCACTCTCCAGCGCATCGGTTGCGCTCCGATACTCCTGATCGGCAGCCTTGTAGATACGGTGACGGGGGAGATAGGTCTCCTTGGCCATCTCAAACTTCTTCTCGGCGGCGGTCCGCTGAGTCAAGAGGGTCTGCCAATCATCGCCGCCCGACACGCTAGCGGGGGTAATCACCAGCGCGCGCCCGGCAGCATTGGCAGCACCAGGGTCGGCAGGGTTCAGCACGGTCGTCCTGCCAATGAGTGTCGCTGAATCCGTGGATGTCCGCTTCTGCAGGAAGGCGAACTTCTCCACCATACTCCACTCGGGATTGCTCTTCAGTTCGTCGCGCACGCTCTCCGCTTCCAGCAGTTCAGCACTGACAATGCGCAGGCGGCTGGGCACATGGGCCACCTCCGCGAGCCCCAATCTGGTCTCCGCCATCCGTGATTCGCGCATGAACGCATCGGTTTGATCGATATACTGCTCCATGCGTTCCCGTGCTCTGGCCATGTCCTGCGTGTAGGACTCGATCTCGTAGTCGCGCCGCCTTCTGCGGCCCTCCTCACGGAATCGACGGAACTCCTCCACGCTGGCCTCTGCCCATCTGGCCGCCACGCTATGTCTGAAGGCCCAGACATGCAGCTCAATGGTGGCGCCCTTCGCACGGGCCTTGATCTTCACCAGGCAGTCACGGTAGATGTGCTCATACGTAGTCCGGATGCCGAGTCGGTTGGCAGTCCTGACCAGCATCGCAGGCGACACGAGCACGGAGTTAAGATAGCTGATATTGGCGTCGCCGTAGACAGCCTCCGTCCCCATCATCCGAGGGGTGAATTGGGCGGTGATCAGGGAACGGGCAAGGAAAACCGGTCGGGCATACGTAGCATAGAAGAGGCCAGCGACGAGAAACAAGCAGGCCACCAGAAGGATGAGCCGGAGGTGTTTCAGTCCGATGGCGAGGACCAACCCCATGTCTTCAAGGGTAAAGTGTCGCTTCTTCAGTCCTGCGGGCATCGCTATCCTCGATCTGTGTGCCGGGAGGGGCCGAACACGCTCCGACTTCTAGCAGTCGCCGACCTAGATTGGTCGGGAACCTTCCCGTCTGTTATCGCGACCAGATGGCCTCTTGGCCCTGAAACCAGAAACTCTCCCAGGGGGTTGGAGTACCCAATTGCCCTGGGAGAGCCAAACTCACCCGCGAAAGAGAACCTCGTGTATTGGATGGCTGGGCCGAAGCCTCACTGCGACTCGATGAACTCACCGCCGCCCTGGAGCCCCACCTGAATCACTGCGATGTGGAACTCCAGCACTGTCCGTCCTACCCGTTGCTCTCTATCGCTTGCTTCATCTACTTAGAAGCTGAAGAACTTCTCAGGCACCACGACGATGTCGCCGCTCTGCAGGACCAAGTCGGCGCCCTTGCCCTTCTCGACATTCTTCAGGTTGACGTCCATCCGGACCTTGACGCCATCCCCCTCGTCCCTGAGGAGGTACGCCTTCTTGAGGTTGGCGAAGCGATCAAATCCACCCACCCGAAGTATGGCGGTGTAGACGGTGATCTCCTCTTCCTTGCGGAGAGGGAGGATGCCGGGGCTGGCCACTTTGCCGGTCACGTACACTTCGTCGGTCTTCCCTACGCGAGTGGGGATAATGACAATGTCGTCATCCTGCAGGTCGAGGTCCGAGGCAAGCTCGTCACCGGCCAGGATGGCATCCACGTTGACGGTTTCGAGAAGAGGCTTCCCATCGATGAGCCGGAGAACGCGGACATGTTCCATATCGGCGAAGGGGCTAGTCCCACCTTCGCGGAGGATCGTGGAGACCAAGCTGCCACCACCGACTCCTTCGAGCTTCGCAACACTAGGACGGCGAGAAACGAACTCGCCTTCAAGCAGCACGCCTTCTTCGACGGCCGCCGTAAGACTGGTCTGGGACGAACGCCTTTCCACCAGAACCGTAGCGTTGTTCAGGTAGGAGACGTCGAGGGATCCCTTGACGACTGCTTCCGCAGCGGTGAGAGGGTAACCAGCGACCTGCACACGACCCAGTTGTGGAATCACGATGTAACCGCCGCGGCGGACCTGGTAGACTCCATTGAAGCTTGCATCTTCGGTCACGTATACCTCAAGCACGTCACCCGGCACAACCAGTTCGGCCGTGGCGACCACGCCGTCCGTGCCGCTGGCGAGTTCAGCTTCCTGCTTGGTGAGGTTGGTGAGGACCTGACGGGCTTTGCCGAGGGACGCCTCGAGCTTCTTGGCATCATCCTTCTTGCCACGAGTCACGTACCAGCGCATCTGGCCTTGGATATAGGCGACATCGACCGACGCACTCTCTTTGCGCTGCCGGAGATCCTGCAGCTCAAAGGCGTTGGGGGATGCGGCTAGTTTATCAACCGCGTTGTAGGCCTTCTTGAGGGCAACGCCGTCCTCCCGAGACAGGGATTCTGCGCCGTGCACTAGTGCGCACCCGAGGGCGAGTCCGATAAATACACTCCAGACGTCGGATTTCATTTGTCCATCTCCTGGTATTGGCCTTCGTTACGCCGACAAAAATTCTGTTTCTTTGTTTCTTCTAGGGGGGGATAAAAGTAGTATATCCGTACTCAACACCCACTTCATCCAGACTATATGGTAAAACGGGGGGAAGTCAAATGTCTGAGACTGGTTGCCCGAGAGTTGCGTGGGCTACCATTGCTTGGTCAATCGCATCCGGAACAGGTTCTCGACATACCCACCATCGGGAGTCTTCTCGTCCTCTCGGGTATATTCGTAGCTGGCCCAGAGGGACACAGTATCTGTGAGGTCATAGTTGGCTGCGAGCTTGACGTTGAACTCCTTGTGGTCGTCGTCGGTATCCTCCTCCTGAACTGCGGTCAGGTTTGCGGTAAGGCGGAGGGTCAGGCGACTGGAGACGGTCCAGGTGACGCCGGCGCCGAGGTTGTACTCTGTCTCGTCATGGCCGTCTCCTTGGCCACCGGACTCGTCCTCCTCTGTCCAGCTGGCAAACAGCATCCCTTCCATGTCAGGGCCAAGGGTGCGGTGAAGGCTATAGGACAATGTGGTGTGGATTTCGTCCTGGGGCTCCTCGACTCTGCGTGTATAGCTGAGACGATGGCTGGTCAATTCGTTGAGTTCGTTGTGAAGGCTCACCCGCCAAAGGAGACTGCGCTCAGCAGACGCGTCTTGCCAGGTGTAGCCAATGTTGGCGTTCAGGTCTGTGTAGTCCGAAAGCGGTCCTGAGAAGCCAAGCCTGGCGGAATGGTCCCAGTCACGGTCGTCGCTCTCCTCACTGATTGTGTAGGAGAAATAGGGTTTGAACCGCATGTTGAAGTGTTGATTCCGGAGAGAGAGGTTGGCCCCGTGTTGCCACTCGCTGGTCTCGCCATCGTCGCCGCTATCACCGCCCCACGAGTCACGGCGGAAGAAAGTAAGGGATGCGATCGTGTCGGTCGGCAATTGCCGCACGAAACCGAGGGCGAACTGGTTGTACTTGGTGTCGGTGTTGAACTGCCAGCGGCTGTCGCTGTCCGAATCTGAGTCAAAACTCCCCGCGACGGTGGTCTCGTTGTCATCCGAATAGTCCCCGCCTAGGGAGTATTGGCCGAGAGTATCGGCCTTGTCGAAGTCGTTGGATTCCAGGTAGCCAAGCCTGGCGTCGGTTTCAGTGCGCGAGTACAGGCTGGTATCGTCGTCGGTGCGAATTCCGATACGGTCGCTGATGAAGACATCCCACTTGCCGAGAGTGCCGTCGAAGCGTGCGTTAAGGAAGAGGTCGGGGTTGGCGTCAATGTCGGCCCGGGCATTGAATGCATCTCCGAAGAAGCCGCTTCCCTGGAAACCTCCAGCCCCCTCGAACGGCAAGTAGACGTACCTGCCGGACGCAGTCAACTGGAGACGCTCGCTAACCTGGAGGTGCGCTCTGAAGTCCGTCCCGACGAGGCCGATGACGCCCTTCTCGCGGTCGTGCCTCGTCTGATCGGCATTGTCGGAGGCAATGACCTCTGCATAGCTCCGGGGCATGTCGAGATAGAGGCGCCAGAACCGCAGCATGGCATCCTGGGGTGGGGCAGACATGCGGAATGGGGTGGTCAGGTCGGTGCCGAGACGGAATCCGGCCTGGCCAACCCGGACAGCACTGTCCCCGATCTTCAGCTGTGGGTCAGTGGACCAGTGTATATCGCGCAAGGGGTCATTCGCCCAGTCGCCGGACTCCCGGAATACGCTGGAGTAGGGCACCTCGACGTCATTCACCTGCGCGCACAACGTCGTCGCCAGTGCAATGAGGGAGAGGAGAGCCCACCGCCCTGGACGCCGATGGTGAGCCACGTTGGTCGGGCGCACACAGGAACGACCGGGGCATCCGTGGACTATTTCGTGTTTTGGCACCGCGAGCATTGGCAGTTCATACGAATCGTTACTGTGCCGAACCGTGTTTGGGTGACGACG
>Ga0307987_1001804_pt1 | contig 11555 bp, 8 predicted proteins | sample EllFjometagen181_FD_203157 | JGI IMG/M metagenome (GOLD analysis project Ga0307987, IMG submission 203157) | Marine microbial communities from Ellis Fjord, Antarctic Ocean - #181 | ecosystem: Environmental > Aquatic > Marine > Unclassified | place: Southern Ocean | collected 2014-10-08 | reverse complement strand
GAATCAAGTATTGTGTCTTTAAACAGAATAAAAGTTGAAATGGCTATGAGCAGACCAACTACAGAAACGAGTAGAGCTAAACCTAAAAACCCATGGTGCTTACGTTCGTAATCTCTAAAGTACGGGAAAAGTTTTACGGTAACAGTAGTAATTCCAAGCCCTGCAAATTGTGCAAAAAGAAGCGAATACGAAACTAATATTCTCAATAACCCAATTTCTTCTGTGGAAAACAACAGAGGGTACAGTAGACCTGTTGTAACAAAACCAAGAACTACGCCTACATACGAATATATAGTTCCTGATATGGATTGCTTCTTTATAATGCCCAATTTGATAATTTTTTACTATTAGTGACTATACTCATGGTTATCACATAAATACTTATTTGATTAAGTAGTAAAATGCAATTAGTTGTAAAAACTCTTATTGTAAATATATGACTGGATATTTTTTAACATATATGTGTTAGTTTAAATATATTTCCTTTTTTAATATCTGCATTAACATTTTTTCCAAGAATTTCATTGTAATATTTGGGTTCTAATCCATAACCTGGCCTGATAGATTTAACATTTTCTGTAGTAACAGTTTCTCCAACTTTAATGTCTTTAACGACATAAAGCGACCTAGAGAATTGTCTACTTTTTTTAGCTTTTTCTGATAAAGAATAATCAATAATGCCAATCGACTTTTCTGCATTTCTTACAGCTAAAACCATTTCGGTAAATTCTTTTTCATCTAAAGAAAAAGACGCATCAGGTCCTCCAATAGATTTGTCAATGATGAAATGTTTTTCAATAACTTTTGCTCCTAGTGTAGTTGCTACAATAGGTACAGTAGTGCCTAAAGTGTGGTCTGATAGACCTACAATAACATTAAAACGTTTTGCTATATCAGGGAGCATTATCATATTTGCATCTTCAATTTTTGCAGGATATTGTGATGTTGTTTTTAAAAGAATGATATCGTTATTCCCAATATTACGACATGTATCAACAGCCAATCGAATATCTTCCTCTGTGGCAATTCCTGTAGAAATAATAATAGGTTTGCCTTTACTTGCTGTATACTCTATTAATGGAATATCAGTAATTTCGAATGAAGCAATTTTATAAGCAGGGGTATTCAAATCTTCAAGTAAATCTACAGCAGTTTTGTCAAAAGGAGATGAAAAACATATTAAGCCTTCTTCTTTTGCTAATTTGAAAAGTTCGGCATGCCATTCCCACGGTGTATAGGCTTCCTTATACAATTCATATAGTGTTTTTCCTTCCCAAATAGTACCTTTAATAATAAAATCATCTTTATTGCAATCAATTGTAATAGTATCTGCCGTATAAGTTTGAAGTTTTATTGCATCTGCACCTGCACGTTTAGCTGCCTTAATTGTTTCAATAGCAATTTCAAGTGAGCCATTATGATTTGCAGAAAGTTCGGCTATTATAAATGTTTTACTTTTCCCAATTTCAAATGTGCTAATTTTCATACCCCTAGTGTATCTGTATTATCTATTTTCACCTTTTTATTATCTGCAAAATAATAGTCTTTTAATTCTAATGCTCCATTTGGAGTTTTTACAATTAGTGGAATAGCCGACAAAACTTTTCCATTTACCATGTTGTAAGAATATGCCATTTCGGAAAAACTAACCCTGTTAATAATAATTTTTTCATTATTTAAATATGTAAAAGCACCTGGATACGGATTTGCTTGAGCCCTTACCCAATTTCGTGTGCGTTCTTTACTCCAATTCCAATTAATTTTACCATCTTCGGGTATTCGTTTACCAAAATATGTAGCCTTACTCTTAACTTGTTCAATAAAAACAGCCTTGTTGTCTAAAATAACGTTTATTGTATCATTAATAAGTTTAGGATATATGATGTTATATTTAGAAAGAACATCAGATCCTGTATTTTCTTCATCTAATTCAATTTCTTTTTGTAGCAATATATCTCCTGTATCAACTCCAGTGTCTATTTTGTGAACTGTGACACCTACTTTTGTTTCTCCGTTAATTATTGCCCAAACATGTGGTGTTCGCCCTCTATATTTAGGTAAAAGTGAACCATGTATGTTTAATGAAAATAATTTTGGGTATTCAATTAATTCCTTTTCAATGATAAATAGGTAATTGACCGAAAATAAGATATCAACCTTTTCAATACTATTAAGAAATTCTATTGCGCTATTATTTCTAGGATTTCCTTTAAAAACTTTTATCTTGTATTTTGCACAATAGTTTATAATGCGAATCGATTTAAAATCTGTAAAAACACATGATAACTCTATTCTATTATTTTCATAAAAAGTATGTAACGCTTTCAAACCAAGTTCTCCGCTTACTAAAGCCCCAATTTTTATCATAGTTTTTTAAATTTGTTTCTGATATTATCATCTATTTTACCATTGAATAGCATTAATGTTTTAGTTTGTAATATATTTAGTAGCCCTTCTTTTTTAATATTTGTTATTTCTTCAAAAAGATTTTCAAAGTTATATTTTTTCAAATCACCAATAGGTTTAACTGCTTTTTTATTTATAAAACCATTATAAATTCCTATTTGATTATCAGTAAAATAGCCTAATATCATTGGAGTTCCTAATGAAGCTAATTCAATACTTGTAGTACTTGCAGATGTGATAGCTAAATCAGTATCTTTCATTAGGTTAAAGATATTTTGTTCTTGTAAATTATTATGTATGTGAATTTTTGGGCTTCTAATTTCTAAAACTGCTTTATTTTTATAGGCTGCTCCTAATACTATATTTATTTTTTTTATACTGCTTATTTTTAGTAATGCTTGCGCTGATTTATGTGTAAAATCATGAGTGTCCGCTCCTCCAAAAGAAATGAAGATGGTTTCTATTTTATTTTTGCTTTTTATTTTATTTCTGTCAAAATTTATAAATCGTTTTCGCAATAATGCATATTCTAATCCTAAAGCTAGTTTAGTATAATATTCGCATTTGTAGTTTGATTTTTGCGCATTAGGGCTGTGATTTATTACTAAATCAGCTTTTTGGATTCCCTTAGCAAAATCATCAATATATACTAATTTGAAATTGAATTTTTTAATTTTTTGTTGATAATATTCAGTAAATTCATATCCATCCAAAACTATTATTGAGTCTGTTACGTAATTATTTTTTATCCAAATAGGTTCTTCTGAAAAGCTAACGGTACTTGGGATATATGTTAAGCTGAAACCTGATTCTTTAATAGGTGAGATTGTAGTGCTAATTTTTGTAACAAATTCAATATTATATCTTTCTTTTAGTATTTCTGCCAAAGCAATTCCTCGGTAAAGATGACCTAAGCCTATGCTTGAGTTACCATCTACGCGTATTATTACTTTTTTATTTAACATTATTTATTGTATTTTATTTCTGCTTTCTCCCAATCTGAAAAAGTGTCAATATCTTGAGCTTCTTTTTCACTAATTTCAATAGCGGTAGAGTTATTTGTCCATAATTTTTTTTCTGACAAAAGAATATCTTTTTTAATCCAATAAAATAATCCGGCATCATGAAACGATGGTGTTAAATCTTGTGATCTAGTCATTAAATTTTCAGGCCATATCATTTGTATTTTTTCCTTGTCAAATTGCAGTGCTCTCTGTATGGGAAAACTGTATTTTATGACTGGAAAGATAGAATCAAAGTTGTTTTCATTTAGCTTCTTGTAAGATTGAGTTAGGCTATTTTTGGAGATAAACGGAGCCGTTGCCAGTATGCAACAAATATTGTCAAATTCTATTCCTGCTTTTTTATATTCTTCTAGGACTTCAATTATCACATCAGCTAATCCACAATAATCATTTGATTTTGTGCTACTTCGCAAAAATGGAACTTTTGCATTATATTTTTTTGCTATTTCAGCAATTTCAATACTATCAGTAGAAACCATTACTTCATTAAATAACCCAGAATCGAGAGCAACTTTTATTGAATAAGAAATAATAGGTTTCCCAAAAAAATCTTTAATGTTTTTTTTGGGAATACGTTTGCTACCACCTCTTGCTGGGATAATTGCTAAATTTCTCATGCACAAATCTCCAATACTTTTTTTATTACAAAGTTTTGCTCTTGTCTTGTTAATGTAGGATATAGTGGTAAACTAAGTGCTTTTGAATAATAATCTTCAGATATTGGCATATCACCTTTTTTCCATCCTAGCTTTTTATAGTATTGTTGCAAATGAATTGGTATATAATGTACCTGAGCAAAAATATTATTGTCCCTTAAGTGTTTAATTAGTTTATCTCTGTTATTTGTTTGAATAACATAAAGGTGAAATGCATGAAATATATTCATTTCCCTAAAAGGAGTGGTAATGTTGGGATTGTTTTTAAACGCATTATCATATATTGTTGCTATTTCCTGACGTTTTGTTAATCCTTTATTTGCCCTAGTTAGTTGGCTTATCCCAAGTGCACATTGAATATCGGTTAATCGATAATTAAATCCGAGTTCCTGCATCTCATAATACCATATTCCATGGTTTTCTTCTAATAATGACTTATCTTGCTGTATGCCGTGTGTTCGAAGGGTTAGTAATTTTTTGTAAAGCTTTTGATTATTTGTTGTAACCATACCTCCTTCACCGCATGCAATATGTTTAACTGGATGAAATGAAAAGACCTGTAGATCTGAATATTGACCATTTCCACAAAGTTGCTTCTTTTTTTGTGAGTCAAAGAAATACCCCCCTGGTGCATGGCAAGCGTCTTCTATTATCCATAAACCATGTTTATTAGCAATTTTTCTGAGTCGTTCTACATCTAATGGATAGCCTGCAAAATCAACAGGTATTACACCTTTGTATGTTCCATAAGGTAATTCATTAAGTTTTTCTTCCAGTTTATCTAAATCTAGCAGATAAGTATTCTTATCAATATCAACAAAATGAATTTCACCATCACAATAAAGTACAGAGTTAGCACTTGCAATAAACGTAATAGGTGTGGTAATTACTTTGTCTCCTTTTTTTACACCCATTGCTAAGTTTGATATATGTAATGCTGCAGTACCGTTTGATACAGCTACTGCATATTTTGCACCAACATAATCAGCAAACTTTCTTTCAAACTCCATAACTAGTGGCCCTTGAGTAAGGTAGTCTGATTTAAGTGTTTCTACAACACTATCAATGTCATCTTGGGTTATATTTTGTCTTCCGTAACTTATTCTATTCATAATGATTAAATTGTATTGTTGCAGTGTGTCTTAATAAGTTCTCGTAAGCTTTCTGTGGTTTCCCATTTTGTATTGTCTTTAGAATTATATGAAAAATCTATCGGGACTTTCTTTGCATCATTTGCTTTAATAAATTTTTCTAAATCAAATATTGGTTGAGAGGGAAGAATAACATAGTATTTTCCTAAGTCGTAGGTGAAAAATGAATCTGAAGAAGTTATCATTTCTTCATGGAGCTTTTCTCCGGGGCGAATACCTATTTCTTGTTTTTTGCATGAAGGACATATAGCTTCTGCTACATCTAATATTTTATAAGATGATATTTTTGGAACAAATATTTCCCCGCCCCAACTGTGTTCAATGGCATGGAGAACCATATCAACACCACTATCAATTAATATATTAAAACGTGTCATGCTACTATCTGTAATAGGTAAAATTCCATCTTTTCGTTTACTTAAGAAAAAGGGAATTACTGAGCCATTTGATCCCATTACATTGCCATATCTAACTATTGAAAGTTTTATGTTTCGCTTGCCTTTAATATTATTTGCAGCAATAAACAGTTTGTCTGAAACAAGTTTAGTAGCTCCATAAAGGTTTATAGGAGCGGCTGCTTTATCCGTTGATAGGGCAACAACATTTTGAACACCTGTTGCGAAGCAGGACTCTATTACATTTTCTGCACCAATTACATTTGTTTTAACGGCTTCCATAGGATTGTACTCAGCAAGGTGAACGTGCTTCATTGCTGCTGTATGAATAACTATATCAATACCTTCCATAGCAGTAGTCAACCTTACCTTATCTCGCACATCACCAATAAAGAACCTAATAGAATTGTATTTATTGTGAGGGTAGGTTTGCGCCATTTGAAACTGCTTCTGTTCATCTCTTGAATATATTACCAAACGTTTCACTTTTGGCCATTTATTGTAAATTCTTTTAGTTAATTGTTTTCCTAGAGAGCCTGTTCCTCCAGTAATTAGTATTGATTTATTGTTAAGGTCGAGCATGCTTTTTAATTAAATAGTATGAAAATTAAGATAGTTAACTATAATTTTGTTTTTGAAATAATTTTAATCTTAATATGCATTGTGATTATTTGTATTGTTTAATATTCTACTGATCTATTATATCATTCCATATTTCTTTTGAAGATATCTTATTGTTTAGTTTATGCTTTTCATAAAAACTATCTAAATATTTGAAATATTTTTCCTTTAAAGGTTTAATGTTTTTTAGTTTTTGCCGCTCGAAAATCCATATTGTTTTTTTGAATTTGGGCAATTTTACAAATATTTGTTTATTGTAGAATATTGATCCAATCGAAATCAGAATATACCTAACAAAGTAAGTGAAATTAAATTTAACTTTTGTTTTCCCCTTATTTTGAATTTTATTAATAGTTTTATTTAAATAATAACCAGCTCTTAAATGATTAAATCCATCAGCATACCCTACAACTTCTTCAATAATCTTTTGGCGAGCATTAATTTTTTCTGGTAAATGCATTTCATAAACAGTTCCTGTTTTGTAAAATTCATTAATTACATTTTGAAACTCTTTATATGAATCAACAATAACAGTTCCTTTGTAAACACTATCCCTAATAAAATCTATTTCTGGATTAATGAAGATTGTTGGTGTGTTTTTCATTATCCATGTCTCTAGTACTGTTGTTGATTCAAAAGCAGTCCAAATATCAGATATATTAATTAGAGTATGTATATCTTCTTCATTTCGTAAATAAAGTACATTTGGATAATGCGCCAAATTAACCATTTCATTATTATCCTTTTGGGTTAAGTGAGGAGGTAATTCGCTTGGATGTCTTTTTAGAATAAAAAGTATGTCAGGATTGTTTTCTATTGTCTCTCTAAGAATGGATTCAATAATAAATTGTTGCTGCTTCATCCACTTAATACGATCCTCGGCTAAATTTCCAAAAGTATGTTTAATGTCTGATATACCAGAGTTTGAATATAGTTTTCCAAATGCCCAACCTGCATATCCAATAATTTTTTTGTATTTGGTTAAATTATAACGTTTTAGAAAAGAGTTCTTGGATTCAAATTTATAAGCTATATATCTATCAAAACCTGTGGCTCCTGTTATAACTATTTTATCTTGATAAGTGGGTAATTTGTTATAAAAAAAATCGCGAGTGCGATTAGACCAAAGGCAAATATAATCTTGGTAAAATACTTTATCTGTATTATGTCCCCAATAATTAAAAGTACCATCTGTTCTGAAATTGCCTTCTGATACTAATGCAAAAACTTTTATTCCATTTTTATTTGCATATTTTGCAACTTGATGATGAAATTCAGAACCAATTGTATTTGCTATAATTACTAAATCAGGCTTCCTTCTCCTAATCTTGTCTATGTCATATATAAAGGCTGTTTCAACCTCAATATTAAGATATTTTTCGGCAAAATAGAGTAACGGTATTAATATTTCTGGATCTCTACCATTATCATCATGAAAATAGCAAAGTGCTTTTATTTTGTTATTAGTTAATTTCATTTTGTTCATTTTGCTTCAAAAACAATTCAATAGTAGGTTTATTTACATAATGACTTGTAAATTATTTCCACTATCCTCTGTGATGCTTTCCCATCCCAAAGATCAGGAATTACACCAACCTTAATATTACCATCAATTATTGATTTTGATGCAATAATTACTTTGTTAAGATCAGTACCAATCATATGATTTGTTCCAATTTCACTGGTAATTGGTCGTTCAGTATTATCTCTAACGGTGATACACTGAACACCTAAAAATGTAGTTTCTTCCTGTATCCCACCACTGTCGGTAATTACCAATTCTGCATTTTTTGTTAATGACAGAAAATCAATATAACCAACTGGATCTAATTTAATAACGTTTTTATTTAACTTATCTGATAAACCAAATTGTTTGAGGTTATTTTGTGTTCGTGGGTGAATAGGGAAAACAATTTTTCTTTCTTTGCTAATTTCATTAATAGTATCGATTAGTTGAGTTAGGTTAGTTTTATCATCCACATTAGATGGACGATGAAATGTAGCAAGAATATAATTTCCTTTTTTCAATGATAAACGATCAATTATTTCTGATTTATCAATATGAGGCATGAAATTAACTAAACTATCAATCATTACATTCCCTGTAAAAAATACTTTATTACTATTAACTCCTTCATTACTAAGGTTGTCTAATCCGCTCTTTTCTGTAACAAACAAATAGTCAGCTATTTCATCTGTCAGTACTCTGTTTACTTCTTCGGGCATTTTCCTGTCAAAACTTCTAAGACCTGCTTCCACATGAGCTACATGTATATGAAGTTTTGCAGCCACTAGGCTAGCAGCAATTGTTGAGTTTACATCTCCGGGAACAATAACCAAATCAGGTTTTTCATCAAGTAAAATTTTTTCAAATTCAATCATTATGTTTGCAGTTTGCACTGCATGGCTTCCTCCGCTTATGCCAAGATAAAAATCTGGTTTTGGCATTTGAAGTTCATCAAAAAATACTTTCGACATTTTTTCATCAAAATGCTGACCAGTATGGCATATCAAGTGTTTGATCTCACTCTTATATTTTTGAAAGGAACTATGAACAGGAGCTATCTTAACAAAATTAGGTCTTGCACCAACTACTGAAATTATTTTCTTCATTGATTATTTTTGTGCAAAATTAATTAAAAAGACATTAAGTAAACTTTTCACAGAAATATATTGAGATATGAAAATATAATTCATACTTTTGAAAAAAATAAACTTCTATAATTGGATTCCAGCTTCAATCATATTAATAAACCAAAGTACTTCATTTTACTATTCTGATAATCGAAATATGAGAAAGCTAATAGTTTTAATTTTTACTATTCTAATTTCAACTTTTTGTTTTGCCCAACAGCAGACAAGCGTGTGGTATTTTGGCGATAATGCTGGAATAGACTTTAAAACAGGATCGTCAATAGCATTAACGGATGGAGCACTTGCTACGAGGGAGGGGTGCGCCTCAATTTGTGATGAAAATGGTGATATTCTTTTTTACACTGAAGGAACTAAAGTTTGGAATAAATATCACCAGATTATGCAGAATGGAACGGGGTTACTTGGTGACTTTTCTTCTACTCAGTCAGCGATTATTATTCCAAAACCAGGATCAGGTTATTTATATTATATTATTACTGTCCCCTCAGTTTACAATTCTGAAGATGCTATACTTACATATAGTATTGCCGATTTAAGCTATAATAATGGACTAGGAAAAATTATTGTCAAAAATGAGGAAATCTTTCCAAATGTTACCGAGAGGGTTACTGCAATAAAGAAAGCAAATGGAATAGATTATTGGATAATTACACATGAAAGAAATACAAATAGATTCTTGGTATTTTCACTGGATGAAAATGGATTGGATATTGAAAATCCACAAATAAGTGAAACAGGAACTGTGCATGCACTTCCTTTATCAAACTATGTAGGTCACTTAAGAGCCTCCCCCCTAGGTAACTATCTTGCACTTGCTGTCCATGGTCCTCTATCATTATTTGAATTATTTAGTTTTAATAGTGAAACGGGGATTGTATCAAATCCCATTGTATTTAACGACTTTCTTGGTGCTTATGGTATAGAGTTTTCACCTGATGAATCTCGCTTGTATATTGCTAAAATTCGGAATCCAGCCAATATTCTTCAGGCTAACTTGGAGTTTGAAGATCCTGTAGATATTATTAATTCATTAACTTCTATTGGAATGTCTTCAATATACGAAATCGGAGCCCTGCAATTAGGTCCTGACAATAAAATATATGTAGCATTAGATTTTAGTGGTTATCTTGGTGTGATAAATGAACCAAACCTGTTGGGTGATGATTGTGATTTTGAACTTAATGGGGTTTATCTTGAGGGAAGACAGTCCAGACTTGGTCTTCCAAATTTTGTTTCCAATTTTTTTGATGCTGATTTTACGTATCAGCCCGACTGCTATGGCGATACAACATTGTTTAATCTTCAGAGTTCTAATTCTTTCGACTCAATATATTGGGATTTTGGTGATCCCGATTCAGGAGATGATAATTTTTCTTATGCCGAGAATCCTTTCCATATTTTCTCAACTCCCGGAACTTTCATTGTAAAAGTAATTTTGTTTGTAGGTGAAAATGAATATGTTATTGAAAAAGATATAATAATATATCAAAGTCCTTCTGTTGATCTTGGAAACGATACAACTCTCTGCTCTCAAAATATGTTAATATTGGATGCAGGCAGTGGCTTCATCTCTTACTTTTGGCAGGATAATTCAACTGATTCTACTTTTCTAGTATCCCAAACTGGAGATTATTGGGTGAGGGTTGAGAACAGTTGTGGTTTTGCTTACGACACTATTCACATCGACTTCTTTTCTTCTGCTGATATCGACATTGGTGCTGATACTTCTTTCTGCTACGGACAAACTGTTGTTCTATCCCCTGGTGGCGGTTATTATTCTTATCAATGGCAAGACGGAAGCACTGACTCACTTTTAGTTGCCGGAACAACCGGCTATTATTGGGTGCAAGTTACAGATTCTATAGGGTGTGTTTCAGTAGATTCTGTTTATATAGAGGCTTTTATGTCTTTTGGTTTTTCGTTAGATCCAGATACTTCGGTAATCTGTGATGGCGCATACATGTTTCTACATGGTCCACAAGGTTATCAATCTTACGAATGGCAGGATGGTTCAGTATATTTGGATTTTTTGGCTGACACAGCAGGGATTTATTGGTTAGAAGTTACAGATGAAAATAATTGTGCCGCCCGTGATTCTATGTTGCTTATTGTTAATATTATACCTGATGATTTTCTAGGTAACGACACCGTGATGTGTGATAGTGATTATTTTGATATTCATGCTCCCTCTTATTACCATAATTATCTTTGGCAGGATGGATCTTCCGATTCTGTTTTTATTGCATGGCAAACAGGTGATTATTGGGTTTATGTGGAAGACAGTATCGGGTGCAGTGGCATTGATACAATTTCTTTTTCACTTTTTCAGCCCCCATTACTAAATTATACTACTGATACATTGATTTGTCCTGGTGATAGCCTTGTACTTAGTTCTGATAAAGGTGGAATTCTGTATTACATATGGAATACAGAATCCAATGATTCTTCTATTACAATTCTCCAACAGGGTGATTATTGGGCAGAAATGGGTACATATTGTGGAGTATATTTTGATAGTGTTACTGTGGGATATTATTCGAATACTAGTTTTTATTTAGGTCCAGATACAAGTATTTGTAGAGATGAATCGTTAACATTAAGTGCCGGATATGGTTTTTTAAATTATTTATGGAGCGATGGTTCTGG
>Ga0307987_1001802_pt1 | contig 11557 bp, 12 predicted proteins | sample EllFjometagen181_FD_203157 | JGI IMG/M metagenome (GOLD analysis project Ga0307987, IMG submission 203157) | Marine microbial communities from Ellis Fjord, Antarctic Ocean - #181 | ecosystem: Environmental > Aquatic > Marine > Unclassified | place: Southern Ocean | collected 2014-10-08 | reverse complement strand
CATTGGTTTTTATTCGAGCTTTTTTTGCACTCCATTCAGTAATTGGAACAACTTGGATAACAGGAACTCTTTCATTATAAATATCGTTAGTTACAACTACACATGGTCTAACTTTTCCAGTTTCTGAGCCTTTTGTCGGATCAAGATTGACGTCAATAATCATACCTCTTTTCAGCACTGTCATTCTGGCCATCCGTTTAATGCAGTTTCGGTCAATTCTTTTAAATCATCATCTTCGGAATAAATTTCAGAATATAATTCAGCAGATTTTCTTAGACTTTCAAGTTCTATTTCTTTTTTGAAAAACTCTATAGCCTCACGAAGCATAGAACTTTTATCCTTAAATCCATAGACTTTAAAATTATTCAAAAACTGGGCTTGAGTTTCTTCAACGCTGAATTTTGCCTGTAACATATAGCCTCCTTTTTGGCACCTATATTGGGACCTTATTTATAGGCCTATAATAGGGCCTAATACACTAAAAGTCAATGAAACTATTTGAGCAGACGGTAAAAGGTTAACTCTGCTCTTCACCAGTGGGAACTGTGCGATAGCGGAGTTCCCATCTGTGTGCAAGAGCATTGTTGATAATTCCCGGTGGAGAGCATGTCACGGGCTTTGTCAAAAAAAACATAATTTTCAATGGGTATCATCCCGCTTCTGATGTTAAAAGGTGGGTTCCCCAGAGTATAAACGTTCTTCTAAATCATCTTTTATGCCGGCAAGAATAAAAAAATCCAGTTCGGAAATACTGACAACTATATCCACAGACTTGGCCTGCAGAAAGAAAGGTTGGATCCTTTACAACATTATCATGGGCTGTCTGCCAGTTACTGTCCTGCAAATACCGGCCAACTAAAGGAAAGAAAAGATACTACGCAAATCAGCCAGTTCCGCAAGCAATTTGATACCAACAAAGGTAGCCTCCTTAATTATTGTAAAAAAATGTTTTCCATCTTTTCTGCTGTTTTTAAGGAATAGAATAAAATAAGAATCTGAGTGCGCAACAGCAGCAAATCATATTTGCAAGCTGAGAATTCAGTATAGATTATTGCCAGGGACACCGTCTTTTTGCTTTTTGAAAAATCATTTGGTGTGCCGGCGTATCCAGGCTTCCAGTCCGGACCTATGTATGCATTCGAGTATTGTAAGTGCAGTGTCAGCCTTCCACTGAAGCAGCAGACGATAATTGCGGCTGATGCGAATCCGGTAGCAGTTGGCAATTCGTTTAATGGGTTTGGTCTCTCGCCAGATGAGCTCATCATTGACGGCAAAACCTGCGGCTGCCTTAACCTCCTTATTTCGAATTGGTATTGGGATTTCTTCACATGAACGAACAAAGGCTGGGGTAAAATCAGGTGTTAAAAATTTGTTAGATTTTTGCGGTGGTGAGAGCAAAGACGTGGATTCCGGATTCGAAACCTTACCGGCTGATGTAACATTGTGTTTCCTCGATTTTTCCCGTTCCTGCTGAAGTTCCTCTCGCAGGTCTTTCCGTTTTTTCTGCTGTGCGCCGATTTCAGTCTTCAGGGATGTGACACGACTACGCAGGTGGGCAATCGTTTCTTTGTCCTCGGTATGGGATTGGTTTTGAACCTTATGTCCTTTGTGTACAGCTGGCACCGTCTGCGATGATTGCTGCTTGAGTCTGACAGCCAGTTCATCGAGCTGATTCTCCTTATCTTGCAGCTCATGTTTCCCTTTGCGGATGCTGTCCTTTGCAGTTGTCAGTTTTTCGTTGAGTGCCTGTAGTGCTTGTGACATCTTCTTTTCTTCGGCTTCCTCCAAATCCGATTGGAAACACCATTCCAAATAGTCTTCGATGGGATCATCCCAGGCTTCCAGGTCTAATTCAGCTCGTGCCCGGCGAATAACGCTTATCAGTACTTTATTATCAAAGGAATTATCAGGATTACCTGCAATGTAGGCCCTGGCAAAGGCGATACTCAACCCAGGAAATGATTTTTCAAAACCATAGCTCAATCGGAGCAAAAGTGATTCCATTGGCGAATCCGTGTGTGTCAACTCACTGCGTAATTGATCCTCCATGTCATCCAGCAATGGTCGTTGCCGCAGCAATTTGAATTGAGTTTCCATGCTGCGGTGTTCCGGCCACGACTCAGCTGGTGGATGGTAGTCATATATTTTTTGTGCCAGATCTATATCATCGGCATCCAGGGCGGAGAATATCAAATCAATGAAATGGCCGGGATCGAAATCGTCATTGTCCGGTCGTGTGTCGAGTTCTTTGAGCATGTCAAACGCCTGGGTCCTCAAACCGAACAAATCGCAACGCTGGTATGAGGTCAGCAACTGGGTTAGGTTCAATCGGGCGGGATCCAATTTTTTAAGTTCGTAGGCACGCATTTGCTCAATCATCCCAGCGTCGTCTACGAGATTGGGTGAGTCGCGTATTTGTGTCCGGGTCAATCCTTCATAGGAGGAGGCATCCATGATTAGTTGCTGATCCGATTCCATGCAGCACTTCTTGTATTTCTTCCCGCTTCCACAATGACAAGGAGCGTTGCGGCCGATTTTAGGAACCGGCCTGCGAACGGTCTCCCCGCTGCCGATGACCACGGGCGGTGGTTCATCCGGCAGCAGATCCAAGATATCCGTTTGGGTAAAAAATTCCTTTGTGACGGGTTTGGGGTTGTCATCTCCGAGCAAATTAAGCGTTGTAGCGATCATCATAGCAAGTGGGATGGAGGAGACAGATGTTTGCTCTAGGATCTTAACCACCCGCTTCACCGGTTGCCGATCAGAGCCGTGGACAACGGTCATTTCAGCGGCAAGAAATGCGGCATATACCTGACGTTCCTGCGAGAGGGCTTCATCCACAGCCGCCGAAAGAAGCGCTGGAATTGCATCAGCCCTCTGAAATCGATATAGTGGGCCAAAATCCGAAATAGGCTCGATCACCTTTAATACATCACCGAGAAGATCCGAGTCCAGCTTGATCTGCCGAACGGCACAGACAGTCATCAAGATACCCAGTGCCGCATCCTCGCCATTGGCAATAAACTCACGGGAAAGCACCTCAAAATCAGCGATATCAAGGCCATCCATTTTTCCCACAGCATCCAGGATTTCCGGACGACATCGCCGAGTCTGGCGGATTATTTCAAGAATATGTTCCATTGTATCCCATCGTTGTCATACCCCTTACGAGCTCTATTCGTGATAAACTGTTGCCACTGTCTTTTATCTTTTCGATATTGCAACCATATTTTTTTGTTGGAATTCAATAAGATATATTTAATTCTCAATTTCAGGATCTAACAAATTCAAACAACAGCGAATAATAAGGATGCATTCTCGCCAGGTTTAAAGGAAAGATCCTCTGGTTTTATTGAGGGCAAGGTCTCTGGCTTTTCATGACGAACTAACCCGAGGATACTTACAAAAAATTCCCTGAATCTATATAGAGAAACCATCCACCAGGGGTAGTAAGAGAGCATTCCAGAAATAAAACTTCTTAAATCGACATCACTCTCAATGGTTTTAATATCGATATGATCCGCATTCTGGAAATAAATCTCAAACGCTTTATATTTTTGAATCACATTCATTTTACGACTCACATACCCCCTTTAATGGCATATCTTTGCAGAATACATAAATTTCAAGCGGCAACCCGTGTTCACTCGGCTCCAGTTGTCCCAGTTGCGCACCTTTACCGTGGTCAGTGTTATGTCAATGACATCACCGTCTGCCCCATACTTGGGCATCTCAATCCAGTCCCCCTGCTTGAGCATGCGGTTTGTGATTAACTGAATGCCGGCCACAAATCCCAGAATGGGATCTTTGAAAATCAACATGAGCACCGCTGTCATGGCGCCTAAGCCGCTGAACAAAAAAACGGGTGCTTGATTAAAGATTACAGATACTGCAAAAATAATACCCACAAAATAAAGCACAATCTTGACCACCTGGAAAAGCCCGGTCAAAGGAATTTCCCTTGCCATCTTCAGGGTCTGATAGAAGCTGTGGGAAATAGTAATCAGGACATCAAGGACCAGAACAACGACAACAATAAAATAGAGATTGACCGCTCTTCCGACAAACGCTTCGATATGGGGATATTCCACAAAAATCATGGGAATAAAAAATTGAACCACCAGCACAGGAACCAGCATGGTGAGTCGATTCAACAGATTTTTTTCAATGAGGATGTTGTCTACAGTGTTAGTGGTCCGTTCAATAAAACGAGCCACAAGGGTGCGCCCAATACGCCGGACAATATAAAATGCAACAAAACTGATCAAAAGAACAACCAATGAAACAATTGCAGTGGTAATGATCATTCCCCATGAGGGGCTGATTTTCATAAAAGTAAACCAGGATTGAATAAAATCGGGTGGGTTCATGTTATCCTCTGTAAAGTAAGTGAGCCCTTTGATGAATCGACAAAACAAAATAAAGCACGGCCGGACCGGGCATGAGTAGAAGGATTAAGGCAGACATAAATCAGCGAGCCATTTGTGAGCAGTTCTTATTTCGACACCATTTGGGAAAGTCTTTTCTTTTCTCAATTCTTTTGTAACCTGAATCATTTTTATCTGTGGGAAAAATTTTTTAAAAATTTCGAAATTAGAACTCAACGTTCCATCTTTCCATTTCACTTCCACCATAAGTGAGGGATTGTCATTTGCTGTAATGCAAAAATCTATCTCTTTCCCATCTTTATTTTTTAAATAGTAAACTCTTTTTTCTTCCCCAAAACAATCTTCTCGAAAATGAATTTCTTTTTGAATGGCACAGGCAACAGTATTCTCTAACTTTATGCCTGGATCTCCTATAACCTGACCCGTATCATAAAAATAGAACTTAGGTGCTTTTTGAATTGCCCGGGCAATATTTTTATGAAAAGGGGGTACTTTAAAAATTACATACATATTTTCAAGTATCGTAAGCCACCTTTTAACCGTTTTATCCGAACATTGAAGATCCCGTGCGAGAGAACTATAGGATACCGGACTTCCTACCCTATTTTTTAATAGCTGGATAAGTGTTTCACACTGAATGATTTGTTGAACATTCTCAAGCTCAATAAGATCTTGCTTTAAAATAATATCAAGATGCGATTTCTTCCAACGATTATAGAATCGATTCGTTCCATTAAAAAATGGTTCGGGGAATCCACCGATTTCCAATAGTTTATCCAGCTCTGTTTCAAGATTCTTAGGATTTACAAATGTTTTAATTTCTTTTAAATCTAAAGGATGCATTCTGAATTGGAAGAACCTTCCAGCCAGGGAGTCGCCAACTTTTCGATAGGTATCCAGCTTAACGCTTCCCGTAACAAGGAGGGAAGGTGGAATTCCTTCAGTGTCATAAACTCCTTTTAACCATGATTTCCAGTTTTTTAACTTATGAAGTTCATCAAAAATAACAAGATCTTTTGATCGATCCCAAGATTTTTCCTGCAAACTCAACCGGTCTTCAAGACTGTCAAAGTTGAAATAGTCATAATCACTTTTCAACATTTTAGACAAAGTCGTTTTTCCGGTCTGTCGAGGGCCTGTTAGAAGAACTATTTTTGTTGCTAAGTCTTCTTGAATATATTTTGTAAGGTAACGTTCCATAACGTCTATTTTGGCATGCATTCCGAAATGGTCAAGACTTTTTCGGAATGCAGTTCGATTAAGTCAGGATTGCTATAGTCGGTATAATCTCTTAGCGGCCCCATTTGGGCATCAAAATGGAGCCGCTAAAATCTCTTTTCTACGTCTATTGGAGAGCCAAACCCCTTATTTTGTTCAGGATGCCAGAGTGTTACTGTAAAATGTAGTTAAAAGCTGGGCTGTCCAGGAAGGAAGGATCAGGACAAAAGTTGGGATCATAGTCTGTCACATTCCGGCATCCCGCCTTTATTAGTGCGTCCCCGGCAAAACGGTCCATTCCGGTACCCAGATGCAGAACTGTTTTCTCTGATACCAGTCCTTCCTGACAAAGATAACGTTTATTGCTCAACCGAATAGGGATTTAAAAACTGACGTTTCCATCGTAAATTTTACCGGGCTTGTCCAACCACCGGATAAGATCGTGTTTGGTTTAATGGTTATTTTTTGTTGAATAATAGTTTTACAGTTTTCATCGGTAAAAACATACGAATACGGCCATTATGTTCACATAATATTTCAAAGCCATATTTAGCATAAAAACCTTGTGCTGATTCACTAAGACAGTCAACGACAATAGCATAAGCTGGCATGTATGTGTTTACTTCCCACAAGTATTCCAATGCTTTTATCAAGGAGACCTTACCCAACCCGCTACCATGAAATTCTTTGTGAACAGCAAGCTGAGCCAATAAAAATACAGGAATAGGGTAGCGTGGTAATTTTTTAGCCAGATTTGCAGGTAAAGTTTCACGGCATATTGAGCTTGGAGTTACACAATAAAATGAGCAAATTGGAAATTTTTGGTTTGGTAACGGCACATTTGCAGGTAATACCATAGTACGGCTTATGCCAGCTTTCATATGTTTTGCTGCTTGATTTTTAATAAAGGTGTTAAGTTCAGGCTCTCCACAATCGAAAAATGTTCGATCATGTATAGATTTGTTTAACTCTTTGAAGTTTTTAGCCCAACTCATTTAAAAACCGTTTTCTTTAGTAAATTTAGCAGCTTCAATTAAAGCTATATTGGGCTCTTTAGCCTTTTCACAGGCGGATATGAATTGGTCGAATATGCTATCCTTGATAATAATACTCTCGTGCTGAGCGATAACATGGGTTGAGTTCTCATCCATTAATTTGACCACATATTCTGTAAGACTTTTTAATCCTAAAAGAGCTGATGCCTTTTCAGCTTTGGCTTTTATGTCTTCATCAAGTCTTATATCTAATCGTGTAGTTGCCATATTGACCCCCTCTTGTACGGATTGTTTCCGTATTCATTTATAATGATAACACCTCTATTGGCAAACTGCAACTATGTACGGAAATCTTATGTACACAAATATGAATATAACAGCTTTTCCACGCTGCATCGTTTCAATCCCTATTTGACTCTTCTGAGCGTTGCTGAGGCGGTATTTCGTTCAAGGCGGCCTTTAGAATTCCGTAAACATTAGATTGCATAACCGTCAGAATCTACGGTCACATCCGTAGCATTCTGTTGTTGAATTCTAATAAATTTTATCGATAGATTCATTTATAAAGAAAAATATACAACTAGTGTATCAATAAAACAATTTGAGATATCGCTGAAAAATGTATTTTTTATTGCGTTTGTTGCCGGTATATTCAACAATAAAATTTTCCTTTTCCAAGGTATTCAATACATTCCTAATTGTTCTTTGATTCATTGACAGTGATTTTTCAATTTCTTTTACATTCAATGCTGGTTTTTGGTAAAAGAGTTCTAAAATTTTATTCGTATTCTCGGCTCTGCCTCCAAGACTAATTATAAAACTATCTGTTTCTTTTTTTAATTCTAAAATTAGAATAAAAGTCTTTTTCCCATCATCCGCAGTGTCGATAACTGCATTTAAGAAGAATTTGACCCAATGAGAAATATCATTTGCCTCCCGGACTCTCGATAGAGCATCATAATAAGAACTTCTATGTTTTTCAAAAAAACTGGAAAGGTATAACGAAGGCTTCTTCAAAAGTGAAAAGCCAACCAGGTAAAGTATAATCAATAAACGCCCAACTCTCCCATTTCCATCTAAGTACGGATGTATCGTCTCAAATTGATAATGAGCGATAGCTATCTTGATTAAATGAGGTACATTTACGGCGTCATTATGTAAAAATAATTCAAGGTCACTCATTAGATCAGGGATTTCAGTGTGATGCGGTGGAATATATATGGCATCTGATAAACTGGATCCACCGATCCAGTTTTGGCTTGTTCTAAAATTTCCTGGTGATTTATGCTCACCTCTCACACCCTGCATTAAAATTTTGTGCGTTTCGTTTAATAAACGATTTGAAATGGGCAACTTTTCAAGTTTATTAATAGCGAAGTTCATGGCATTAATATAATTCTGAACTTCCTGCCAATCATCTCTCTTTTCAAGTGCAATATCTTCTTCTGGAAGCAGTGCTTCATCTATATTTGTTTGAGTTCCTTCTATTTTACTGGATGTATTGGCTTCTTTGATAATATGCATTTGAATAAAGAGGTCTATATTGGGCACAATAAGTGTAAAAGCATTTAATTCACCCAACTTTCGTGTTGCTTTTTCCATTAAAACATTTAAAATCGGATCGTCCCAAGTCCATGTTGTATTGATTTTTTCTGGAGAGAAACTTTTATATTGATATTGCTGTTTATCAGTGCCTGCTTTAAAGCCTGCTTTAAATTTACTAAAATTCATTATTTTCCCAATCTATTTTCCGTTAATATTTCTATGCGGAAATATAATCTATTTTTTTTCTTTATACAATTTTTTCCGGAAAATTATTCGAAAAATTTTCCATATAATATTTTATGCGGAAGTACAACGACGGTTGAGCGGCCTCGCTGGTAAAGCTTCAGCGGTAACATATGATCTGTCGATTGTCCATCCCGCGCCCGGCGTCCTGGTGAATGTTGAGCTCAATAGCTCGCCTATACATTATCCACTCAGCCATGCCAGTCTCAGGTGTTTCTCCTGGTTTAAGTTCCCATATGGTAGATAAAAAAGGCCAAAAGATGCCCATGCATATATGATTACCTGTCTCCACCGGCTGCCCTCCGGGGGTTATCCAAGAACCCCGGACATTTCCCGGACTCTGCTCAACAATTGCTCAAGCAGTTTATCCTCAGTATCTATGGATAAACCTAGGGCTGAGTTTTTACAATATTGAATACAATTCCCGCATCCCACACAAGCCTCTCCAATAACCGCTTTATGATCAACAAGATCTATGGCTGAAACAAAACACTTGTCCAGGCATTCACCGCAGCCTGTGCATAATTGAAGATCATTAACAATTTGAATTCCGGGTAATTTCTTATATGTTATCAATTATATGTTGTATCAAGATTGGGGCCTCTTTTTTTCATATGTGTCCTGTAAAGACATTGATCATCATCACAAAAACGCTTGTTAAAATCGGTTAACTGGAAGGCAAATGCATCTATCCACACATGGGCAATATTTGCAACAAGCCCATGGGCTGAAGCGTTTCGAACATGGGCAATGGCCTCCTTGCTGCCCACTCTTTTTCCGTGGGATCATTAAAAAATTCCAAACTTTTTTTGAATTCATTTCCATTCCTGATTTGCAGTGATTAAAAAAATTATATGACAAAATTTAATCTATCGTTATTCTTTCTTTTATGCGCAGATTTAATTCTGCAAGGGCCTCATCCACATTATCAATTTTTGCAGTTAGTGCTTTTTGAGGACATGAGGCAACACATTGTCCGCACCCCTTGCAATTGTCAGGATTTATGTAAATTTTTCATGTGTTGGATGGCCTCTTCCTTTGACAAATGATCGGCTATTCTTGGGTCAATCTCCCTTGATCCGATTCCAAGCTGAAGACATCCAAAATATATGGGAAAATTCTCACATGTTTTTTCATCCCTGCAGGTGCATTTTTTTATGGCGACCCTGTGGGAAGATTGGTTGATTAATGTTTCAATGATTTGTTCGGGCAGATAAACATTTTCAATCCCATTGATTTTTTTGTTAATGGGAATGTGGGTGACGTTAAAATTTGTTTCCGACATAAAAGGGAGGGCAAACAATTCAACAAACTTACCGATAACAGGCCATTTTGTCGCCCTTGCACTTTTCCAGGTAAGTGGCCAGATTTTAGCAAGAACCGGAAGCCACCACTCAGCTCTTTTTGACATTGATTACCCCAAATTATTTAAATTAAATTCAAGACTAAAAGTTTTTTAACCACCAAGATAACCAGCTCAACCGAGTGCATTTTGATTGTTAAATCCTATGATATATTTAATATAATCTCTTAGAAGGTCCATTTTGGTATCAAAATGAGGCCGCTAAGAGCTGTTTTGGGAAGGTTTGAAGAAAGTTACTCTTTATTAACAGGTGGTTAGATGATTTTGCTTGGTCCGACCCCATTGGACCATTGGGGAATTTGTAAACTTATGTGCTATCTATATTATTGTAGCCATATAATTTCAAATTCTATCCCGCGCCCGGCGTCCAAGTGAACCCCCGTTAATCAGCGGCGCAGCCCTTTGCGTCCGCTGAATTAAAATGTTGGCATAGGTATTCGATCACCTCCCGGTCCAGCGGGAATTGGCCCGGCCATTTTCGAGTCTTTAGCCGTCCTTCCAATAGGTCCTCGCGCGTTACGACCACACGCAGGCCAAAGGGAGTCCGCACCTCGACGGCGTTCTCGTCGGCCACTTCATGGGACCCGTCCAGCTTTAGGGCGGTGGTACCAGAATTGATGATCAGCTTGCGGTTGGCAAGCCGTTCTTCCCGGCGGGGCGAACAGACACTGCGGCAGAAACCGCATACTGTATAATAGAACCAGTCAGGATCGAAGACCGACTGCCGATAGTCGTTAAAGCTGTTATCGGCGGCCTGCATCTGGGGGTCCGCTTTCTGCAGACTGATACAAAGCGAATCAAGTTCCTGCTTGTCTTCAGGCAGCGGGCGGCCGAGACGGTAGGGGCTCCAGTTGGACCAGATCCGGGAGGTAGCCAATCCCTCATAGCCGGTGCAGCTGATCCAGCAACAGGTGTTGGGCCGTTTGCGGGATATGGTTTCAGTAACGCCGGCGACTGTTACTTGGATCGATGCCTTGGGATGAATCATTTCTACGGGGCAGACCAAGCTGCACATCTTGCATCTGTCGCAGGGATGTTCTTTATCCGGAATGGGCGTGTCGGGCGTCAGGGTAGCAGAGGTTAACACACTCCCTAACTCAACCAGCGCACCGTGTTCCCTGGTCAGCAAATTGCCGCTCCAGCCCAAACGTCCGATCCCTGATGCAAGGGCTGCATAGCGGTGAGAAAATTCTGGATGAAACTCGGTCATCTCTGTCACGTCGTCGGCGGCGTCCTCAGGTCGATAGTTGTTATTGAGGTCCACGTTGACGGCCTCGTATCCTTCCGATCGTAGTTGTTCGGCAAGCGTATCTCCGATCGTATAAAGCTTCTGAGCGATGGCTTTTCGGTTGTCGCAGTGGGGTCGCCACTTCTTTTTGCTGATAAAGTCCTGTAGGATATCCCTATCCAGGGAGAGAGCAAAAGAAATAACCGAGTTTGCTGATGGCAGAAGGTAGCGCGGATCGGCGGATAGCGGCCCGTCAGCAAGGAGGTCTCTGGTGGTTACACCAACCAAATCGGCACCGAGGCTTACGGCCAGAGATTTGAGTTTCGTTTCTGCAGAATCCATAGAAATTTCTCCTTAGAATGATACTATTGGCTAACTTTGAACATCTGTGGCTCGAGTCAGGTAACCGGCGACCATCGTACCTTGCATATTTTTTTCGCGTTCCTACAGCCGTTCTGAATGATTTTTATGACCTGACCACTTGGGTAAATCATCGTTCATATCAAACACCCGCATACCGTAGAATAAATGGCAACTGGGCTTGAAGCTGTCTGGAATTTTCGAACCCTGCCCGAAA
>Ga0307987_1001801_pt1 | contig 11558 bp, 10 predicted proteins | sample EllFjometagen181_FD_203157 | JGI IMG/M metagenome (GOLD analysis project Ga0307987, IMG submission 203157) | Marine microbial communities from Ellis Fjord, Antarctic Ocean - #181 | ecosystem: Environmental > Aquatic > Marine > Unclassified | place: Southern Ocean | collected 2014-10-08 | reverse complement strand
GATTTTTCTCGACCTACCCTCGCCCTCGCCGGTACCCAAAACCATTTTGCCCTTTATCTTTTATCCTTTCCCGAAAACCTAAAACCTCAAACCGAATACCTGTCCCTTCCCCTGTCCCTTGCCCTGTCCCTTGCCCTGTCCCTTTGTCTTTAGCTTTTCCCAAAACCCCAAACCTAAAACCGCAAACCTATTTTTCATCCTTTCCCGAAAACCTAAAACCCCGAACCGAATACCTGCCTTCAACCCGTCTTTAATCTTTACCCAAAACCTTTTTGCCCTTTATCTTTCATCCTTTCCCGAAAACCTAAGACCCCAAGCCGAAAACCTATCTTTTATCCTATCTTTTGTCCTCACCCAAGAACCTGCCTTCAACCCATTTATAATCTTCACCCAAAACCGTCTTTGGTCCTTAGCTGTTATCTTTTCCGAAGACCTAAGACCGAAAGCCGAAAACCCATCTTTTAGCCTTTTCCCGAAAACCTATCCCGTATCTTTTAATTCTTCCTTCTGCAAAGAAACAAGGTTGTGAAGCTGTAATTACTTTTGATACGAAAGCGTCTGGATTCAAGCTGTTTGAGATGGCAAAACATTGAAATACAGGGAATATTACCTGTATTTGTTTTTCTCGGTCGCTTATTTACCAGTCTTTGACATGCATCTGGAAATTGAAGCTCTGATGCTGTTTGCAATTTGGGGTGATTTTTCCAATAGCTCTTTATGGTCTGCAAGGGTATCAGTGATCAACTGAGCAAGTTTTCCGATGGTTTCTTGAGTCTTTTTTACTCCTAGTTTATTGCCGAAACGTTGCAGTTCAATCTGAGAGGGAAATTGTTTTTTGTTTCCGTTCATTTTTAAGGCAGGGGTGTCATGCTTAAAATATGGGAGAGTTGAAATAATATCATAGACAGGTGATAATCTTATGGTTTCAGGTGCCTGTATGTCATCATAAATGAGAGAAAAATTTTTCTTATGGGCATCACCGTTACCCACAAGTGATGACAATACCAGAATGCGAAAGAAAATCTCTATATCCTGCCGGGGTTTTGCACTGTACATTTCAATGACCCTTGCCAACGTTTCATAGGAACCGGAATATTTATCTTTTGTACTTTCTCCCAGTAGAACTGAAAAATCCTCAAGGCCAATTCGCCTGCCATCAGGGGCGAGATCAAAGCGTTGTATGACGAATAATTTGTGATCATCTGATAGGTGAAATTCTGGTACCTTCAACCCGCATTTCAGTGCAGCTGACATACAAAAAAATTCGTTAATAGCAAGACCTGGGTATTCATCCAGTCCACTCTTGATTATCAAGCCAGGTGTGTGGAATGTTGCGCGTTGATCTCGGACAAGTATCTTGGGTTGTACGCCACTAATTGATGTCTGCAAAAGATATTTGTCGACCAACTCTTCAAACAGAGGCTGCTTTCCCTGCCATTGGAGTATTTCGGCTAGATTTTCTTTTTTTACCTCATCCTGCGGGAATTGATCCGACGTAAAGCCTACCCTACCGATTCCAAAATCTTTCTGAAGTGCGAGAAACAGCATCTCATCCACCCGGATATGTTTTTGCAGACGTTCAATGATACGCTCACGTACAAATCCTTCAGGGATATTTTGTTCAAAAATTGGGTGGAGGGCCCCTCGGCTATAACTGGGCAGACGTACGGGCATAGAAAGTGATATCTGTTTATTTGTTGCGGATCGATGCGCATAGGCAAAAGTAAAGCGGTGCGTCTTCTCTAAAGTTCCACTTTCACCTTCTGGTACATTGACCTGGAGTAATTTGACCCTTTCATTCATTGTCTAATTCATCCAGGGTCGGGAAGCGTTTAGGGGAAAGGGTTACCTGCAATCCTAATGCTCGAATTACATCTAAAGCCCTTTGCAATGAGCCTTTGTATACTCCGCGCTCAAGTTCTCCAATTACCTGGCGCCTTACTGCAGCTAGTTTGGCAAGATCAGCTTGTAGAATTCCCCTATGTTTCCGTGAACTACGGATGTTCTGCCCCAGTAGCTCCATGTCATTTAAGATTTGCATGTTTGCAATATAGAACATTCGTGTGGGTAAGGCAATGAATGTTTGGAATTATGAACAGGAAGCAACAAATAGGGGACAGACCACTATTAAACATTGCTTTTCATCGGCGGTTAAAGTACTGATAGTCCTATGCCAAGACGCCCCCGAATAATTGTTCCCGATATTCCACTGCACATCATTCAACGTGGAAATAATCGCCAATCCTGTTTTTTTGCAGAAGAAGACTATCTGTTTTATCTCGATTGGTTGAAGGAGTATGCCAAAAGTACCGGCTGCTCTGTCCATGCTTATGTTTTGATGACAAATCACGTCCATATCCTTTTAACTCCCAAGCAATCAGATAGTGCAGGAAACCCTATGAAACGGCTGGGACAGCGATATGTGCAGTACATCAATCGCACCTATAAACGCACGGGCACTCTTTGGGAGGGGCGATTTCGTTCGAGCATTGTTCAGCAGCAGGAGTATCTATTCTCTTGTCAGCGTTATATTGAGATGAACCCGGTACGCGCAGAGATGGTTAAGCATCCCGGTGAATACTGTTGGTCAAGTTACCAGACAAATGGCCAGGGAAAGAGTTCTGATCTTATAAGTCACCATTCCCTTTACCAAGAGCTTGGTGGAACAAAAACCGCAAGAGAGGTTGCGTATAGAGAGCTGTTTCGTTACGAACTTGAACCAGGAGAAATAGATAAGATTCGACAGTCAGCCAATGGTAACTTTGCCCTTGGTAACAAGCGATTTGAGGAAGAAATCAGCGAAATGCTTGGTCGTCGTGTAAGTCGAGGTAAAGCAGGGAGACCTTGGAAGAAAAATCTCCAATAAATTTTTTAATCGTGGTCTGTCCCCCAATACATGTCCCCCAATACACACATATCCCTGCGGCTCATGCGGCTCATGTTTATAGCCTATCATGCTCCTGAGGTTCAATGTCTGGCACCTCGGACAGGGCTTGTTGGAATTTTTTCTCACTACTTCGCTCAGCTCTTTTCTCTAAATATTCTTTGGTTAAAAATGCTGATAACTTTTCCGCCAAGGCTGTGGCAATAAAAGAGTTAATTGAAGTTCCTTCTTGTTGAGCAACTTCACGAACTTTATTATGTATGGAATTTGGCAATCTTAAGCTTATAGCACTCATTGTATCACCCCTATTTTTTGAAGAAAGATCTTTGGTGTTATTGCTTCTAATCCAAATTTTTCAATATGTTTAAAATCCTTTAAATTGAAAGTAACAATTGAATTACAATTTGATTCTACTGCCAACTCAAGAACTAAATCATCTTTGGGATCATTTAGGAAGGGCCTCCACAAATAAAATATTTCCCTTAAATCTGCATGATAGCATAGTCTGTCAAGTATGTTATCAATGGCCTCTTGGCTTATCATTATTTTTGAATTCTTTCTTTTTAATACATCTTCGTATTCTATCACCAGAGGAACTGACACAGCATAGTCGAAATGTTGTTTGCCAATTAATGAAATGAGCTTAAATGCTGCCCCCTTGCTGGACAACATTGCTGATACTATAACGTTTGTATCTATGACTATCTTAGGGACTCTCATACTTAGTACTATATGTAATACCTTTATCTTTGGCAACCCTAATATTTAACGACAAATTTTATACTTTTTCCAGCAAGTCCGAAGCAATGCGGGACAGACCACTATTAAATATTGCTTTTCATCAACAGTACTTAGGACTCAAAAATAAGTGCCTCAAGACGCTCTATCAGGTACAGGGGAAGCGAAAGCAACTGGTATCGGACACTCCTGCGTTCTTTATTTGCATTAATGACAGTGTCTATCTGCTGCTGGCTCGGAAGATTTGCATCAAACCGGACAGCAAGTGCAGCATTCTTCGTTCCCATAAATTGATGTAATGATTTCAATGTTCCGGTGGCACCAGATTTGACTTCTATTGGGACGATATTGCCTCGTAAGCCAATAACAAAATCCAATTCAGCGTTAGATGATTTCCCCTCACGCAACCAGTAATTCAACTCACGATTTGGCTTGTCGGCAAGCATTGCCTGTAAATGTTGTCCCACAAATTGTTCTGCAATAGCCCCTTGATTAATGACCTTATTTTCATCCATTTGAGACAAGTTTCGCCAATCCAGCCCACAAATAGCATTCATCAAACCGATATCAAGAAAGAGCAGTTTGAACACCCGCTCCTTGATATCAGCCTGTAATGGCAAACCGGAACAATTGCTATGAATAACCTTGCCTACCACCCTTGCCATCGCCAATAGTTCAATATCTTTTTTGATTGTTACGCTCTGATCCTGAGCTGAAACATTGGAGTATTTAATTTTTGTACCAACATTTCTTGCCGCAAAATTAAATACATTCAGCATTCTGTTTAAATTTCTCGCACCCGCATATTTGGGAAAATCATCGCGGTAGGTTTCAATTATGGAGCTATGGACTTCGCTTACAGCTTTATAACTATGACTTTCGGCAAAAACAGCAACCGACTCAGGCATCCCACCAACGAAATAATAAGACTGAAGCAACTGTAATAACCTTTGATGACTTACTTCTCCAATTTTCTGCCCAGCCTGATATTGAAGAATGAAATCATGAAGACGTTCCTCACCTATTGCTAAGAGAAACTCACTGAAAGTCATAGGGCCCATATGTAAATACTGTATCCTTCCCACAGGCATGGAAAAGGTATGGTCGGCCAATGCGAACTCCAGCAATGAGCCTGCGCTAATGACTGGAAAATCAGGCATATCTTCATAAAAATAACGTAAAGCAGGAATTGCTTCGGGAACGGCCTGTATTTCGTCAAGAAACAAAATAGTATCTTCAGTTATACTGTTAGCATTCGGCAAAAACTCGACTTGCTGCAGTATCTCCCTTGGGTCCTTGCCTGAAAAGACTGACGATAATTCCGGATAACGTTCTAAATTAACATTACAGAGTTTTCTCTGATACTCCTTGGCAAACAACTCGACTAGTGTCGACTTCCCGACCTGCCTGGCACCACGGACAATTAGGGGTTTACGATTTTTGTTGTTTAACCAGGAAAATAGAAATTGTAATTGCTGCCTTCTCATCATTTATGCACCTCCCTCTTGATTAATTGCCAAACACACCCATTATACAATAATTGCATTATCGTTTCAATGGTATGTTTCAGGTGAGAAAATAAGGGCTGCAATCACCTCCTTCTTTCGTAAGCATTCCGGATCAGGTACGCGAAGACTCTGAGTCCGGAACGACACGAGCAGTGTCTGAGCTTCAGTGATAATCAGTAACAGAGCTTGAGACAGCCTTTCATGAAGCAGTTGACAATTATTTAGCCGCCTGCAAAGAGCTTGGCCAGAAACCCAACAAACCGTATTCTGGTAACCTCATGTTAAGGGTTCCCAAAGAAATCCATGCCGCTGTTGCAGTTGCTGCTGAAGCCAGCGGAAAAAGCATTAATCAGTGGGCAGCACAAGTCTTAGACAATACCAGTCATGCTCGGTAACATGTTTACACCACGACCATCTCGGCTTATAGGATTGACGCAGTGAACTGAACAAAAACATACGACACACAAAACGCTGCAACTCCTGCTTATCCATGATCTCAAAAGCTCGTTACTCAGCTCGTGACATGGGCATTAGAATTCCTAAATTGCCCAACACCTAAACCCTATCCTTTATCTTGCCCTTTCCTTTGCAGTAACCTAAAATCCAAAACCCCAAACCCAAAACCGGTCCTTTTCTTACCCATCTCCTTTCCCTTCGCCCTTGCCCTGGCCGTCACCGAAAACCCTACACCTCAAACCTAAAACCTGCCCTTTTCTTTCCTTCTCCTTTCCCTTCGCCCTTCGTCCTCGCCGTTACCCAAAACCTTTTCTTGTCCTTAGTTTTTATCTTTTCCCAAAACCTCAAACCGCAAACCGCAAACCTACCTTTCATCCTTTCCCGAAAACCTAATACCCCAAACCGAAAACCGATCTTTGACCCTTTCCCTTGACGCCAACCAATCATAGCCTTACACTAGAGTAAGACAATAAATTAAGTAAGGAGAAAACATGCCCATAGCAACACTCACAACAAAAGGTCAGCTTACCATTCCGAAAAAAATCAGAGAATCTCTCAAATTACAAACTGGCGATAAAATCGAGTTTGTACTCACAGAAAACAGAGAAGCCACAATCAGGCCTGTCTCAAAAAAAGTAGATGATATTTTCTGTAAATTACACAAACCTGATCAAAAGGCTGTGACTCTCGAAATCATAGATAATGCAATTAGAAATAGAATGAAGGACAAATTCAAATGAGAGGGATTGATACAAATATTCTAATTCGTTTCCTGGTAGGCGATGATGAGCTTCAGGCAAAAAAAGTTTACAAAATATTTAAAAAGACTGAATCAGAAAAGGACGAACTGTTTGTTCCCTTTCTCGTGGTATTAGATTTGATTTGGGTCTTAGAATCAGTCTACGAAATCCAAAGAATTGAAATTTTAGAGTCAATAAGTGATCTGATGCTAATGCCAATTTTAAAATTTGAACACCATTCAGCTTTGCAAAAATTCGTGCAGACCGCACGAGGAAACAAATATGATCTCTCAGATCTTTTAATTTCCCATTCTGCAAAGGCTCATGGTTGCGAAACAGTACTTACTTTTGATAAAAAAGCCTCCACATTCAGCCTATTCGAATTGGTAAAATGACATAATCGGATAAGGCCAGATTTTTATCGACCTACCCTCGCCCTTCCCCTTGCCCTTGCCGTCACCTAAAACCCAACACCTAAGACCTAAAACCTTTTTTTGCCCTTAGTTTTTCATCCTTTCCCAAAACCGAAAACCTCAAACCGAAAACCTATTTTTTAACCCTATTCTAAATAAACAAAATCCAAATAAACAACCCGCGCCCTCTCCTGCTCAATCACAAATATCTTAAATTTTTCCACCTCAGCAAGATTCAGCAAGCGATCCAGAGGAGCATTTGCTACATCTTCCAGTGAAACTTTGATCTCATTCCATCCTTTTTTCAATAAAAACTTCTTATTAAACCGATCATTATATCGATTAGCATGAGCTGAATCATGGATACGACATATCATCTCCAGTGGTTCATCCTCAGGAAGATAAACACTAAAAGACAAACGACTAAACCCGCTCCAATCACCCTGAAAAAAGTCAAGTGACACACCGGAATATTGGTCAGTTGTCAATTGCACACGCAAAGCCTGGTTTCCATGTATGGCAATACCCTTTTCTATACGCATCCTCCCATTACTCTTCCACCGGTCAAATTCATAAGCTGTTTCAAAATCGGAAAGGACAGGGAACTGATTTCGGGAACCCCACTCATCTACGCCACCCCTTACTAAGGGAATCAGAGCAATACTAATGAAAACTAAAACAACACACCGAAACACGTTTTTTTTGTATCCCTTCCGGGGGTACAAGAAGACAACGGTAATCAAGCATCCCAATTGGTTTCTCAATATATCCATAAGATCCGGTAACCGATCATCAGAACACGCTTGCAATCCCTCGACACTCAAACCAAGAACCAACACTATCAAGAACACATTGATAAAAACAGCAGGGAAGGATCGATCCGGAAAACGATTTTGAAAATATTTAAAAAGCCACAACGAGGCTAGAGAAAAAAAGAGCACATGTCCCAAATCCCACAATGCGACGAAAGACCTGCTGCCATGGGCCCCTGGACCACCATAAAAAAAGAACGGCATACCCAAAAGTAATGCCGTTAATACTATTCTCATTTCCTCACCTCAAGCAGGATCTAATCATCCCAAATAATGCTAACCACACAAGAACCCCAGCCAGAAAGACCAATAATGGAATAACAACCCAAAATTATTACAAGTTGTAGAAGGCCGTCTTTGCTGTCGATTTTAAAGGGTACATATTGACACCTTTGAGCCCTCGCCCGCAGGGAACAGCATCCCAACATAATCCAATTGTACGATTGAGCTTTATACGTAATCAGAAAACAACCACCTACAAACTGGCAGCACCAAAAACAACAAACGTAAACCACCTTTACACCAACAGCAAACAACGTTGTCACAATTGGTCCATTCCACCTCAAAAAAAACCACTAAAAATGAAGATTGGGTATTATTACCTATTCATTTTTCCATAAAAAAGACATACAATAGAAAGATGGATATGGCCGTTAAATAAGATTCAGCATAGAGAATTAATGTAAATATTTAAATACTCATACTATTACAAAGTGTTATACCAATATTCTCACTGAGGAGAAAACAAATGGCGAGCAAAATGCGACTAGGAGAATTACTGGTTCAAGAAAATATCGTCAGTCAGGATACCATTGATGATGCCTTACGTGTCCAAGTCAGTGGAAATAAAAGGTTGGGTGGCATTTTGCTTCGGATGGGCGTTGTTACCAGTGACCAATTAACAAACATCCTCTCTCAACAATTAGAGATACCTCTAACCAATATTAACAAAACGTTCTCACCAAACGTTAAGAAAGTCCTCCCTCGTTACCTATGCACCAAATACGGTGCCATTCCACTGGCGCACAAAAAAAATAATATCTTACTCACGGCTATGACTGACCCTTCAGATCAAGAGGCCATCACAGACATAGAGCATTACACCGGAATGGTTGTAGAACCCTGCCTAGCCAAACAATCAGACATCAATAATGCGATCCCCAAAAAGATACCATTATCCCTCAAAGATATCTTCAACCCCCAGACCAACACAAAAGCCACTCGCTTTATTGCCACGGCTGCCCTTACTCTCGTTGTTATTTTAGGGGTCACAAGTTACAATTACATCCAAACTGCAAATTACGGTACTATTTCACACCTTAACAACTCAACTATCTATGAACACCATGACCTTATGGTGGGTTTTGACAATTCAGGTAAGATTTCTCTGCTAGGACACAGTGCATTTTCGGATGGATACTACTCTGCATCTTTTAATAATGTTCCCACGCTTATGGCCTTTATCGCCAACAGCAAAGGTGATTTCTCAACCGAACAACATAAATGGATAAACTGGGTACTAAAAAAACACCCCCAAAAAGGCTCTATTGGATCAAGCGTCGCCACCAACGGGAACTAAAACAATTACCTTAGCTTATCAATTATCAACAAACATAAAAAACGCTAATGTAGGAGCCCGCCCCTGCGGGCGATTTAATCTTCCAACACAACAACCGTTAAATGACAAAACATAAATCAATGGCACGATTAATGCAAAAGCAGAGATAGGTTACATAATTTATCCCACAAAAACATGATGCCAATAAATGTTATGAAAAAACTTATCCTGCTTCTGACTTCTCTCTGTTGTTTAATTCCAGGGCTCAGCATTGCAGCGGATACCACCCAGAGTATTCACCTGGAATGGGCATACGACTACCAACCAGTCGAAGGCCAAAGTCTTGCCGGATACCATCTTTACAAAGAAGGCGTTAAAGTTTGCACCACCAACACCCCTGAAGACAAGGCAATGGACTGTGACATTGAGTCTGAGACAGGTACCTACAGCTTCACTCTAACCGCATTCTATTCCGACAACACCGAAAGCCCCCACTCCCCCCCTTACGAATTCCAGATAGGTGAAGTAGATGTAGTAGACCCACAACTTCCCAGCGAAGGCAGCCACAGCTTTACATTCACCTGGGATGCAAATAATGATCCCCAAGAAATTACCGGCTACCAAATATATCTCAATAACACATTGCTCTGCGAAGTAAACGACCCAACTGTAAACGAAGTTACCTGTCGCTCAGATATTCTGCAGAGCGTAATGGAATTTACCATTACCACCTTGTTTACTGACAATACAGAGAGCTTACCTTCGAACCTGTTACGATTTGACCCATCTGAATACCCTCAATTTTTAGCAACAAAACAACTGACATTTTCCTGGGCATATCCAGCAGAGCTAACTCTGGCTGGATTCAAAATCTACAAAGATACTCAACTGATCTGCGAAACGACCAACCCCCTTGACCGCCAGCTCACCTGTACGGCTGAAATCACAGGTTCTCCCATCACATTCAATCTCGCTGCAGTGGATACAAGTGGCAATGAAACTGTTTTTTCCAATACTCTTGTTTACTCAACAGACTCAATAGAGCCCCCTCCTCCAGTATCCACCGAACTAAAAGCCATTATAACTACTAACGCCAGCGATGGAACAGCACCGCTAACTGTTGCCTTCGATGGTGCCAGTTCCACTGGCGAGATCAGCAGCTTTTCCTGGTCTTTTGGTGATGGAACAACCAGCGACACGAATAACATAGACCACCTATATATAATCCCTGGTACCTATACCGCTCAGCTCACCGTTTCAGACGCTTCAGCAACCACAAGTGTTGCCACAACAGTTATTACCGTTACAGAAGGTGCACCAACGGTCACACCACCCCAGGCTGTAATTTCTTCTTCCACAGCTCTTGGACCATCTCCATTAAACGTATCATTCAACGGCGAGGCTTCCTCCTCCCCCGGCTCTGAGATAACACTTTACCAATGGACTTTCGGTGATGGCGCATCTGCAACAGGCAGTGATGTATCCCATACCTTTATTATCGCTGGTACTTTTAACACAAGCCTCACCGTTACAAACAGTGCCGGATTAACTGATTCTATCAGTACACCAGTAATAGTCACCTCCCCACCACCCGAAGAGAACACAGCACCTCATGCTGTTTTATCAGCCACACCAACAAGTGGCAGCATACCTCTAACCGTAGCATTTAACGCTTCCAGCTCTACCGACCCTGACGGGAGCATCAGCAACTATAGCTGGCAATTTGGAGATGGTTCGTCCGCAACTGGTATATCAACCACTCACACCTACACCAGCCAGGCCGCGTTTATCGCCACACTTGTAGTCACAGATAACGATGGTGCTCAAAGCTCCAGCAGTACAACAATTACCGTTACCCCAGAGGACACCCCATCTGAGTTCAACATTGAGCTTGGTGAAATTTCTATTAACAGTGACTGGGCACGAGTGGAGATCACCTCATCTTTCCAGAATCCTGTTGTTATCGCTGGGCCTCCCAGCTCAGCCGATTCTGCACCATGCGTTATTCGACTACGAAATGTCAGCCCCACTGGATTTGATATCAAGATTACAGAATGGGACTATCTTGATGACAGTCACGGCAACGAAACTATAAGTTACATCGTTATGGAAAAAGGTCACTTCACCCTGCCAGACGGCACACAGGTGGAAGCTGGAACCTTTGAAGGAAGCACAAGCTTCAAACAGATCACATTTACCAATGCCTTTACCCTAAATCCCGTTATTGTCAGCAGCATTGCCACCAACAACGAGACAGATACCATTAGTGGTCGTATCCGTAATATTTCACAAACAGCATTTGAATATTACTATCGTGAGCAGGAACAAAATTCAAACATTCATGTTACGGAAACTGTAAGTTACGTCGCATGGGAGAACAGTAAGGGAACCCTCGACGGCATCAGTTATGAAGCAGGCACCACAGACGACGACATCACCCACAACTGGA
>Ga0307987_1001799_pt1 | contig 11569 bp, 10 predicted proteins | sample EllFjometagen181_FD_203157 | JGI IMG/M metagenome (GOLD analysis project Ga0307987, IMG submission 203157) | Marine microbial communities from Ellis Fjord, Antarctic Ocean - #181 | ecosystem: Environmental > Aquatic > Marine > Unclassified | place: Southern Ocean | collected 2014-10-08 | reverse complement strand
GCGCCTCCTGGGGGTTCGTCTACCGTTCCGATTACCGGGGCACCCCGGCTGGCGCCGCCCACTTTCTTCGCGAACCGCTACTTCCTACCGACCTACGCCGTATACCGGCTTAACCAGACACGGATGCTGCCAACGGACACATCAGCCCCAATGACCAAGAGTTGCTTCACCATGCAGCCGCGTAAAAGAGTGTCCGTCAACTCGGAGCATAGTCACTGATCCTCAGCACGCCTTCGGCTATGCTACCGTGGTATTATGTTGCTCCGTTTGGAGGAGGCGACCCAATGCCCAAGACCATTACTACGTCGGAGTTTCTCACCATCGCCAAAAGGCATGGCGTACGCGAGGTGGGACTGAACATCTCCTACCGGATCGACGGCCGGGACAAGGTGTGTACCTTCGATTATGGGCTCATTCTCCCGGTCCAGTGGCCGGGCAACCCTCCCACCGGTCCGCGGCCGGTCGCCCTTGAGGGTGTGGTCGGCATCGACGCATCGTGCTGGTTTGACGACGGCTATCGACTCCCGGTCGATGACTGGGAGTTCCTCTCGAACTGTCGGAGGTTCACCAAAAGCGCGGAAGTGAAGGGCACGGCTATCGAACGAGTCCGTGGGTTCCTCGAACTGCACCAGCGCCTCGATGCAGGTGGCTTCACGAAGTCGATCACGGGGAGCGGCGTTCAGCCCATCCTTCAGTGGGCACAGATCACCATGCAAGCATCCCAGGAACCCGAGTTCAAGCGCCAAGCTGACCAGGCGCTCGGTTAGAACGCGCGAGGCACCCCATGCAGCGTCCGTGGACCAAGCACCACCGCATCATCTACCTCTTGTCAGGCTGCGCCCGCTTGGACGGCGAGCCCAACGACGATGTGCTCACGGTGGTCTCCAACTGCATCGGCGAGTTCATGAACCTCGGGATCCTGCCAATGGACGACGACGTGTTCCAGCCCATCTGGTCCGATGTCTGGATACAGCAGCACGATGATCGCGCAAGGGGTGCGTCCGCGATGACGGAGAAGGCCGTCCTCCACGCTTCGCAACTCCGAAGGGAGGTGGACCCGTCGACCGCGCAGTTCGTCGTCGCGTTGGGCCTCGTGAAGATCGCTAAGGCGGTCGGGCAGCCGACGCCGGCGCAGATGTTGTACGTGGCGGCCTGCGGGCAAGCCCTTGGGGTCGGATAGGCGCCGCCCCCTCGCACCAGGTCAGAAAAGCCCGAACACCTTCTTCTTCTCCAGCACAGTCAGACGCTCACCCAACGCCTCGTGTGCCTCCAAGAGCTGCTTGTTCTCGGTTTCAAGCGCGGCAACGCGTGCCCTCTCGTGGGCAAGTGCACGGCGCAACTCCTGCACGGCTGCCTCGCTCCGCGCCTCGGTGGCCCGTCCCTGCACCTCCCATGTTTCGCGGTCGGCGCGGATTTGTCTGATGGCCAAGGAGATCGCGTCGACGCCCGCGTCAACACGATGCCGGGCGCTCTTCGATTCAGCTAGTTCGCCGTTCAGTCTCTCGGCGAGGCCCGCGGCTCGCTGTTCCAAGTCAGCGAGCTTCCGCATTGCTGTTTCCACGGCGACCCGTAGATCGCGCTGGTGCCCCTCGGCCGCCGACTGTACGCTGGCCATGGTGCGCCCTGCGTCGGCGCGCAGTAGCTCGACCTGGGCCTTGTAGTCGCCCTCCACCTGACGCCGCGCTGCGGTGACTTCACGGCTGGCCGCCGTGAGCGCGTCGATGAGTTCCTGAAGTCCCTCGGGGGACGGAGGAACGGCACCGAGGGCTTCTGCAGATTCACTCGACATGGTGCATCTCTCCTTCATCTGGATGGATGGGCCGCCGCAGCGGCATGGCGGCACGGCGGATCATGCTAGCGGCGCGCGCGAACGCCCGAGCCGGAGTGACGCGGTATTCCATCGCGTAGGCGGCACGGCTCCGCGCGTCCCCGTCCAGTCCGGCCAGCAGGCGGTCGATGCTCGGGACGAGCTTCTCCAGCAGTTGCTCGGGGAGAGTCCGTGCTGCCCACAGGAGCCCTTCGAGTTGCGCGTTGCTCGCGAGCACCTCGACGAGGTTGCGCGCGTGGCGTTCTGCTACCTGCGGCTCATTCAGTTCATGGGCAGCAATCGCGGCGGCGAGTCGAGGCGCAAGATCGAAGGGGGCACGTTCCAGATGCCGGGCGGCGCGATCACGGATCGCCTCCAGCTGGCCCTGTCGGCGTGCGTCCGCGAGCAGCGCGTCAACCGCGGGCAGGTCGTGGGGAGCGTCTACGAGGGCGTCGAACGCCCGGTTGAAGTCCTCTACCCTCCGTAGAGCCTGCTCATCGACCGTGATGGCTCGCACGTCACCGAGGCGCTCGATTCCACAGTTGTCACAGTGCCCGCAGGGCGCAGTGATTGACACCGCGCTCTCGTTCATGTACTGCGCGATGCGGCGTCGCCGGCAGTCCTTGGCACCCGCGAACTCCTCCAACGATTCCAGGGTCTCCCAGCTTCGCACCGCGATAGTGTCGTACCAACTCTGGATGAGCCGGGTCAGAGAGACCTCGACTGCCTCCGACCAGTCCTGCGGAAGCGGGTCCCCCTGGGTGAGCACGCCATGATGGCGAGCAAAGGCATCCGAGAGGCGCCGCGCAAGCCTGGACACCCTTCGTTCGGCTCCTGGCGGACACACCTCCACCGCCCACTCGCGCATCCCCTCGTATCGGTACGAGCGCGCCACTCCGAGGGTGACCAAGCGAGAGAGAAACCGCTCCACGTCGGGCCGTTTTTGGTGCTGTCTACGCGCCGAGGCACGTGGCACCGGGGATTTCCGGTCTGAGACGAGCTGCCGATGACGGAGGTACATCGCCCACACAGCGGTGTGACCCTGGGCTTCGCGCTCCGAGACATTGAAGGCCAGCTTCACGGCGTCGGTGATGAAGCTCTCATCACCGCCTCCCTGCGGGGGCCGCGCTCCGGGTCGAAGGGCGCGGACGCGCTGTCGAACGGCGTCCTTCGAGAACAAGCGACTCTCCACGAAGATGGGTTTCGCAGGGTCGCGAGGAGCGGATGGGGGGCTGCAAAGGTCGAGAGCGCTCAGGCGCCGCAAGATGTCGTCCGTCCTGTCGATCACCTCAGGACGCGTGATTGCGTCAACCTCCAGAGTACGGGGCATCACTACCTGCGCTGCGTCAATCCGGCCGACGAAGTAGCGGCGCCAGAGGGTGAGGCTCGTCTCAATCTCGGCTGACGCGCCCGGCTGGTTCCCGTTGCGTAGCCGCGCCTGAATGCCGAAGGAGCAGAGTTCCTGCAGACCGTGAGGACAGGTCCCGGTTGAGGCGCACATGGGGGCGCTTCGCTCGGGCTTGCAGGCGTCGACGCGCGGGCGCCACACCATCGCGGCACGCGCGTCCTGCCCATCGCGTCCTGCCCGGCCCGCCTCCTGGTACAGCGCCTCCAGTGAACCCGGCATGTCAGCGTGAACGACGTAGCGAATGTCCGGCTTGTCGATGCCCGTCCCGAACCCCTTGGTCGCGACTACCAGGGGTAGCTCATTGCGCTTGAATCGCTCCTGCGTGTGGCGGTTCATCGCTGCCCGGTTGTCGCCCTCGTTATCGCTCGTCGAGGTCCGATACTCGGCAGCAGGGAAGCCCGCTTGGGTCAACGCCTCAGCGACCCCGGCTGCTCGGATGGCCTTCCGCTTGTCACCCGGCTTCCCCCAGGGGGTAAAAACGAGCCCACCGTGATGCACTTCGTCGCTGTCCGGCCTCACGGCATGGAGATCGAAGAAGTCGTCATGGCCGAGGCTTCGGGGGAGACCCGTGCGCAATAGATCCGTAACCACGGCCAGCCGCTCCTCGTCACTGGCTACTCGGCGAACCTCGAAAGAAAGCTCCGGTCGGTCGAACGTGGGCGGCAGGACCATTTTCAACGAGCACGACTTGCGGAAGATGGCGGCCAGATCCTTGCGGATTTGACGTGGGGCGGTCGCGGTGAGTAAGGCGATCGGCGCCTTCGGGCTCAGTGCCTCTCGTGCGTCGGGGAGTGTGAGGTACGACGGCCGGAAGTCGTGCCCCCACTCTGACGCGAGGTGGGCCTCATCCACAACGAAGTAGGAGATAGGCAGCCCGCGCTCACGGGACAACGTGACCAACTGGTTCACGAACTTCTCCGAGTGAAATCGCTCTGGCGAGACGTAGAACAGCTTGTAGGTCCCCTCCTTGAGGCGCCGCAACTCCTCTTGCAGTTCATCGTCTGAGAGTCGGCTGTGCGCCCGGCCTGCGAAGTCGAGCCCGACAGCGCGCAGGTTCATCACTTGGTCGTCCATGAGCGACACGAGCGGACTGACCACCACGGCGAGCCCAGGCTGAAGAAGGGCGGGAAGCTGGAAGCAGACCGTCTTGCCCGCTCCCGTGGGGAGCACGCCCAGGGTGGACGCACCCATGAGCAACTGCTCAACGATCTCCCATTGGCCATCTCGGAAGGTTTGGAACCCGAAGAACCGCTCCAGGAGCCGCTCCACCGCCGCACGCTCCGGCTCAACGAAGTAGGCAGGCTGGGCCGTATCTGGAGGAAGCTTCGGTGCATCCACGTCGCTGCACCACACCACGCAAGCGTCGTAGCTCAGGGCGCCAGCGGCGGTAGCCACCTCTCCGTCGTTCAGGTCGTCCGAGGTCGCTGAGATGACGAGCGCGTCGGCGCCCGTGGGAGGCTCGCCTTCGAGGAGTTCGATATCGAAGGGGAGCGAGGACCGCTCATCGCCGGTGCGACCAGCCAGCAGCGTATGCACGAACTCAACATCATCCCCGAGCCACACGCGCAAACGGCGCAGTGTGAGGTCTCGCCGCAGTAGTCGTCGGGCGCTGATACAAGCGTCCAAGGTGTCGAGCAGCCCGAGGACTGTCGCGCCCCGGTCGGTGCGAGGCACAAGCACCGTTCGCGTGGTGGTGTCAAGCCATGCGGGCGCGGACCTAAGCAGATCGAGCATCGCTTGCTGGGCGCGCACGAAGGCTCTCGGCCAAGGACCGAGGAGAGCGTGAGTCGTCGCGCCGATCGGCAATGGCTCCCCGTAGGACGGCCCATCATCCGTCGTCAGGCCCAACGCCCCCAGGTCCCGAAGCAGACGCCCTGCCGTGCCTTCGGGGTCCTGAATAACCTCGCGACCGGTGTACCGGAGGAGGACGTATCCGGCAGCGACGATGGCGTTCTGCCGGTCGCGTTCCTGCTCTGGACGCCGACCCTCCTCGCCGGGTCCCTCGTGGTATTTGATTCCGTCGATCTCGATGGCGACCCGGATGCCGTTGAGAACGAGCGCGAAGTCGAGTCGGCCGGTCCCCCCGCTCGGCAAAGGGAACACCTCTTGGGCGCGCAGGGCGCAAAGGCCCCTGGCGCCAAGGGCAGGCCCGACCACGTTCGAAACGAACACCTCCTCGGCGGGGCTCTCACAGGGGCCATACAGTGCCAGCCAGTCTTGCGCGCTCTCCGCCGTTGCCGCACCAGCCAGTGACGCTTCCAGGCGAAGCCAGGACAATCCGCTAGTCGCCAGCCAGGCGCGAGGAGCTCGGGATGTGTCTCGTGGATCCCGATGAACCTCCTTGCCCACCACGGGGTCGAAGTGCTCTGCGTGTTCAAGCAGCGACAGGACGCATCTCCGCACTGGAAATGGCAAGAAGCCCCGACCCGCCGGAAAGAGCAGCCGTTCTGCGAGAACCAGTGTCACAGGGATACCTTCACGAGTTGCCCGACCAGGCCGTGGCCACGCTGGGGGAGATCGAGCGCACTCGATGCGCCGAAACCGACGCGAGCCACCGTGTCGAGCACATCGCTAGCGGTAGCGCGGGCCGCCTCCTCATCGTGCGGCAGCGCGTGGAGCCGGACTTGAAGCAGATCGCCAAGCGCGGTTCTGAGGCGCTGGTTCTCCCTCAACGCCGACACCTGCCGGTCGCGCTGGAACCAGCCCTGCATTGCGTCCGCAAGCCCGTCTCCCATGCGACGGGACGCGAACAGCAGCCCGTACCATCGACCGAGGCCCAGGGTTGCCTTGCCCTGCGTGACCGCATCGATGAGTCCATGCCGCACCTCGCGCCCCATGGCCCGGTGGAAGCGTCGAAGTAGACCCCGTTCAAGCATAACCTCGAATACCAGCCTGAACGCGGCCGCCTGAGCAGAGAACGAGACGAGTTCACCCCCGCCGCTGCCGTCGGTGGCGTCGCGCAGGGTGGACCAGGCTGAAAATGACAGGCGGGCAAGCAGCTTCTGTGTATTGAAATCGAGGTTTTGCCAGTCGAAGCACCGCGACAGGTGCTGGTGAAGCTCCCCGTTCTTCGGATCGGTCAACGCGAGGTTGTGGCCCAGCGCGTCGATTAGCTGCGAGAGGTCGCCCCCACCCGCCTTCCTACCCACGGCATCGGCCCATTGGCGTAAACTCTCGTGCATCAACGTTTCCCGCGCCTCGGCGACCCGCCGCTGCACGTCCACGAGCGCCCCCCGCTCGCCGTTCACTTGAAAATCCTGCGCGGCGCGACGGAGGAGCAGGACACGAAGCCGGGCAAGGGTCGCAGGCGAGTGGTCGTGTGCGAGGCAAGCCTGTTCCACTGCCTCGGGGGCGAGGCGCGAGCCAGGTTCCAGCAAGCTGTCCAGCAACATCGGTGGAATGACCGGCCCAAGCATTCCGAGACTCGTGCGGAGGAGGTCCTCCGGTCGCTCGGGCAAGCGCTCAGCGTGGGCCGCCCCTACCGAGCGTAGCACCGCGACGGTTCGAGTCGTGCTGGGGTCAGGAGGGAGCGCCTCGACCTGCACATCAAGCGAGATGCGCGCGGCGTTCAGCAGGTGACCAGCGCGCAACTCCCGCCGCATCGTGGTGAGGCGGAGCAACTCGGCCCGAAGCACCGGGTCGGTGAGATCGCGTGGCGAGCCTATCCACGTGCCGATGCCGAGCGTCTGTTGCGGTAGGGGGATGCCGCCCGGCGGGACCACGCCTGCGAGGAGCGCACCCGTTCGTCGTGTCATCGTGAACGTCGCCATCTGCCCGCCTATTCAGCTGTCGCTTGGTGCGAGGGCTTCGAGCCAGGCCATGACCGGCTTCATCCCGCTGCCCATCAGCTGGAAGCGCAGTCCCGCCGCGTCGATGCGCCTCAGCAGGTCGAAGAACTTAGCGACGCGCGCTCGCGCCGTGGTCTTGGTACCTCCTTCGTGCTGGAAGCGGGTGATCGAGTTGAGATACGCCCGGTCGGCGGCGAGAGGTGGGCCGTCGAACCATAGCGAGCCATCGTCGTCGCGGCCGAGCACACGGGCCAGGGGGCCGCCGCTGAACCGCATGTCGCGAACGTGCTGCACGACACCTGGAGCGTCAGCCGAGACACCCTCGGCGTCCACCGGGGCCATGAGCACGAAGTCGAACTTCTTCACGTTTCCGCTGGTGTCGACCTGCCACACGAGGCTGACGCCGACGAAGGGAAGCCCGGCGGCGGCGGCCCGGTCGATGAACTCGGCTGTGGAGACGTGCTCCACCTTGCGTTGGCCACGGATGCTCTCCGCGGCCGAGATGAGTTGTTCCCGGCCTTCTGGGCTGGCCAGGAGGCTCATCTGCAGGGGGTCGCGCATCCAGTCACCCGGCAACAGCCCAAGCATCCCGAGGTTCGTGAACGCTTCGAAGTGTGTCCGCTGGTCGTCGAACCGCATGGCTCGCTTCAGGAACTCGATGCCGGCGTCGGAACCGCCGCGCTCCAGAGCCAGGGCGGCGGCGCAGCGAACGCCGATTTCACGTTCGTGCTCCAGCACGTCGAGTAGCGCCACTCGAGTGTTCACAGTGGCGTTGCTACACGACCCGAGCGCGTAGCAGGAACTCTTGCGAACGTTCGCGTCGGCATCGGTTCTCGCCCGTTCGGTGAGTGCCTTGACGGTCGCGGCCGCAGGTTGACGCAGCTGCCCAAGTGCGTAGGCGGTCACGTTGCGAACCTCAGGGACTGGGTCCGCGAGGGTGGACACCAAGGCGGGCTCGGCGTCGGTCGTCGGGTTCTCGGACAGATAACGCGCGGCCTCGGATCTGACGGTGGCTGATGAGTGGCGAAGACCAGCGACGGCTTCCTGGGTGGTGTTCATCCGTTGCTCCTGTCGATTAGGGGGCGGTTGACGTGTGCGGCGTCCGCCGTCGGTGTTCTGGGTCGGGCATTGTCGACGTTCGTGCGGAGTGGTTCTGTCAAAGGTCGCCAACATTTACCACGGCAGGCGCGTCGAGGAGGGGGGGCTCGATTTCCGCAAGGCTATGCGTCGATTCAGTAGATTCTCACTTCCACATCCAGGTACTTCTGGACATCGCTGGACCTGTGCATGGGGACCTCGGAACCCCAGGAAGCGCGGCAGGCAGGGCAGGGGACAATGTGGACCCCGTAGGGTGCCAAAACTCGATCCCCCCTTTCTTCCAGCGAGCTTGGTGCCCGCTGAATGGGCAGCCGGGACGCGGGGCCGAGTCAGTGACGGTGGAGGCTACCCGGAGCTGTAGGCGAAGGGCGTGGCCCTCGGGCACGAGCTCCGCTGGAAGTGCGTAGACAGGGTCGGCCTGCACGGCCGAACGAAGTGCGTTGACTGTACCGGCCTCGTCGTTCCGTGTGAAGGCGTCGAGCGCCTCCAGCACATGGATGCGTGCGGCGTCGGCAGGCTGGAGCGGATCGACCAGGCAGGGGAGCTCGGTGAGCGCCTGGTCGCGGGCAGCCTGGAAGCCGTCGATGTCCATCTGCTGGAAGGCCTGCTCGGCCTTGGCCACAGAGAGTAGGACCGCGGATCGCTCACCTGGCTCGTCGCAGGCTGCGCTGGCCATGGTGCTGTACAGGAGCGCCATAGTGCCGGCGGCTATGATGAGTACTTGTCTGCGCATGGGACCACCCGGGAGATGTCAGCGTAGTTGGTGCTAGTTTGGGGTTCAAGCACAGCAGAAGCTCTCATCAGCTCATTGCTGTGCTGCCCTTTCAATGCGCTGCCAGGTGAAACGAACCTTTGCAGTTGCTGTTACGAAGGGCTGGTACCAGTGAAACAGGAAGACCAGTCCAACCAGGCCTCCCGCCTGCTCGCAGGTACGACGGTCTGAAAGAACATCACGGGAAGCAGCATCGATAAACACTTGGTGCATGCAGGCACGTTCGGTCGCCTTGTTCATGCTCTCGACGATCCAGACGTGAGCAATCCCGGTCGTTGGACCAAGCTCCAGTTTGCGGATGTGCTGTTGGACCTGGGCTCTGTTCAGGGGATACTCTTCGGCGTGTTCGTAGTCGACCGGATGGATCTGCGATGCCGAAGTGGAGTCGTTGAGCAGCTTGATCGATGATGTATCGACGCGTAGGGGAATTTCCAGAAACCGTTCGAACCGAGGGAGGTCTTCGTTGACGAAGTGTTCGTTCCACCAGTGGAATTTCTCGGGAATGATGTCCTCTGGGTTGTTGAACTCGTCTGCATCGAGCAAGTGCACCAGCGAAAAGTCAATGCCCAGCCATGTAATCGCGTCAGCCGCCATAATACGCTGTGCCTGCTCCTTCGACGGCACCCCATCCAGCGGGTCAGCAGATACTGGCGGCGCGCCGAAAGTGAATTTCCGGGCGAAATCTTCGACAACCGGGTCGAGGTCGAGAGCGTCGACGCACTCCCACTCTGCAGCGTCGACGTAGAGATCCTCAATCCAGGAAACAATCTCAGCGATCGAGCGTTCTTCCCGTACCATTTTCTCGATCTGGGCACAGGTTAGAGGAGCCGCGTGCGGAGTCCCCATCGCTAGCAGTAGCAGAAACAACGGAGCCATCATTTTCTCCCTGCTGATCCCGAGTTCTTTGCGTCGTAGTCGAATGCCTATCACTGCCGCATCACTTGCGCAGATGCCTGCGCGAGTGCTCATCCACCTGCAGATACCGCATCACTCCCGTTGCGAATCTCTGACTGCGCCCAGAAGGCGGTGGTTGCTCGATGCGAACGCGGATGTCGTCCGAAGATGCTCCTTCATTGGTGATCCACGGCTTCAGCGGATCCTGGCGTCGGGGGAGCAGTTGGACATGTTCGAGGAAGATCAACTCACGACAAAACAATGCTGTCAGCATGGCCAAGAGAGACCTGGTTCGTCTGTCACGATGGAAGCACCTGCCTTGGTCAGAGCTCTGCAGCAAGCTCGCCCGCTTCGTGGAGTGGAAGAGCACCGATTCAAGGAAGACCCTGGCGTAGGGCCTCTGCCCCAATTCTCGCCCGGTAGGCAGCCAGCAGCACCCCCACCCCCAACACAGAAACCCCCGCAAACACCCCGAACATCACCTGGCTCCCCCATGCCGCCATGACCTCCGTAGCCAGCGGCACCGCCACCAGCCCTCCCACCCCCCAACAGGCCAGGTAGAACACACTCTGGGACGAAGCCTCCACGCCCGGCTCGGCGCGAGAGCTGATCAGGTGGATCGCCGCCACCCAGAACAGCCCAAAGGTCACGCCGTGGAGGGACTGTACGGCCACCACAGCCCAGGGCTCTGTGACCATCGCGGTCAGCCCCCAGCGTAGGACGCCTGCGGCGATGGCCAAGCTCAGCAGCTTCTCTGTACCGACCCTGCGCAACAGGAACGGTGAGGCCGCCATCAGCATCACTTCGACAGCGACACCCAGTGCCATCGCCCACCCGGCCACGCGCGTAGGCAGCCCCAGCCTCACGACATGGCTGGCGAACAGCAGGTCGTAGCCGGTGAGGGTGATGGTGTGGAGCATGGCGGCCACCATCAGCAGGACCATGCCAGGGCTTCGGAGCATCCCAACCAGAGCGGGGAGGATCGGCGGTGGCGGCGCCGTGCGCACGTCCCGCAGCAGGGCCGCGCGCACCGCAGCGATCGCGAGCAGGATGCTCCCCAGCCCCAGCGGAGACAGGCCGAGGTGGTCCCGTACCATTCCCCCCAGGAGCACCATGACCAGGAACCCCATGCTGCCCCACAGGCGAATCCGGCCATAGCTGGCGCGCTCGGATCCCAGCAGCGCCGTGGCCACCCCGTCCAGAATGGGCCCAAAGGTGGTGACGCTCAACGTGTAGCCGAGCAGGGCGGTGGTGGCGCCGACCACGGTGGTTGCATGAGCAACCAACAGGATCGACACGGCCGCCAGAGCCCAGGCCCCAGACAACAGTCGCGCTGACAGTCGGTAGCGATCCGCGAGCCACGCGGCGAGCGGTCCCGAGATGAGGCGACCGACCGGAAACGCCAGCAGTACGATGCCGAGCGAGCGGGTGGTGAGCCCTGCTTCTTCGAGCTCCACCGCCAGGTAGGGCAGGATGGCACCCAGCGAGCCGAAGGCCAAGGCGTAGAGCAGGCGCAGGGTGTTGTGGGTCATGGCGGGTTCTGCTCTACGAGGCACCTCGCTGATGGAGATGCTCTGCATACCAGGCCACAAAGCTCCTCCGCGCCTCTGCATGATCGCCTGGTGGCTCGAGCGGGCAGTCAGCCCCGGCAGGACCTTCGTCAGCCAGCGCCAGGGCGACGGACTCTGGCTGCATCTTCACCACCTCCTCCATCCTCTCGACGAAACGCTCCAAGGGCTCGTCGTGCTTGCCGAGACGCCATTCTGGCCGGCCGAACATGCGTCCGCAGGGGTACACGACGC
>Ga0307987_1001796_pt1 | contig 11590 bp, 6 predicted proteins | sample EllFjometagen181_FD_203157 | JGI IMG/M metagenome (GOLD analysis project Ga0307987, IMG submission 203157) | Marine microbial communities from Ellis Fjord, Antarctic Ocean - #181 | ecosystem: Environmental > Aquatic > Marine > Unclassified | place: Southern Ocean | collected 2014-10-08 | reverse complement strand
GGCGCGTCGCCAACACGCCGCCGCCTTCGCAGGCACTTGAGCGCATCGTTCCGGCCGGGCCAGGCGGTCCCGGCGCGCCGCGCCGTGGTCGCGAGGCCGCGACCGTTCCAAGGGCTCGGCAAGTAGTGAGTTGTCCTTCCTAGCTCTTCGGAGCGGGCACAAGTGTGGTAGGTGTTCGCGGGCGTCCCAAGTCCATGCTCTCGTGTGGCTGGTGAGCAAACACCTCCGGGACTGACATGCGCCCCGCCACCCCCCACTCCCTCCCCATCGCACGTGTTACTGCGGTGCGCGAGCAGCGGCAGTCGCCTTGGGGAGCGGTATCCCGCTCTCCAAGGCCGCCTCGTGGGGTCCGGGGAGTCGCGACTCCCCGGCGGGGCTTCGGGGCTGGCCCCGTTCCCGTTCCCCTGCTCTTCCCGCGTCTCAGCAGGACTCGATCATCTCGCAGGTTCCTGCCACCCAGTCGGCATCGATCAGACGCGGCACACGGACCTGCGGGAACGCCGGCGCAGCCTCGTCTCGCCCAAGCACCCGGTCGATGACCAGGCCGCCGAGGGCATCGAAGTAGCCCCAGCAGACGATGCCGCGCGGATAGAAGCAGAGATTGTTACCGCAGAACGTCTCGAAGAAGATCTTCGGTTCCTGGCTATTGGTGGTTGTCTGCCACGCCCAGTAGCGGTCGCTCAGGGCGCGCAGATCGACCCCCCGGTAGAAGGCCGAGATATCGCGCAGCATATTCATCGAGACCCAGCCGGGATTGCGGGCCACGCCCGCGAGGCCCTGCATACTCTCCGACAACTTCTCGCGCTCGGACGCGAAATCCGTATGCACGCAGCCGTACTCCCGCAGGCAGCGCTCCGTGGCCACTCGGAGATCAATCCGCAGCTTGTCCTCATCGAGGCCCAAATCGATGCCCACCATATCCAGGGGTGCCAGCCCATTGGCGGTGTAGATATGCGGTGCATCCCAGCCTGGCACTTCGTCCAGATCCATCTTCTCACCGGACCAGGGATCAACGATGCCACGCCCCTCCTTCTCCAGCAGCGTGACGAAATGGTCGCCCGCCCAGCCCTTCTCAGCGATGAGTTCACGGATGCGACCGGCGGAATCGGCACACGCCTCGGCCATCTCGTCGTTATCGACCATGAGCATGAACTCCCGGCCTGCTTCGAGGGCGGCGAGGGTCTTGACCGCCAGGTAGATCTGGTCGGTCCCGAACTGCACGGCGGGGGACGCGTCGTCGATGGTGTTGGCCACGCCCTTGTTGGGGATACCATTGCCGGTGGTGTCGCAGGCGAAGAGGAACTGGAGGTAGCGGCGAATCGTCTCGGCGTGCTTGCGGATGGTGGAGTCATCCCCCGTGCGGCGCTGGTAGGCCCAGCTGAGAATGAGGTAGTTGGTGGTTTCCTCCACCTCCATCTCGTGGTGGTAGTCCTGCCCGCACGCGGAGGAGTGGCTGCCCGTGTCGTGAGATAGGAACAGCGTGTCCTGGCCACGCGGCCCAAGGCATTTCGTTCCGTCCTTGGAGTATTCCGGCCAGAAATCCAGCTCGATGCGCAGCAACTCCGGCCAGACCGCCAGGTAGAAGGGCGACTGGGTGAACTCTACGTCCACGGTCGAGTGGAAGTAGCAGGAGCCTTCCCAGACGCTGAACCAATCCCGCCCATCGGGACGCACGGCCCACCAGGTATCGATCAACCAGGAGTGCAGCGTCTGCGCCAGCAGGTTGTCCACGCTCTTCGCGCCGTTGCCGCTGGTGACAATGCCATCCACCCGCGCGGCGTTGGTGAACAACGCACCCGGATTGGCCCGCGCCCAATCGGCCACTGCCGCCAGATCGGCGAACTGCTCGGCGTACTTGAAGGGGCACATGTCTCCCTGCACACTGAGATTGGGCTCGGAGTGGGTACACCATGCCGCTTCGAGAGGCATGGGACTGTCGAGCTGTACCAACTGCCGAACGCTGCTGCCCTGGCGCTGGCCGGCGACAGCCACCAACCGATCCCGCTGAGCCCAGATCTCGCACTTCGGGTCGGCCCGCGTCCCGGCCTCCTCGGTGGAGGAGCGGACGCTGTTGAAGCAGAGGTCCACCGCATCGGGGTCGCTCGGTGCGGCAATGATTTTCTTCCCGCCAAGCTCCAGGAACAGCTCGATCTCGTCGGGCCGGCTGCCATTCCCCTCCCAACGGAAGCTGCCCGCAATGCGCTCGGCCTCCAGCCGGAAGCTGATAATGGGAGTCGTGGAGAACGCCGCGTCACGGGGGCGGAATGGGCTGGCGATGGTCAGCTTCACCTTGGTCCCGCTCTTCGCGTCCATGCCAATCAGCGCCATGGTGCACGGCGTCAGACGTTGGTCGAGGAAGCGGAAGGTCTCGCCCTCCGGGCAGAGCGGGAAGACCACCTCGCGACCGTCGATCACGGCTCCGGCGCGCAGGTGCAACTTGCAGAGCGCGTCCCAGCGGTCGAAACGGACAATCTCGCATTCCCGAGCGATGGGGTTGATCACCAAGCCGTGCCGGGAACCAAGTACGGATAGGGCGTCGCACATGAGTTGCATGTCGATCTCCTAGGCTGGATTATTCACGCGCTCCGTGGTGAGAACGCATAGTATGCTGCGGGTTGAGATGCAGGGCAATCCGGGTCCGCAGTGAATTCGCAGCAACAGTCCAGGCTAGGGGAAGGGGCAGGAATGCGTCCGTCACGAGGACTGGCAGAAGAGTGTCTATGCGGGGACAAACTGGCCGGCTTGGACCTTCACGAGAGAGGCGTCGGCATGGGTCTGGAGCATCTGGGCCGTACTGGGGTGGCAGGTGAAGAAGAGGATCTGGTGGCTCTCCGCTAGCTTCCCGATGGCGCGGGCGGCGGCGGCGGCACGCTCGGGGTCGAAATTGACCAGGATCTCGTCCATGACCACCGGCAAGGTCGTCCCCTTCTGTGCGCTGTCGGCCAGGAATCCGAAGCGGAGCGCCAGGTAGAGTTGCTCTGCGGTGCCTCGGCTGAGTTTCTCGGGTGTGAGGGACTTCTGGTCCGGCAGAAGAGCGTGGAGTTCACGACCCTCGCCGAGGGGGGAGAAGACCCCCTCGTACCGTTCGCAGGTGAGCAGCCGGAAGAATGTGGAGGCCTCCTGGAGAACCTGGGGCTGGCGCTCGCGTTCGAAGGTACGCTTGGCCTCCTCCAGCAGGCGCAGCGCCACGGTTGCACGCGCCCACTCGATGGCAAGGGAATCGATCTCGGCACGCACCGCTTCCTGTTCCTGGCGAAGCCGGGCAATCTCATCGGAGCCCGCAAGAAGTTTCAGACTCGCCTGGATCTCGGCGCTCCTCTTGCGCGTCTCTTCCCACTGCTCCTCGCTTTCCGCCAACTCCCTCGCCAGGCGGGTGAGTTCCGCTGGCAGAAGAGCTTGATCCGTGCTGGTGAAGGCCTCGCGGACGGTGTCCCCGTCGGTGGTCCCGAGCGCGGTGCGCAGGTTCTTGAGTCCCTGATCCCGAACCGCCTGGGCTTCCTGGCGTTGGCGGGCGACGCCGATCCGGGCACGCAGTTCCTCGGCATCGGTTGCGCCTTGGCCCTGCAGAAGGGCGGCCATCTGGTCTTGGGCCTTGGCCCTGCGCTCCTCGGCTCGTCCCAGGGCGCTCGCCGTCTTGTCTTCCTGCTTCCGCTGCTCGGTGACGGCCACCTGCCGCTTGTCGTTCTCTTCACTTGCCTCGGCGAGGGATGCAATGACCGCATCAACCTGCGCCGTAGGCGAGAGCGGATGATCAAGAGATGCGAGAAGCCCCTGAGTTTGGGCCGTGATCACAGCGCAGGACTGGTGATGCCTGTCGCTCTCGACGTTGAGCTTTTCCAGGGTCTGGATACGCTCCCAGGCTTGGTTGACGATTGCCATTGCCTCGCGAGCGGTATCGGGTGTGAGCGTGGTCTGGAATCCGCGTTCCGCGAGCCAGTCCTGCCAAGCTCCTTGCTGCTCGGCAAGGGCTTTGGTAGCGGCATCCACTGTCTTCTGGCTCGCTGCACGCCGCTCGCGCCGCTCCCGTTCCGCGAGCCGGGCTTCCTCGACCCGAGCGGTCGCTTCACGAAGGGCCTGGCTTGCTTGTTCATGCCGCGTCAGCAGACCATCCAGGAACTCTGCGGAGAACGTCGTGGGAGGACTGTCGGGCAACTTCGCTTCAAGCACGCATTGCCATGTTTCGGCTAGTTTGGCCTCGTTGGCGGCGATGGCTTTGGCCAGGCGTTTCGCCTCGGCGAGGCGACGCTGCCCGTCGGCAATGGGCGAAAGAAGGTCCAAGACGATCTCAGGAGGTGTCTGCGTAGAGAAGCCAAGGCCTGCCGCCTGTTCGTGGCACTCTTCCTCGACCGTGGCCAGGGCTCGCCTGGCCCTATCGTCGGCCTGCTTGCTTTGGGTCCGCTTCTCTGCCGTTTCCGATTGCTTGCGCACCTGGGCCTGCAGCTGGTCGAGGCGCGTGTCGGCGGCAGCGAGATCGGGATGGTCCGGGTCCAGATCGAGAGCCCTGCAGTAGGTCCGGAGGTCCGCGCCTGGATCGGCGGGCGGCTCGCCGGTTGGCGGTGATTGCCGCCGTCGCAGGGCAAACCCGATCGTGGCGAGGACTGGCAGTCCAAGCAGGAACATCCACTCTCTGGCGAACCACGCGGCGATCGCAAGGACAACCGCCCCTACCGCCAAAACGGGCGTCCAGAACGAGGCGGCAGATGGCGCCACCGCAGCGGACACCTCGGCCAGAGCTTTCTGGCGGGCGAGAGCCTGGGTCAATGCGCGGAGGTGGGTGCGGAACTGGCGGATATCGTCCTCGTTCGCGGGGACCGCACCGCTGGCGGCTGGCTCGGGCAACGCGTCGAGCTGCTGTCTGGCATCGGCGACGGCTCGATTCGCCTGGGCCAAACGGTCGCGGGACCGCTGGAGGCGGCTGCGAGCCGCAGCAGAGGTGTCGAAGGAGGCGAGTCTCTCGGCATCCCAGGTTGGGTCGATGCCTGCGGCCTGATCAACGACTTCACGGAGCAAACGTTCACGCTCCCGACGCAGATTCGGCAGGTTCTCACAGGTTACTGCGAGGCCATCTCGTTCCCGGCGCAAGCGCTCGCAGAGCTCGACCGGGAAGCTTGCCTGATTCGTCTCCGCTGTGGCCTGCTGGGCCTCGGCCTTGGCCAGTTGCTCCTGGGCTTGCTCGTGCTCTGCCGCCATGCCTCGCGTGCTTGTCCCGGCATCTTGGAGCCCGCGTTCAGCTTCGTCCAGACCGCTGGCGACCTGCCGGATCTGCTCGCCGACAGCCAGCGAGCGGTCGCTGGTCACAATGCGCTCTGCCGTCCAGTCCGGGCCCAACTGTTTCAGGCAGTCGTCGAGGACTTGGCGCACCTGCTCTACCTCCACAGCAAGCACCGGCAGGCGTTGGCTTGCCGTCTGGTATTCATTCGCGCGGCGAGCCAGTGCCCGGATCTCTTCGCGGTGTTCCTGGAGTGCGGGATCGAGCGCCACCGCCGCCATGTCCACCCGGATTTCGGCGAGCTGTTCCGCCGAGCTGCGGCAGGCCTCCTCGCCGGCGCGCAGATTCGCCAGCGCGCGGTCAAGCTCCTCGGTGTCGGTTGGCGTGCCCGGCGAGGGCTCCGGCAATTCGCGGAGGAGTCCTTCGGCATCGACCACCTCCACCCAGTCCTGCCAGTGGTCGCGGACGGCTTTGAGCAGGCGCTGCCGTTGGGCCAGCGCATTGCATGCGTTCCGGCTCTCCTCCAGGGCTTCCTGAAGACTGGCCTGCTGCAGTTGCAGAGCATTGTACTCGCCAGACTGGGACCGGGCCTCCCGGATGTGCTCCCCGAGCTGTTCGAATCGCTTCAGCAGTTGGTTGATCTGGGGCTTCTGGCCTCCCATGCTGAAACGGTCGTTGATCTGTTTCTGGAAGAGCTTCTCGGCGGCGGCCAGGGCCATGCCTGCGCCCGTGCCCGCGCCGTAGAGCTGGGCCAACACCTGCTCGCCGTCCTTGCCGGCCATCTGAAGTTCGTCGAGCCCGAAGGCGTAGACGTTGCAGAAGAAGGCTTCGGTAATACTGCCCAGCAGGCGGGGGAGCTCGGCGTCGGGCAGGGGCGTGCCAGACACGCCCAACAGGGAGATGGCCCCACCGTGGGCGCCGGGGCGGCGCTCAAGAGTCACTTCGCGGTCCCCGTCCATCACAAAGAGGCGGCCGCCATGGCGCCCACCTGCGAGGGGCTCGCGCTGTCCGCGCCCGGTCGCATTCTTGCGGGGGAAGCCGAAGAACATGGCACGGAAGAAGTCGAGCGTGGTAGATTTCCCTGCCTCGTTGCTCCCCAGAAGAACGGTCAATCCGGGGGAGATGGGACGCAACGGGGCATCGTGGAAGGTGCCGAAGCCATCGATGTGCAGGCCTTTGATCCACATGGTCAGGCTTCCCCGTCCAGGGCTTCGACGCAACTCTCGGCGGCTTCCCGCAGGAGCTGGGCCCGCACCTCGTCAGACAGACCGCCCAGGGCATGCTTGGCCCGGCGATGGGCGAAGAGGGGTGCCAAGGCCCTGTCCAGCCATTCGCGGTCAGCGGCCAAGGCATCGGCTCGTTGCAGGATCTCGCCGACCAGATCGTCCCCTTCGCGGCGGGCCGCAAAATCGAGGTCCGCGCCGCAGGCCAGTTGGAGGGACTCAATCCAGACGAAGGGGGGTGTCAGTGGCTGGCTGTCGCGAAGCCGCTCGCGGAGATCGTTGGTTGCGCTTTCGCGCCGCAAATCCGCATTGAGCCGCCCCCGTCCGGTTAGGCGAAGGCGCAGAACCAGGGAGGAGGGTCGGCACTCCTCAGCCAGGGCCTCGGCGCGTTCCGCGAGGCGTTCCTCCAGGTCGTCGATGGAGTCGAGCCCCGTGATGGGGACCTCGGCTGTCTCCCAACGCACGACTTGGAGGGGCACGAATTCGGTTTCGGCCAAGCCGGTAGCTGCGTCGGCAGTGACCACGAGCGCCCCGCGTTCGCCGGTTTCCCTGGGATTGCGTCCCTGGATGTTGCCGGCGTAGGCGATGGTCGGGTTCGTGCTGAAGGTCCGGCGTTCGTGGATGTGCCCGAGCGCCCAGTAGTGGAAGCCTGCGCTCCGCAGTTGCTCGACTGTGCAGGTCGCGTATAGATTGCTGCTCTGATCGCCGCCTACCTGGGCATGGAGCAGGCCGATATGGAACCCGGATTCGGGAGGGCAGACATACTGCCGGGCCAGCCTGCGCGCTTCCCGCTTGGTCCGGTAGCTGACGCCGGTGATGGTGACACCCGGCAGTTCGGCGACGCCCATGGTCTCGGCAGTGTCGTCGCCGAACACATGGGTGTTGTCCGGCAAGGTCACCGCCGGACGACGCCAGTCGCTGGGATCGTGGTTGCCATGGATGACGAAGACCTCGATCCCCGCAGCGGCCAGCCGGGCGAGGCCATCGCGGAAGCGAAACATGTCCCGGACGCCGCACTCCTCGGCCTCGAAGGTGTCCCCCGCAAGCAGGAGGAATTGGGCATCTCGCTCAATGCAGAGATCAACGAGGCGCTCGAAGGCGAGGAACGCGGCATCCCGCAGATGCGCGACAATCGCCTCCCGTCCCTCGGTTGCCATGGCCAATCCTTGGCCAATCCTTGGAATGGGCTGGCGAGATGAAGGTCGGCGGCATGGACGAAGGTGAATGGCACGTCAGTCCCCTGGAGCCAGGATGGGGTAGGCATGGCAGGTCGCGAGCAGATGGGCAGGTGCTGCCCCGTCTGGTCGGCGCAATATAGCGCCGCCAACCGGGACGGAGAGAACACAGGCGAGACGCCTGTGCCACTTTCGGGAAACAGCCGCCTTGCGGAGTGGCACCCACCCCGCAAGGCTACATCGAGGGGTCCGGGGAGACATGTCTCTCCGCCGGGGTTCGGGGCTGGCCCCGATCTTCCCTCTATCTGCCTCGCAGTCTTTCCATGACCTCTTCGACCGGCAGGCCGATCACGTTGCTGCGCAGGCCGACGATGCGGTCTACGATCATCTCGCCATGGGACTGAATGCCATAGGCGCCCGCCTTGTCGAGAGGGTTCACGAGGGCGAAGTAGGCATCGATCACGGCGTCGCTCAGGTCGCGGAAGTGGACGTCCGTGCAACTCACCCAGACCTCGGGGGTCGCGGGGGCGGGGGCGGGGTGGTGTAGGCAGACGCCGGTGAGGACCCGATGGCTGCGTCCCGAAAGCTGGCGGAGCGTGGCCCGGGCGGCGGCAAGATCAGCAGGCTTGCCGAACATCGTCTGCCCCATGACCACCACCGTATCCGCGCCCAGCACGAGATCCCCTGGGCAGGCGGCGGCGACTGCCGCCGCCTTGGCCAGGGCGAGACGCTGCACGTGCTCGTCGGGGGACTCGCCGGGCAGCTCGGTCTCGTCCACATCCGCTGGCCGCACGGTTATCTGCACGCCTGCCTGTTGGAGCAGGTGCAGACGGCGCGGGGATGCGGAGGCGAGAACCAGTCTCACTTTTGGCGGAATCCTTTGCGGCGCTGGCTGTGGCGGGAATTGGCCTGGTGATCCGATCTCTGGCGCAGGTTGATGCCACGCATGGCTCCCCGAGCAGTGCTATTTGGATCGTCGCCGCTGCGTCGCTCACGGATCTCCAGCTTGATTGGCAGGCCAGCCTGTGGGAAGAAGGCCTCGCGCAACTGGTTCTCCAGGAACTGCAGGTAGTTGTCCGGGCAGGCCTTCTTGCTGTTCGCAAAGAGCATGAAGTGGGGCGGTGGATTGCCCTTCATCGTGCTGTAGAAGACCTTGAAGCGCTTGTTGCCGACGCTCTGGGGGGGCGTGCGGGCCAAGGTGTCCTGGAGGAACTGGTTGATGACCGAGGTCGGGATGGTGACCTGCATCTGGTCGCGGAGGGCCAGGATGTGGTCGAAGATCCCGGAGAAGTTGTAGCCGCTGAGGGCGCAGATGAAGTGCATGGGCGCGTGCTGCATGAAGGGCAGGCGAAGGCGGATGTCGTCGTCCAGGTCCTTCTGCTTGATCTCCCCCGAGACCAAATCCCACTTGTTGACCAGCAGAATGCAGGGCTTGTACTCGTCCTTGATCATGCGCCCGATCCGGCGGTCCTGGGCTGTGCCCGGGTCGGTAGCATCGATGATGAAGAGAACCACATCGCAGCGTTTGATCGCGCTCTGGGCGCGGCTGGCGCTGAAGAACTCGACCACGCTGTCGACATTGGCCCGACGGCGCAGGCCGGCAGTGTCGATGAAGGTGGCCGGGACTTCCTCGTCGTCTCCCTTGAGCATGACTGGCACGTCGATCGCGTCGCGGGTCGTCCCGGCGATGTCGCTGACCATGACCCGATCCTCGCCAAAGACGCGGTTGACCAGGGAGGATTTGCCCACGTTCGGGCGGCCGACCACGGCGATGCGGAGGCCACCGGATCCGGCCAAGGGCTCGTCCACCACCGGGATGTCGGCCATCACCCGATGCATCAGGTCGCCGACCCCGTAGTTGTGGGTGCAGGAGGTCGGGATGAGATCCTTTACGCCCAAGGCCGAGAACTCGCCGGGAACGCCTTCCCGCAAGGTGTTGTTGTCGGCCTTGTTGGCCGCGATGATGACGGGAAGCTCGGCCTGCATCATGAACTCGCGGATCGCCTCATCCTGGGGCGTCATGCCCTCCAGGCAATCCACCACCCAGATCAGGGCGTCGGCCTCGCTGACAATGGTTGCGACCTGATCGCGGATCAGGCCGTCGAAGATGTCCGCGCCCTTCTTCTCGCGCGGGTGCATGCCAAGGCCGCCGGTATCGACCAGCAGGAAGTGACGACCCCGGTACTGAGCGGGGGCGGCCACGCGGTCGCGGGTGACGCCGCTCTGCTCATGCACGATGGATAGACGGCGACCCACGACCTGGTTGAACAGCGCGGATTTGCCGACGTTTGGGCGGCCGACAATGGCCACGACGGGTAGCTTGGAGTTCTTCGCCATGTTGCGTTTCCTAGTTGTCCGCCGAGGCGCAAAGCGCCAGGGCGTGATCGAGACGCTGCAGGCAGCGGTCGCGACCAAGAATGGTCATCGTTTCGTATACACCCGCCCCGACTCCGCAGCCGGTCACGGCCACGCGCACGGGTTGGTTAAGCTTGCCTTCGCGGATCTCGCAGGCGGCTTCCACCGCATGGACTGCGGCCTCGAGCGCCGCCAGGTCCGCGAAGTCCACGTCTGTCAGTCGCTCACGGAGTTGCGCCAGCGCGGCAGGCGTATCGCCCTTGGCGACGAACTTGCGGAACGCCTTCGCATCGTACTCGGGAGTCTCGATGAAGAAGTAGGCCCAATCGGCCACATCAGCAAAGAGCTTGGTCCGACTTTGCAGCAACCCGGCTACCTGCTGGAAGGTGGTATCGTCGGCAGTCGCGAACCAGGGCAGGTCGGCGGCGGCGCGTTGGCAGTTGGCCAGAAATTCGGCGAAGGGAAGCTCCGCAAGGTACTGGCCATTTAGATTCTGCAGCTTGCGCAGGTCAACCTGGGCGGCGGATTGCTGGACCCGGTCCAGGCTGAACGCGGCGACCAATTCGTCGCGGGTCATCTTCTCCCGGTCGTCGCCGGGGGACCAGCCAAGGAGGGTCAGATAGTTGAACAGGGCCTCGGGCAGGAAGCCCTTGTCCCGGAAATCGCCCACGAAGGCATCGCCGTCGCGCTTGCTGTAGGGCTTGCCCTGCGAGTTCACGATCATGGGTAGATGGCCATAGCAGGGGGGCTCGGCGCCAAGCGCGGCGAACATGAAGATGTGGCGGTAGGTATTCTCCACATGGTCGTCGCCCCGGATGATGTGGGTGATGCCCTGGGAGACATCGTCACAGACATTGGCGAGATGGAAGACAGGGCTGCCATTGCTGCGCACAATGACCAAGTCCTTCATGCTGTCCAGCGGCTTGGCCAGCTCGCCCTTCACCGTATCGGTGTAGGCTACTTGGCGGCGGGTGAAGACCAGGCGGTCCGCCCCTTCGCAGGGGAAGCTTGCGCCCTGTTCGAGCACTTCGGCTAGATGGTCGTTGAGCGCGAACAGACAGGTGCCAGCAGCATCCATCACCTGGAGATCCTTGAAACCGGCCAGCGTGCCCCCGCCAGGGGTCGCCTTGCCCTTCCTCGAGATTCCGGCGAACTCCACGCCGGAGGCGGCAACCACCACGGGCACCTCGGGATGGACCTTCAGTTCGGCCGGGCCGACCGTGCTCACCCCGGCAACCTTCTCGGCCGCAAAGGGAATGCGGAAGAGGGTGGCCTCGTCGCCGCCCCCCTTGGCCATGCGGTAGGCGTCGCCCTGGTCGAGTAGCCGCTGTGCAGCGGCGAGGTGCAGGTCGCGCTGGCTCGTCTGGTAGAGCGGCTCCTGGTTCATATCCAGCTTGAGCCATGTCATGACCTCGAGCAAGGTGGCGATGGCCTCAGGCGTGGAACGCTCCAGATCCGTGTCCTCGATCCGCACGAGGAACTCGCCGCCCTCATGCCGGGCGAACAGCCAGTTGAAGATGGCCGCGCGGATATTGCCAATATGTACATTGCCCGTCGGTGAGGGGGCGAAGCGAACTCGAACTGTCATGATGACCCCGTGTATCTGTCTCGTTCATCCGCAAGGAACT
>Ga0307987_1001794_pt1 | contig 11598 bp, 9 predicted proteins | sample EllFjometagen181_FD_203157 | JGI IMG/M metagenome (GOLD analysis project Ga0307987, IMG submission 203157) | Marine microbial communities from Ellis Fjord, Antarctic Ocean - #181 | ecosystem: Environmental > Aquatic > Marine > Unclassified | place: Southern Ocean | collected 2014-10-08 | reverse complement strand
TTCAGCATCGTCATCCCGTCTTTTTTGCTCACCGGGATGTCCTGCGCCACTTTTTCGGCGATCTTTTTTAAGTCTTTGTTTTTTATTTTGTCCGGCAGGTTTGTTTTTATCATTTTTTTTCTGACTGTTTCTTTATTTTTTTTGGCTGTTTTTTTGTTGTTTTTAATTTGTTTGCAATGAAATCAAATGATCGCAAAAAAATAAATTGGCCCAAAAATAGGTTAATCACCTTTTTTAATTTTTCATGGTTCTCGTTGATTTTCTGAGGCTTCCAATTCTTCCATTTTTCCCCGCAATGTGATAAACGCCGGGTAATAGCGGCCCATGATCGCCGATGACAATTCCCGCGCGATGGTTTCATCGTATGCCTCTGGCATTATTCTCCGGCTTTGTATCATATCCATCCAGATTTCGCCATCTTCAATCAGATCTGTTTTAAACGCGCTCCGGGTCGCGTCCCGCGAGCCGTATATTTTTCCGGCTCCGCGATGCTCCAAAAAATGTTTCAGGGTTTTCCAGGCCAGGTCATGGACGCATTCAAATGAATGCAGGATCCCCTGTTCCTCAAACTTGTTCAGGTCGCCCTTTTCGATAAATTCGGACAGCTGGGCCAGGGCTTGTGTGTAGCTGTTGAAACGTTGAATCCATCGGATGTCTTTGGTTTTCATGTTTTTGCTTCCTTGGGAACTGGGGATTGGGAGTAATGGGCTTTGACGGAATCATATGGCTTGAAGTTTCTGCGATTTGTTTTTATTCTCCATATCAAGGGCCACCCATGCTAAAATGATGGTCACATAAAAATCCTTTTGTTGTTTTTCCCAAGCGCAAAAACAAAGTCTGGATATAAAATAAGAAAATACGATTGAAAAATAGATCAATGGATGATGAATGAATGATGAATAGTAGATCGCATGTTTTATGACAAGTTTGATTAAGATTAAACTGAAGGAAAAACAAATCAAAGCGAAATTAAAACGGGTGGCGCGAAGTATTCTGATAATTTCTCTGTGGAAGATGAGATAGTTGTAAATATCAGAGCCTGAGTGGTACAGGACGTATCGAAAATGATGATACAGTCTTCCTGTCTTCGCCGAGTCATTTTTGAGCTTGAGGTATCCGTAATGATCAGGGCGTGAGTGGCAGAACAGGTCATATCGAAAATAATAGTACAATTTTTTTATTTTTGATAATTTTTTTGGCGATGCATCCTTTGACGAATTTTCTGACGAGCTATTATCAAAATAATCACATATTTCTTTATAAATCTCATCCCCTTTTTTGGGTTTCAAATGAGTTTTAAAGGCATCTCGCCGGATTTTTTTGTCTTTCCCGCCAAACATTTTGTTGGCCACGGCATTTACACCATTGCCGATGGCATATGCCAAGGGGAATATAAAGAAAGTAAAAAAGACCACATACATATTTGTGTTAGTGGCATTTCTGACACTTGCCATAAATTCAAGCACATACGACTCGCAGAAGAGAAGGGCCAAAATACCCACCCAAACCAAACAAAAAACTCCGCTGATAAAAAGACTGATCGCCTGATTTGCAAACTGCATATATCCTCCCCATGCTATTTTTCGGTCATTCGTCTTGAAAACTGTCCGGAAGGCTTTTTAACCCGCCGGGAATAAATTTCATGATTTGTGGGACCGGAAAATGGGTGATCCTCTCCCCGCTTTTTCCGTTGCCGGAACGGAGTTCGTCTTCGGTAAACCATTTGTTCAGAGTATCGTTATTTTCCCATAAAAAGGCGACATGGGTTGCCGGAACAAGAAATCGGATATGAAACATGTAAAACGTGTAATCGGTCATTGTCGCGGCGCTTAACGAATAGGATGTGTCTTTAAATGGCTGATCGCTTACAGGCGCGACCTCAAAATCCCTGGAATATTGAATCGGAGGCAATTCTTCTTCCGTTTCCCGAATCATGGTTTTTGAGAAATCGTTGTCATCGCAAGGGTCCATGTGACCGCTGATGAAATTGTATCTATTGTTCCAACTGGTGTTCAGTTGAAGCAGATAGAATTCTTTTCCGTCAAACTTGTGTTTTATTATTCCGTATGCGGCGATTGATTTTCTCATTTTCATCATTCAAATTAATCGAGATCAAGGTTGTCCGCCGCCGTTATAGCAGCCATAAAAGCCCACAACCTTGCCCAGTTCGTTATGCTTTGGTATGTAATAGTCCGTATGCTGTAAAAAAACAATTGCTGCTGATACAAAATAGCCGAATCATCAGAATTGCTTTCATATCTTTTCTGTCCTTCTTCTCTTATTTTTTTAATGAGCTGAAAATATTTAGTTAATAGCGAATTTACCTCTGTGTTTTTAGATACATCTTCCAATATTTTTTCAAACTCATCGCAATCCCAAAGGGCTTTTTCAAATCTAAACACTAAATCGACAAACCTGCTTTCGGACCTTTGTATAAAATTCTTCTCATTCAGTTCATCAGATTTTTTACTTGATTCTTCAAATTTCAGCTTTTCAAATATTGTATTCGCAAAAATATGATTTTTTAATTCCACTTCCAGTTTTACATAATCAAAGGATAATGGATAATCGGTGGCAAATGAAGCCAAATCTATTAATCTTGTTTCTGTTTCAGGATTACATTTTTCTTTATTGTTTAAATATATCAAAATATTATCAAGATTTAAATCACCATGAGCCGGGCCGGTCACTTCTTTAAGGAGCAGATCATTTTCTTCATTGAAACGGTTAAGCAAATAAAGCGGATTCCACACTTTTTTTAAAGGTAGCCTGGAGCCTTTATTCAAGGTGAGGGTTGGTTGTGTTAAAAATTTTTTAATGGCGCCAACCTCTTTTTTTTGGGAATTCCGAGTATTAATTTTAGTTGTTTGATAATACCAAGTTCTTTTATCAAATTCTGAGATTCCACTAACAAGATTAAATTTTTTGATCCACATAAAAAGTTTAAAAAAGTATCCCGCCGTTTCAACGCGATTGGGAATTTTTACCATTTTTCCTTCTGCCAGTCCATAACTATTAAACGCTTCACGCCACCCAGAAAAATTATAGGGGCATCTGATTCGGAAAATATTCCCATTTTCACCTTTTGCTTCGAAAAACATAAAACAGCGACTTTTTTCTGTTATATCGGGCATGATTTCGACAAGCTTTAAATAATAAAAATCTTCTTTACATTCTCCGATGGGGATTAATTTGGTGGCTAAAAAATCTGCTTTTATCTTGCTTACTTCCTGTTTATCCTCTACAAGGGAAATGTTTTTTAACCCCCAGGGAATAAAGATATCCATTATTTCCGGCAGTATCCTTTTCCTGTACACAGGGAAAGCAGGCTCAGAATGATTTCTATGCCCTAGATTGTAAATGGAGGCTAAACATTTATTTAATTGTTTTAAAATATTTAAATAATTATTGGGCGGCTCTCCATTTAAAAAACATACCTTGCTCTTTTCCTGAAACGATTCACGAAGGGTTATAAGATCAACATCTCTCGAATCGAATGAGCTTTCAGTGCAGGATCGTATAGCGCCAACAAATTCTCCTTGGAAAATCATGCTGTTGCGTATATGATAAATATACTGGCCAGTTCTATTACCATGAATTATATCAAAATTATCCTTCTCCTGATTCGTTTTGTATATTGAATCAATTTTAACAACCTCGTAGCGGTCGGAAAAATTTTCATCCTTTAATTTTACTTTTACCAGAAAAACGGTGTTCTTGAAATTTCTGATGTGCTCTATTTGTTGATATTGATGAGGTGGGTAGAGGCAGGTTATTGCAATCTTGAAGAGCTTTTTTTTCCATGCTGTAGGGTCAATTTTGCGAAGCACGGTTTTTACAGATTTTTCATATTTCCATGGATTGTCTGGAATAAAATATTGAGAAAAAATTCTCGAATCAGTTACTGGAATTTTTTTTTTAAAGATTTTATTAAGGATTTTATCTGGATAGATCAATGATGTGCTGGATAGCAATGGGTGGTCAACAGAGTGCAATAATAAATATTTTTTATAATGTTTTTCAATGACTCCAATAATATTTTTTTCAGTTTCCAATTGAAAAATAGTTCTATAACGTACTGGGAATACAACAAGAATGGGCTTTTTAAAGTCGCTTTTTAGATTGTCAGGACCAATTTCAAATGATTGAATCCTCTCAATCTCTTTAAAATCACCAATGCCTCCGATTTGATTGTTATAAATGGCGGGAAATAAAATTTCGCTGAATTCTTTTTCAGACCCTTCTATTATGCACCCTGCATAGTTTTTCGATTTAAAATCGCTAAGGATGCAATTTAATTTAGATGTCGCCATCATCAAGCCCTCTCCTTTTCCGAATCATCTAGCTCAGGATATTTATCAGGTTTTGTTCATCCCGCCATTTATGAATGACTTGTAATATGTTTGCATTCTTAAAATTAGTATGTATGTATTCTTTGAGTCCAAATGCTGCTGGAGGTATATATTGGGTGGTAATAATAATAAATATTTTTTTTTCTTGCTCCCAGGTATGAGATGCAAGTTTTTCCAGCAACCGAAAACCGCTTATCCATTTTTTTATATTTGCTGGATGCTTTCCCTTTTGTACCAAATCTTTTTTTAAATTAATCTCCTGGCTATCACAAAAAATTAACTCGTTAAGAAGAATATCATCCTCTTTTTCCCAGGCAAGGTCAACGATCAGAAAGTCAGGTTTAAATTCTTCCATTAATTTAAATACTTTTTTTACACGGGGAATTCTTTGCCCTTTAGCTTCCCATGCAAAACAGAATGTCTTTCCCATCATGTCCAGAATTGACCGAAATCTAAATCTGTCAGGACTGGAATCTTCAATAATCATCACCTTATTTTTTGAATATATCATGCTCATTTCCTTATGTTCATATTTCCCACAAATAGGCTACTTTCTCAGGAGGTTTCCGGGAATTATCATTTCTTTTTTTATATTCATCAATTATTTTTTTACCAAATGGAAGATGGATCGTAAACTCCGTTGTAGCATAATTATCTGCTTTACTCGCTTCGACCTTCATCCCTCCATTTTTCTCTACTTCAGACCCATCTTCTGAAATGCGGACAATCCTTGAAAAATAATGAGCCGCTTCGGCAAGAGCGCGGCCTGTTCCTGTGCCTGACTTGCTTGTATTCCTTCGGTATCTTAAATCCTCTGCCCAGTCTGAATCTCGCAGGGTCAACTCGTTATGCTGTGCTTTTTGAAAAATATTTTCATTCAATCTTTTTAACATGGATTCCTCCATGCCTCTCCCCTCATTTTTAAAGCTAATTGAAGTAGTTTTTAAATCCTGAAATACTGATATGGATATTTGTGGTTTGGCATGATTGCTTTCTCTATCCCTGATTTTGTAGAGATCAATATCTTCAATTGCATTTTCAAGCATATTAATCATTATAACGCGGAAAAAAGGCCGTATTCCAAAAATATATATGCCCTCTTTTAATTCAATATCCAACTGGAAAAAATCGTCAGCTGCCATACCTTCTTCGCCATTCCAAACATTTTGGAAACAACGCGTTTTATCATAAAGATCGCTCTCGCTTATCCTCTTGGTATCTGGCATATATTTTTCATAACAATCATCATAAAGATTATTAATGCGTAAATTAAAAATATGTCTTGCAAAATTATTCAGATCATCTTTGAACTCAGACAACGGAAAACATTCTATCCACCGTTTCCTATGTGTTTCCTGACCGTCATAGGTGGAAGCAGAAAAATGATTTGCCCACAAATCAATATAATCCTGAATGGCAAAAGTTATCATTCGTGCTCTGTCATTATGGGGATGTATAAACTGTCTAAGAATGTAGCACATATTTCTTACAGGAGTGTTATAACATTTTTCAAAAGTGTGCGCCGCCATGGAATAAGGGAATATTGATTCTTTTGATACTTTTTCACGTAAAAATTTTTCTGCGGCTTCAAGTACTGTGTCCTGAATTTCAGTTAGTGAGTCTTTTTTTTCTAAATAGCGAAAAACACATGCCTTAAATCCTTTTTTAGCATTTGATAGATTACCGTAAGCAGTGAAGATAACAGCTTTTGTCATCAAACCCTTGTCCCGGATTGCTTCACATACCCGAAGCCCACCATCAGGCTCTTCATGAATCTCCATATCAATAAGGGCCACAGGATATTCATAATTCATAAGTTTATGGATGCCATCATCCACAGACTCGCTTGTATCCACATCAAAGTTATTGCCGAACAGCATTGAATGACTTTTCAGGATCGCCGGGTTATCATCAATAATTAAAAGTTTTTGTTTTTCCACAACAATTCCCCTTATTAATTCTCAGGTATCTTTAACGGGAGTTTGATAACAAACCGCGCCCCGGTTTTATATGAATCGTCATACTCAATTGTGCCTCCATGTTCTTCTATAATTTTTTTGGCATTGGGCAAGCCCAGACCTGTGCCCAGTTTACTCACAGAAGAAACCGGTTTAAATATGTTACCAATTATTTTTTTGTCCATCCCATCCCCATTATCCTGAATGGTTATGGCTAAACTATTATTTAATGCCTGTGTTGTTATTTTAACTAATTTGGTGTTAAACTTTGTTGCATTGGTTAGCATTTCTTCAAAAACCCATGATAGACCCTTTGGGTCAACTTTAATTTCAGATGTCTTACTGTCAAATTCCGTTTCAATTTTAGTTTTTGATTCAGGGACATCAAAACGCTGAGCAACCTTCAGGATTAAATTTCCTAAATTTATAAGTTCCAATCTCACTTCAAGTGGTTTTAAAAAATCCATGAAATCATCTGCAAGCTCCTGAATTCGGCTTATTTGAGTTTCTAAATCGTTTGTAGTTTCATCAAATTCGGATTTAGTCATATTTTTATAGTCCCGGTTTAGAACTGTCAGAAATGTTTTGGCTGCATACGCAGGGGTGCGAATATTATGCACGGCTCTCGCCACAAGGTCTTCCTTGGTTTTTAACTCTATCAAAACTTTTTCTTTAGCATGTTGGATACTGATAGAGTGTTGGGCAGCAATCGTCTTGATATAATTGATGGCAATGCCAATCTGTGATGCGACTCCATCTAACAAATTTAAGTCGCTGGCTTCAATTCTCACAGATGCTTGTTTTAATTTCATTTTTTCCACAGCAAGTATGCCCAATGATTTATTATTAAAAACAATTGGACAATACGCTAAAGATTGAACTCTTAATGCTTGCACAATTTTCAAACTTTCGGGAGAAAGATTTCCTTTTATTTTGTTAATATCCTGGATTACCTTAGATTGTTTTTTTTTAAACGCAATAACAAAAGGACCTTTTGATTCGTTCTTATCTATGCAAAAAAAATTTTTTTGGCCCCATATTTTTTTTCCTAAATCATCATATCCAAACCCTTTAACATACTCAAGTCTGGTCTTATTTTCATTGGCTAACATTATTAATCCACGGTCATAATCAAGCCGTTTTTCAAGAATATGAATAATTTCTGTGTACAGCTCATCCAATTTTATTTTCCTGCTTAATGCTTCTCCCACCTCTTTTACCATTAGCGACTTATCATAATTCACTTTAATTTTCTCAGATAATTCATCATAAGATTTGATATTTACATCCAAGTATTTTAAAGCTTCTTTAATCTGAAAATATTTTTCCATCCAGCTTAAAAATCCAATTAAACTGACTGATAACAGGGAATAGAGTAAAATAGTATTCCATGCGACGCTGGGAAAAAAAAGGCCAATGCCTCCCAACAGAAAAAGCCCTCCCCCAATTTTTGTAGCCTTATTGCAAATGTCGGAATGTGATTTGTCCCACGAAATGACATAACGGCAAACGTTCCCATTTTTAAACATGCATTCAGGATGTTCAATTTTAGGGGGGTTCAATTGGAACAATTTAAAAAGTCCCTGAAATGTTCCGATTCTGTTTCTGCACTGAAAGGGTTCCTCTTTTGTTCCAGGATTGGGAGTCACCGTGATTTCCACTTTATTGGAAGATATTTTTTTTGATTGATAAACAGATGACCGTGAAATTTTTTTAGCGAGTTCTCCAACCTTCTCATAAGCACGTGCAGGGTTTAAAAGCTTTAATAATGCTGTCCTTAGTATTCCAAGTGTCTCGGGCGCTGTCGTGAAAGCCCCGGCTTCCCTTGCTATATCTTCATTATTAGTCAACGCTTGTAGCTTCTCATGAAAATCATTCATCTGGCTTTGCGTAAACCATTTATTGGTGTCTTCAACATCAGAATAATCTATTTGGGCATGATCCAATAGGTCATTGATATCTACAGAATCATAATTACTTTTGATAAGCTCTATATAAGTCCTAAGTATGTTGCTGTTATATAGTTCCTTCTTTTTCAAAACCGTTTGTCCCATTATGATCGCCCCCATAAAGTGCCAAGTCAGGAAAAATTTTTGGTTTTATGCCACTTACCGTAAAAACCACAGAATAGGTCAACGTGTCTTCCCTTGAAAAATAATCTAAAAAGTGTTTTTTTAACTCAAGCGCTTTATTCCTGCTCCCTAAAATTTTTGTCGCTGATTCCATGGCATTATTGAATTTCATTTCCCATAGCTCATAATTTTTCCTATCTATTTTGCCAGGGAAAAAATGATAACTTTCAGCCTTCACATAAATATCTGATACGCCCGCCGAAAAAGCATAATGATAAAGTTTCCTGCCTGCAAAAGGGTCAAAACCCTTATATAACTTTAAATAATTCATTATATTTTCTAAACCTAACTGTAATTCTTTGTCTTCAGGGTAATGCCATAATATTTGCCCGTCAAGATCCTGAAAGAAAATTCTGCCACCTGGTTTGCAGACACGTACCATTTCATCTATAGCAAGTTCGGGATTTGAAACGTATTCTATTAAAAAGCGTGCCATAACAAAGTCAAAAGAATTTGAAAGAAATGGGAGAGAAATCGCATCGCCCTGCGTAGCGGAAGATTTAGTATTGCCAGACATATTCTGTTTTGCGGCGACAACTCTGCCCGAAACTATATCAAGAGCGACTATGTTGTCGCATGAACAAAATTCTCCGATGGCACGCCCAATGACTCCAGGGCCTGATCCAACATCAAGCACACTAATCCCATCGTATAAGTATGGTTTTAAATATTTTTCAACAAATTGATCAGGATCAACTTTGGAAGCGAGTCTCTCATTTTCCTTTTCATCTTCCATAAAATAATATTTCTTTTCATCTGTTTTCATTATAATTTATGCCACCTTTTAGATATCATTCCCCCCCCAGATAAGACATTTGTCCGTTTATCATAAAGCTGGTTGACGTGCGTATGCCATTTGGAATAGGAGCCTTTCAACCATATGCTCTGATTGTATCGCCTGATGAATTGAGCCCCTGAATTTTTCATTATCCCGGCGCATCGTTCATCAGTCATTACAGGAATATAATCCAATGGATATACCATATCTAAATCAGCCTTGAAATATGCTTCGGATGCCCGATACATTAATGCCGAGCAGACAGCTTTGGCAATATCATTATCCAAATTTTTATCCACAAGCAGATCACATCTGTTTTCAATAAAACTAAAATTAAAACCAAATGGGCCTCGATAGGCGATGGCCGCTCCCAAAGGTTCCTTCGAAATATCTGGACAAAATGCCAAGTATAAATATCTTTTACGCCGTAGGCCAACTTTCTGGTATATGGCATCAACGTGCTCAAGCTCAATATCTTCGACATCCAGTTCTTCTGCCTGGGCATAAATAGGGCCATTTACCTTTTCGGCAAATTTATAAATACCCCGGCTATTTTTATTTTTACACCTGAATACTCCTATTTGATTACTTCTCTCCATAGCTCCCGGTCGGACTTCGAGATAACGGAATTGATTTACTGCTGAAAGATGTTTCCCCAGTTTTTGAACAATTGTCCCGAAAAATAGTGTGGCAAATTTATTGCCAGGGCTAAACCAATTTTGGAATGCTTTATATTTGTATCGTTCACTTATAATTCTAATTTGAGCGCTTAACATTGCATTGCTTGCGCCTGTCGGATAGTTTGAAGTAAGATGTTGTGCCACCCAGGAATTTTTTGTTGTACGCCAGACCGACAAGGAAGACATGCGAGGAGAAAGTGGATCACTATAAGTAACATTCCATAAAATTTCTTCACCAGCGTTTAAGCCTTTATTCCAATTTTTTTTAATCAACGGTATATGAGGATGGATCCGCTGTTCTTTTTCGGGATATATGAAACCAGAGTCTTTATAATGCTGAAACAAATTTGAAATGGAAATGGAGTTTACTCTACAACCCGAACGTTCAAACTCATGTTTTTTAATTCTATCAGCGACTCTTCTATATGTTTTTTCTATATGTTTTACCCATTTTTCAAAGCCTTTTTGAAGCCACACACTTTGGTTATATTTCCTGATGAGTACGGAGCCTGATTTAATAAGTATGTCCGCGCAGTCATTGTCTGTTACAACGGGTATATAATCCAATGGATAATTCAGAGATAGATCAGATTCAAAATATACGTGGGCGACTTTCCTCATTAACACGTTACAAACCAGAGTTTTATCCTCTCTATTGAGTCCTGGATCCACAATGAGGTCGCACCGATTTTCAATGAAACTTAAATTGAATCCCAATGGTCCTCGATAGGCTATGGCAGCCCCTACGGGACTGGATTTGCCTGGAGAGAAAGCAACCCATATGTATCGCCGCCTGCACAGATTTGCTTTTTGGTATAATTCATTTACACCATGAAGCTCGATATCAGAGCCATCCAACTCTTCAGAATCGGCATACACAGCGCCCCGAATATTTTTTACAAATTCATAGATGCCGCGCGTATCTTTTTCATTGCATGGAACCACGCGCAGACCATGCGAATTATCCGACAATTGGTTCGGTTTAACGGCAAGGTAGGAGAAGCTGTTTACGCCAGCATATTCCTTCCCGATTGAGGCTTCAATGGTCCCAAAAATTTTGTGGGCATATTTGTTATTCTGCGAATACCAATTCTGTCCTGAATGGTAATTACCTTTTATTGCTTGTAACTGAACATTTAACATCATGGATGCCACCCCCGGAGCATAACCTGTGGATGTTAAATGCTGAGAGACCCAACCATTTAAGGTTGACCGCCATAATGCGACTGAACCCATGCGCTTCAATATAGGCTCTTTAACGGTCACGACCCATAAAATATTCTGATCGGATTTTAGAGCTTTTTTCCAGTTTTCCTGGATCAAATTTATATGAGGCTCTATCCTTTTTTCTTTTTCAGGATAAATAAAATTGACATCCTTGTAATGGAAAAAAAGTTCCTCTACGGACAACGCGTTTATCTCGCATCGGGGGGGCCTTAAAGCAAGCCGCCTTTTTTCATGATTCGTGTTGTCATCAATCATATTTCAATTTTACCCCGTTCCTTGATTTTTTTTAGAGTAAATCTGAATGAATATTGTACAACAAATTTTGATATGTGCATGTATAATTCCTCATTATAACGGATTTTGGGGAGAAGCTGTAACATCTTGATATTCAAGCAGATATTTAAATCTAGACATTTTAGTAGTAATGTCGTATAGTTAGAGACCACCACATCAAGGAGGTCTCTAACTAAA
>Ga0307987_1001790_pt1 | contig 11607 bp, 8 predicted proteins | sample EllFjometagen181_FD_203157 | JGI IMG/M metagenome (GOLD analysis project Ga0307987, IMG submission 203157) | Marine microbial communities from Ellis Fjord, Antarctic Ocean - #181 | ecosystem: Environmental > Aquatic > Marine > Unclassified | place: Southern Ocean | collected 2014-10-08 | reverse complement strand
TGGGCCTGACCCCGTTCTTCCTGGATGCAGAGCTGGCCACGCGCATGCCGGTGCACCTGACCATCCACAACGGGTCCTACCAGGGCGTCGTGGAGCTGCAGGGCGGTGGCTACGAGGCCCTCGAGAAGCTCGGCCTGGACGGTCCCCGTCACTTCCATCGCTACTTCCATCAGGACGGTCGGTTGAACCTGCTCAAGGCCGCGCTGCTGCGGGTGCACGAGCTGGGCGGTCGCGTCACCACGGTCAGCGGCGATCTCGAGGGCACCTGGGGCTACGCAGCCGAGCTTCGCGCGTCTCGCACCGAGCTGTTCCAGCGCGCCGAGGGGCTGGCTGGCTCGCCTCCCCGTGACGTGTTTGTGCCAAACGGTGGGCTCGATGTCTTCGAGAAGCTCCCCGTCGCTGGTATCACCAACGGTCTGTCCGACAGTGGGCGGCCCGAGAACCTCCCAGAGCTCCGCGCCTCGACCCTGCGGGAACGGCAGGCCCGTCGCCCCAGCGAGCCCCTGTTCAGGCATCCGGAGGTTCAGCGGGTGATGCTCGGTCAGGATCACGACTTCGATGCCCGCCGTCTGGAGGTCAAGGCCGAGCTCAAGCGCTTGCTGCACCTCGAGTGCTTCGGCGTCGAGCCCGATGGCGATCCCCCCATCATCGTCGTGGTGGGCCGCCTGGTGGACCAGAAACACCTGGATCTCGTGCTCGACATCGTGGAGCCGGTCTTCGCTGAGGTGCCCGAGGCTCGCTTCGCCGTGCTGGCGTCCGCCGGTGACGAAGAGGGCAGGGCCTGGGAGCGTGCCTTCGCTGCCATGGCCAGCCGATACCCCGACCGCTTCTTCTACGACAACCGCTTCCTACAGCCCCTGTCCCGGTTGATGATGGCGGGGGCGGACTTCGCCCTGGTGCCGTCACGGTTCGAGCCCTGCGGCTTGGTGGACTACGAGGCCTCCCTGCTGGGCACGGTGGTCATCGCGCGGCGCACCGGCGGCTTGGCCAAGATGAAACCCTGCGGCTTCCTGTACGACTGGCTGGACGAAGGCGACCCCGCCGGCGAAGCGCGGGTGTTCGGGGAGCTTGTGCTCGAGGCGCTGCTGGCCCGCAGGGACCGTCCCTGGGAGCACCGCACCAAGGTGATGGCCTCCATGACCGTGGACGCCTCCTGGCAGCGGTCCGCGGACCAGTACCTGGATCTGTACCACCACGGCCTCCAGGCCCTGGCGTGGCGCCGCGAACGCAGGGCCATGCTGGAGCGCTTCATCGACGACCTCGGGGAAGACCAGGCGCGCTTCGCCAGCTTCTTCGCTCCGGCTCTCGAGCCGTGGGCTGACCCCCTGGACTGGGAGCTGTTCCACGTCCTGCGGGACTGATCGGCAGCGTCAGGGAACGTACAGTTCCTGCTTGTAGATGTAGGTGGGGGTCACCTGGCCCAAGTTCCACGCCAGGTCTTCGCCATCCACGTCGTTCGAGTAGTTGTAGACCGTGTAGTGGCCGTCGCCTCGGTCCAGGGCCGAGGGGAAGCAGGTGTCGCCCTGGGACGGGAAGTCCAGGGTGTGCAGCACCACCAGGTCTTCGGGGAAGACCTGCCACAGCGAGCAACGCTTGGGCTCGCCCCAGTAGGCGGCTTCGTACTGCAGGGACTGCTCTTCGTGGCTCAGGTCGTTCATCTCGAGATCGTAGTTGCCCGTCTCGGTCATGTTTCGCCGGGCGACGAGCCAGTAGCGGCCCGCGCGATCGAACAGCAGGGGCGAGTCGTACTTTCTGAGGTCGTGGGCGCACTGCCAGGCCGCGAGGTTGCTCTTCTCGGCGGTGCAGATCAGGGACCCGAAGCCGAAGGAGTCTCCGGCTTCGTTGCGGGCCACCACCAACAGGTCGCCGCCGTCCTGGTAGGTGAAGTCGGCTTCCGACGCGCCGCCGGTGTGGACCACGGGGAGGTCTTCGACGATGGGCTCCCAGTCGATGCCGTTCGAGGTGGTCAGCCACTCGATCTCGAGCTCGGGGAGGCCGTCCTTGGGGTCGTAGATCTCCCCGCCGCCGGTGTAGCCCATCAGCTGAGGCTGGCTGCGTTCGGACTTGATGCGCCAGGGGATGAAGTCGTCCTGACGCAGCCACTCGGGATCGGTCCAGTGCCCTTCGTGGTCCCGTGAGGCGTACATGGTGCCCTGGGGCTCGAAGGCGGTGGGGGTGACGCCCAGCACGGCGAAGTACAGGAACACCTGGCGGGCTTCCTTCAGGTAGGTCAGCCGAGGCTCCCGCAGATCGGTGCCCTGGTGGATGGCGGTCTCGAGCTTCCAGGTCTGCTCGTCGGTGGAGCTGACCACGTAGATCATGGCCTCGCTGCTTGCGAAGTGCGTGGGTGCGGTGCGCCAGGCCAGGTAGACGGTGCCGTCCACGTCCAGCACATCCAGGTTGTTGTTGGCGTCCTGCACGATCACGTCATCGGGCAGGCCATCGGAGGGCACCACCTGCACCAGGTCCTCAATGCGGGGGAGGTCTTGGTCAGCGCTGTCCAGGGGCTCGCTCGGACAGCCGATGAAGAAGGGCAGGGCGGCGAGGCAGGGCAGGGCAGGGCGCATGGGGTCTCTCTCCGGGCGATGCGCAGTATAGCTCCTCACGCCTGGGCTAGGGTCTCGTTGCGCATCGCGTTGGAGAGACCATGAGCTTCACCCAGCCGCTGTCATTCACTGCCGCGGTCATCCTGCTGGGCGTCATCGCCTGCGACGCCGACACATCCGATGACACATCGCCGCGGGTGTGGTCGCCGGACCTGCAGCTGGGGTTCACGGGCTGTGGCGGATCGAGGGGGCCGTGAAACACAGGGGGCGACAGGGGTTTTCGTGAGGCTTGACTAATGCAATTGGACAAAATATGTAAACGTGTCCAAATTGCAGATTGCATCCTGCCAGGAGACCCCATGTCCCTCGCTGCCCCGTGGTCGCTCAGGCCGCGTCCCAGCCGCTCTATCCACCTGCGCTCCCGCGCTGGGTCGGCCAAGCTCGTGGTCCTGCTGCTGGTGGTGGCCATCAGCTTGGTCCTCGCCGTGCGCACCGGGCAAGTCTTTTTGCAGCGCATCCAGCCTGCCGAGATCCTCGAGGCTCCGCCCAAGCTGGTCAAGGTCATCGGGCTCGAGCCCCAGCCCTTCGAGCACACCGTGGTGGTCTCGGGGACCCTCGAACCTATCCACTCGGTGGACATCTTCCCCAAGGTGGGGGGCAAGGTCACCAAGCTGTACGTGAAGCTGGGTGACCACGTGCGAGAGGGCGAACCCCTGGCGAGGGTCGAGTCGGTGGAGTGGGGGCTGCAGGCTGAGCAGGCCGAGGTGGGCCTGGCCATGGCCGAGCAGGCAGCGGATCTGGCCGAGCGCAGCATGGGTCGCCTCGAGCGCGTGCACGACCAGCTGGGCGAAGGCGCCCTGAGTCAGCAGGACTACGAGGAAGCCGCCATCCGAACCGAAGGCGCCAAGACCCAGCAAGAGGTCGCGCGGCTCCAGCGTGACCTGGCCGCTCGCATGGTGCAGAACGCCACCATGAGCGCGCCGGTCTCCGGCATGGTCTCCCGCATCTACGCCCGGGTGGGAGGCATGGTCGGCAACGAGTACCCCGCGCTGCACGTGGACGACACCTCGTCACTCATCCTGCGCTGCCAGGTTGGCGATCGCGAGCTGCCCCGCATGGCCCCCGGCCAAGAAGTGCGCCTCGAGAGCGACGCCCTGCCTGGCAGGGTCCTGGTGGGCACGGTGCTCGCGGTGGCCCCCACCCTGGACAGCGTCACCCGCAGGGCTCCCCTCGAGATCGGCGTGGAGAACCCCGACGGTGACATCACGGGCAACATCTTCGTGCGGGGCAGAGTGGTCACCGGCCGCGACGAGGGCGCCTTCGTGTTGCCCGTCGAGGCGGTGCATCGCCAGCAGGGTCACGCCACCGTGCAGCTGGTGCGTGACGGAGCCATCGCGGAAGCGGACGTAGAAGTCCTGGGCGAGGGCACCGACTCGGTGGCCGTGTCGGGGCTGAGCGCGGGGGATCGTGTGGTGCTGCCCGGTCCGGAGCACCTGGCCTCCGGCGAACCCGTCGAGGCGGTGGACATCACCGCCCAAGGCCACTGAACCCATGTGGTTGAGCCGCCTCTCCATCCAACGTCCCGTGTTCACCACCATGGTGGTGGCCATGATGATGATCATGGGCATCATCGGCCTGATGCGTCTGCCGGTGGACAAGTTCCCCGAGGTCTCCCTGCCGGTCATCACGGTGATCGTGCCCTTCCCGGGCGCCAGCCCCGCCCAAGTCGAAGAAGAGGTCGCCAAGCCCATCGAAGACGCCGTGGCGGGCCTCCAAGGCTTAGACGAGATCCACACCTTCGCCCGCGAGAACGTGGGCGTGGTGGTGGTGGTGTTCGGCATGGATGCTCCCATCGAGCAGGTCAGCGCCGAGCTGCGGGACCGCGTCTTCGGGCTCAAGGCCTTCATGCCGGATGGCGTGGGGGACCCCATCTTCAAGCGCATCGACCCGGCCGCCACGCCGGTCATGACCCTGGCGGTGGCCTCGGATCTCGACGAGCTGACCACCCGTGAGCTGGCCGAGCGCGAGCTCAAGCCCCGCATCGAGCGCATCGAGGGCGTGGGCGCGGTGGAGATCCTGGGCGGCCAGGAGCGCGAGATCCACATCGAGCTCGATCTGGCCAAGCTGGCCGAGCTGCGCATCCCCCTGATGCAGGTGGCCCAGCTGGTGGGCTACGACACCATGGACATCCCCGGGGGGCACATCGAGCTGGGTGACGCTCGCATCGGCCTGCGCTCCCTCGGCGCCGTCGAGGACCTCGACGAGCTGGGTTCCATCGTCATCCAGGGCTTCCCCGCCCCCATCTACCTGCGCGATGTCGCCACCATCGTCGACAGCACGGTGGATCGCACCAGCCTGGCCCGGGTCGACGGCCGCCGAGCCGTGACCCTCGAGGTCATCAAAGAATCCGGCGCCAACACCGTGGCGGTCTGCGAGGCCGTCCGCGAGCTGGCGGACGAGCTCGAGCTGCCAGGCGGGCTGGGTATCGAGCCTGTCATCGACAACTCCACCATGGCCAAGGACATGCTGCACGAGATGCAGCGAGCGCTGGTCATCGGCGCCGGCATGGCCATCCTGGTGGTGTACCTGTTCATGCTCGACTGGCGCTCCACCTTCATCAGCGCCATCGCCCTGCCCACCTCGGTGATCTCCACCTTCTTCTTCATGTGGATCTTCGGGTTCTCCCTGAACGTCCTCTCCCTCATCGCCATGGCCCTGGCCATCGGGGTGCTCATCGATGACGCGGTGGTGGTGCGCGAGGTCATCTACCGCCACCTCGAGGAAGGCAAGGGCGCCATCGAGGCTGCTATCGAGGGCACCTCCGAAGTAGCGCTGGCCGTGCTGGCCACCACCCTCTGCATCGTCGCCGTGTTTGTGCCCGTGGGATTCATGAAGGGCATGGTGGGCCAGTTCTTCGCCCAGTTCGGCCTCACCGTGGCCATCGCCGTGGTGGTGTCGCTGTTCATCGCCTTCACCGTCGATCCCATGCTCAGCGCGCGCATGTCCAAGGTGGTCCGGCGCGAAGACCGGGGGCCCGTGACCCTGGCCATCCTGCGCTTCCACGAAGGGGTGGAGCACAACTACCGCGGCCTGCTGGACTGGTCCCTGGGCCACGGCAAGACCGTCGTCGCCGGCGCCCTGCTGCTGTTCGCGGTGAGCCTGGGCATGGTGGCCGTCACCGGCGGCGAGTTCATCCCCGACTACGACCAGTCCCAGTTCATCGTCGACGTTGAGCTTGCGCCCCACACGGCGCTGCGCCCCGCCGAGCACACCGCCGAGACCATCGAGCAGAGGCTGCAGGAGATCCCCGAGGTCCTGAGCATCTACACGGTGGTGGGCCGCGAAGGCGCCACCGACACCATCCAGCTGCGGGCGGTCACCGCCACCAAGGGCGATCGCGACCGCAGCATCTACGCCATCCAGGCCGATGCCCGCGAGCTGCTGGCCGACATCCCCGGCGTCACCATCGGCGTCCGGGACCCGCCCCTCCTCGAGGGCTCGAACATGGGCACCGACATCGAGGTGGAGATCCGCGGTGCGAACATGGAGGACCTGCAGCAGGTGGCCGACGCCGTCCGGCTGGGCATCAGCCGCATTGACGGCGCCATGAACGTGACCTCCAGCTACCGCCCTGGCCGCCCGGAGCTACAGCTGAACGTGGACCGCGACAAGGCCGGTGCGGCCGGGCTGTCCGTGGGCCAGGCCGGCATCACCCTGCGCATGGCCGTGGCCGGCCAGGTGGTGGGCAAGTACCGCGAAGCGGGCCAGAGCCACGACATCCGGCTCATGGCGCGTCGCGAGGACCACACCCCAGACGCCCTGGTGTCCAACCTGCTGCTGCTCTCGCCTATCCCCCGGGTAGACGACCCCTGGGGCCGGGGCACCCCCGTGGCCCTGGGCAATGTGGCTCGGCTCGAGTGGCAGACGGCCCCCGCCGTGATCCAGCGCCACGACCGCCAGCGGCGACTCACGGTCAGCTGCGCGGTCGGCGAGCGTCCCTTGAGCGACGTGGTCACGGAAGTCCAGGACATGCTCGCCGGGATGGACATGCCCGAGAGCGTGGACACCGAGATCCTGGGCATGGCCGAGGTGGCGGGTGACGCCCTGAACGACCTGCTCTTGGCCCTGGGCTTGTCCATCATCTTCGTCTATGCCGTGCTGGCCAGCCAGTACGAGAGCTTCATCCATCCCTTCACCATCATGCTGTCCCTGCCGCTGGCGGTGGTGGGCGCCTTCGCCACCGTGTTCCTGATGGGCTGGGCCATCGGCATCGTGACCATGCTGGGCATCATCCTGTTGATGGGGCTGGTGACCAAGAACGCTATCCTGCTGGTGGATCGCGCCAATCAGCTGGTGGTCGAAGGCCACGTGCCCCGTCGGGCCATGCTCGAGGCGGGTGTGGAGCGCCTGCGGCCCATCCTCATGACCTCACTGGCCATGATCCTCGGCATGCTGCCTCCGGCGCTATCGTCGGGAGCGGGATCTGAAATCTTCCAGCCCATGGCGGTGCCTGTCATCGGCGGGCTGGTGGCCTCCACGCTGCTGACCCTGGTGGTGGTGCCGGTGGTGTGGCTGTGGGTCGAGGCCCTGAGGGCCAAGCTCGGCTGGGCCGCGGCTCCCGATGGTGACGAACACACCGAGATCCACCTCGAACTGGAGGCACCATGAGCACCCGGGAGGAACGACGCATGCAGCTGCTCGAGGTGGCGCGGGAGGTCGTACTGCGGCACGGCTACCGCAAGACCAATCTCGGAGACGTGGCGCGGGAGGCCGGCGTCAGCCGCGCCACGGTCTACAACTACTTCGCCAGCAAGGAGCTGCTGCTGCGGGCCATCGTGTCCCAGGAGGTCCAGCGCCTGAATGTTGCTGTGGCCAAGGACCTGGACCTCACAGCGCCGCCTCATCTGCAGCTGCTGTCCTATGTGCGGGCCCGGGCCCGGCACATCCGCGCTATCAAGGATTTCTACGATCTGGCCCACAACGTCACCCGCGACGTGCTCCACATCGTCCAGGACGAGATCGAAGAGCAGCAAGCCCAGGAGCGCGCCTACCTGGTGGCCCAGTTCCGAGCCGGGGTCGACCAGGGCCTGTTCCATCCTGTGGATCCCCATCTACTCGGCGCCGCCTTGCTGTCTGCCCTCCGGGGCCTGTACGAAGACTATGTGTTCGACAGTGAAGACGAGCGTGGTGAAGGGGCCGAGTTGCTGATCCGGGCCCTGTTGCAGGGCCTGCTACGCGAGCCCGACCCCCTGGTTTTTCCTGGCACTGAGCCCCTGGAGCGCCCATGAGCCCCTCCCTGTTGTTTCTGGTGGCGGCCGCTGCGGCATCGCAGCCCCGCACCGTCAGCCTGGACCAGGCCCTGAACCTCGCCGCCGAGCAGAGCCCCCGCAATGTGGTGGCCGATCTGCAGGTCGATGCTGCGGCTGCGGGCGCCAAATCCGTGCGCTCCTACCTGCTGCCCGCCCTGGCCCTCGAGGGCAACGCCCTGTGGTGGGACGAAGCCAGCGAGGTGCCCTACAGCGAGTTTCTGGGCCCCCTGACGGGTGGGGACGCCTGCACGGGCCTGGACGACTTCATGGTGGAGTTCTGCGAGGACTTCCTCTCGGGCATGACCGACGGCCTGGATGGCGGCATCACCCTGCGAGACGCGCACACCCGGCAGCTGCGCGCCACCGTGGCTCAGCCCCTGACCGGGCTGTACGGCATCGAGGAAGGCTGGCGAGCCGCCAAGGCCATGGAGCGGGCGGCCGAGGCCGGCCGGGATGGTGTGGGCGGTGACGTCAGCCTCGAGGTGGTCCAAGCCTACTTCGAGGCCGCCGAGGTGGCGAAGCTCCAGCTGGTGGCCGCCGAGGCCCTCCGAGCCCTCGAAGCCCACCAGGAGCGCGCGGTTGCGTTCTACGATGCGGGGCTCATCGGTCGCAACGAGCTGATGCAGCTCGAGGTCGCCCTGAGCGAGGTGCGCCTGGACCACGCCCGCGCCGTGGTGGGTATCTCCCTGACCCGGCGGCGCCTGGCCATGGTCACCGGCACCCAGGAACGCAGCCTGGTGCCCATGGAAGTGGACATCGATCACCTGCCCGCCCTCGAGATCGGCAACAGCGCATTGCTGGGCCACACCGACATGCTCCCTGAGGTCCGCAGGCTCGAGGCCCAGGCCGACGCAGCCCTGGCCAACCGCAACCGACTCAACGCCGATCGTATCCCCCAGATCGCCGCCATCGCGTCCTACGAACAGAACTGGGGCCTGGGTTCCCTGGCCATACCCGAGTCGTGGTTCGTGGGCTTCGGCATGGAGTGGGAGGTCTGGAGCTGGGGCCGCAAACACTACGATGCCCAACAGGCCGCGGCTCAGGCCTCCCAGGCCCAGGCAGGCTTGGTAGCCCTGCGCGATGGCATGGACCTGCAGGCCGAGGCCATGCTCGAGGAAGCCCGCCTCGCCCTGATGGCGCGGGACGCTCGCCAGACCTCCACGGATCAGGCCCACGAGAACCTGCGCATCGTGCGTGCGATGTTCGAAGCCCACACCGTCACCGCCACCGACCTGCTCGAAGCCGAGACCCTGTACACCAAGGCGTCCACCGATCAGATCGTGGCGGCCTTCGACTACCTGGTGGCCATCGCTCGCTTGCAGCGGGCGCTGGGGCTCGAGGTGCAACCCTTGGCGGGCCTGACGACCCGTGAGGGGGCAGGGCTGTGAGTCTGGTCCCTCTCATGATGATGGGCCTCGCTGGTGCCGCTGCGCCCAGCCCCGAGCTGTTGGCCCGGGCCACCGGCAGCTTCGTGTTGGCCGAAGGCCCGGCCCTGTACGAGCCCAAGCTGGACGCCGCGGTGGAGAGCGGGATGGACTCTCTGCCGTTCTTCGTCAAGCCCCTCGCTCGCCTTCGTTTGAAGCCCGCGGTCTACGAGACAGTCTGTCCCGGGCTGAGCATTGGCTTGAGCGCCGAGGTGTTCGACCTCAGCTGCGGTGGCGAGCAGGCGCCCTTCTCCCGGAAGTTGGACGGCAGCGACGGCCCGGTGATCGACGAGGGCGACGCCTACCAGGTGCGCATCGAGCACGGGCCCGACTGGGTGAGCATCCGGTTCTCGGGAGAGAAGGGTGGGCAGGCCAACCGCTACGTCTTTCAGCCTGACGGCGGCATGGTGTTGCACGCCACCATCTTCAGCCCCTACCTGCCCGACGACCTGAGCTGGACGCTGCGCTATCGCCGCACCGGCGCGTCGTAGTCGAACGGGCTGTGGGGGCGCAGGGTCAGAGAAGCGAGCTGTTGCACGACCGTGGCGAGGGCGGCGGTGTTGCTGCGACCGCCCTCGAGCATGGCCTGGGTGGCGTGGCCCCGTAGGGCGTGGAGGATGGTCGCAGAGAGGGCCTGGGGATCGCCGCGCACCACAAGTTCCCGCGCCTGGGCCTTGGCCAGCCAGATGGTGAGGGTGGGTTGAATCCGTGGCTGGTGGGCCCGGGCGTTGGCGGGTAGTGGACGCTGGGAGGGCGCGCTCAGGCGCAGCAGCACCTGGCTGGGGAGGGCTTGCTCGTACCAGGCCCCCATGACCGACAGCAGTCTCTCGAGCTGCGCTGGGAATTCATCGGTGCTGGGCTCGAGGTGCAGTGCCGCCAGCACCGGCGCCAGGGGAGGGGGGGCCAGGGCCGCTTGCACCAGCGCCGCGCGGGAGCCGAAGCGCCCGAGGATCGCCGGGCCGCTTAGGCGGGCTTTTTTGGCGATGGCGGAAATGGATGCGCTGGGACCGCGTTCCATCAGCACGGTGCGGGTGGCCTGGATGATGGCCTGATCGCTGCGGGTTTGGGGTCTTGCCATGTGAGAAGAATAACAGAACGGGCAAAAGGAAACAAGAGAAAAAATTAGGTATTACCCAAGGAAAAGGCGATATGGCAAAACGAATGAACGTAAACAAACAGACTCTGTTTCGTCGCTGTCTCATCGCTGCCAGAACAGGCGTCTGGCCTCGTCCCAAGGGTGCGGGCGCCACCCTGGCACCGACTCGGTCGGCCGTGGTCGATCCGCGCCGTGCTGCGTGATAGGTTGGGGTGAAACCGTCATCATGGGTGACGGCGGGCGCTTGGCAGCGGCTGTGTGAACTCATGGTGGTGATGGTACTTGGACGAGCAGCAGCCACCATTCAGGCGAGCTAGGGCCGAGCCTACACGCGGTGAGGAATCCATGAGCAACAGCGAGACGCTCACCCTCGATCAGATCGGCGTTCCCCAGGAACTGCGGGACCGCGCCAAGATCATGTGGATCCTGACCGCCCTATGGGGTCCCTTCGGCTGGGGTGTCTGCAACTTCGTCTGGAAGGTGCCGGGCCAAGAAGACGACGCCTGGTTCCAGCGGCAGCTCGAGCAGGCCATGTTCGTAGGCATCGCCGGCTGGGTCGGCTACGCGGCCTGCGGCCTTGGCTGGTTGGTCCACGTGGGGCTCGGCGCCCTCGGCTTCTTGGCCATCAACAAGGGCGAGGACTACAGCGCTCCGATGATCGCCGGCTACGTGGACGGCAAGAAAAACGCGGGGAGCGATGGCGATGCGGTGGCCGGGGCAGGGCAGCCCGCGGCACCCACCAGCCACACACCCCCCGCGTCTTCCCCCGACCTGCTCGAGCCCATCGAATCGGTGGCCTATCAGACCTGGGCCTGGGCTTGGGGCCACATCAGTCAGGGGCACCCTGTGGATGCCATCATCGGCCGGGTCCAGATCGACCGGGCGCGCTGGGACCGGGTGCATCCCGTTTTCATGCAGCGCATGGCCCAGGATCGTACCCACACGATCATGAACGAGTTCCGCAAGTACGCGGGCACCCCGGCTCAGCCCGTGCAGCAGCAGCAGGCTCCGGTGCAGCAGCACCAGCAGGTTCCGGTGCAGCAGCACCAGCAGGCTCCGGTGCAGCAGCACACACCGGTCCACCAGCAGCAGGCTCCGGTGCAGCAGCAAGCTCCAGCGCAGCCTCGAGCCTCATCGCCCGAGCCGGCCCCCATCGAGCGTTGGGTCGAAGTCTCGGTCGCCCTCGAGCTCGGTCAGAACAAGGGCTGGGACAGCGCCCAGCTGCTGGCCAA
>Ga0307987_1001789_pt1 | contig 11609 bp, 13 predicted proteins | sample EllFjometagen181_FD_203157 | JGI IMG/M metagenome (GOLD analysis project Ga0307987, IMG submission 203157) | Marine microbial communities from Ellis Fjord, Antarctic Ocean - #181 | ecosystem: Environmental > Aquatic > Marine > Unclassified | place: Southern Ocean | collected 2014-10-08 | reverse complement strand
CACCTGCTCAACATCGGCGACACCGTCGACATCACCATGGGCAGCGTCACTCGCACGTCCGTGATCGGGCTCAACGGAGTGGCAGGGCAAGCCGAGGTAAAGAAGGCCGGCCGCATGGAGATGGAAGTCTTCGACGATGGCCAAGTAGCTGTAGACGCGCTGCTAGCGCTGCTCAGCACCACCGTCACCATCACCACCAAGGACGCCGGCACCTTCGTACTTCGCAACGCTGCCCAGGTCGACGACGTCGTGATCAGCCAGGCTGACGGCAAGTACACGATCGTCTTCGAGGGCCCCGGTAAAGTGAGGCAGTTCTGATGGGCGGCTTGCCAGAGATCGAACTCAGCGTACCTATCGAGACGCCAGAAGAGCCAGAGTGCAGGGTCTTGAAGTTCAGGAGACGGATGAAGGGCAAGGATCTGGTGCAAGCCGGGTTCAAGCTGGGCATCGGCAGCGAAGAGGCAGACCTCGACCTAACCGCAGAGCAGATCAACATCATCGCCGGCAACTGCTGCGACATGCCGCCAGTGTTCATTGGCGAGCTCGACGGCGCCGACTGGTTCAAGGTCTTCGCAGCCGTCATGTCTATGTTTCAGCCTGGCTGAAGAGCCGGCACAGTGTCTTGAGGTCTGGGGCCAGAGCCTAGCCGCCCTGGCCATTTCAGCAGGCTGGCCGCCTTCCGAGTTGATGGACCTCGACGCAGAGGCAATCATGATGTGGTGCCGGCTCATTCTTCCATCGTCGCCAAGGTAGATCACCATGGCAGGAAAGAAAAAACTAGACGCCGAGGTAGCCATTCGCGGAGACGCGAGAGGGCTACAGAAGACGCTACGAGGCGCACGCGCTGGCTTCAAGTCGGCCATGGCCGGGATACGCAAGTCCGCGCTAGGTGTGGGAAAGATCCTTGGCACTGGCGGACTGGTCTTTGGGGCCGCCGCCGTGGCCGGAAGCGTCAGGGCGATCAAGGCCTACGCCAAGCAGGGCGACGAGCTAGCCAAGCTCAAGAAGCAGCTAGGCTTCGGCGTCGAGGCGCAGCAAGAGCTGGAGTTCGCAGCCGGACGATCCGGCGTAGCCAACGGACAGCTAACGAAGGGCATTGAGCAGCTATCGAAGCGCATCGGAGAACTGCAGACAACGACCGCTGGAGGCACGCTCGGCACGTTCCTAAAGGACGCACCGAAGGAGTTCAGCGATCTACTGAAGGGAGCGGAGAGCACAGAGCAGGCGTTCAACATCGTCCAGCGAGCCATCGCCGAGGCCCCGAAGGCCACGACTAAGGCAGCGATCGCAAACGCCGCGTTCGGACGCTCAGGGCTCAAGCTAGTTCGGTTCCTTCAGCTAGAGAGCGAAGAGATCGAGAGGCTGCGCGCACTGCAGCGAGGCTTCGGGAACATCACCGGAGACAACGCGAAAGACGCCGAGGACTTCACCGACGCCCTGGCCGACGTCACGGCAGCAGGACTCGGGCTGCGCAACGCCATCGGCGGCGAGATCCTACCAGACCTAACGGCGCTAGCTCGCGAGCTTACGGTGTGGGTCGGGGCAAACAAGGACCTCATCGCGCAGGACGCCGTCACTCTTTACAAGAACATTGGGAAGGCCCTCAGTGAGACGGACTGGAAAGCCATAGGCAGCGCGATCCAGGCCGTCGGCACGTCGGTAGCGTGGCTCGGCAAGAACCTTAGCGTGGACCTCGTAGCAGCATTCGCCGTGGCCAACGCGGCTCTCAAGGGCAACCCGCTGATCTTCACTCTCACGACCGTGGCAGCAGCTGCGGCCAGCATCGCAAGCTCTATCGACAAGATCGGCGGCACCAGCACATCAGGCGGGCCGACAACGCAGTCGATCGCGTCGCGCGGATACACGCTGGACGCGGCAATCGACGCAGCAAGCGGCGGCGTAGGCGGCCTTGGAATAGCCAGCGCAGCGCTCAATAGGCGCAGTGGCGCTACGCCTAGCGAGTTCAGGTCAATCGAGGCTGGCCGTTCAGCGGCGGCGGCACACAGAGCCAGGCTAAAGTCGCTCAGGCGGGGCTTCCCAGAGCAGGGCTCCACGCAGCACGGAGAGATCACAATCAAGGTGCAGGCTGAGGCAGGTACATCGGCCCGCGCATCGGCAGTCAAAGAGCGCACACCCGGTCAGTCGATCAACGTCGTCAATGACGGGCGCCGCTCTCTCGTAGGGGCCCCCTGATGGCTGATTGGAGAAAGAACATGAAGACCGGCGCGTTCAACGGCGCCAAGATGGAGACGCGCAGCGTCAGCAAGACTGGCGGACAGCGGTTCGCTGCGCACAAGTTCGTGGCAACGGACGGCCAATGGGCCGAGCCGCTTGGAGCAGAGGCGCCAGGATGGGACGTTGACGCATTCGTGATCGGCGACGACTACATGCAGAAGCGCGACGCACTAGAGAAGGAGCTTGACAAGGCGTCAACTGGCGTCTTCGTTGACCCGTTCCGATCGCGCGAGTTCCGCTGTATCGTGGTCAACTACACGACGACGGAAGGCATAACGGAGGGGCTCGGCTGGGCACTCTTTGCGATCACCATCGAAGAGTCCGTGGCTTCTCCTGTCGGCGCAGCGTCGTCCGTCATCGGGCTGCAGTCCGCCAACATAGACACGGCCAACGCAGCGACCACGTCCGCGGCGGCCAATACGTCAGCCTACGAGTCAGGCACCGAGAGCTTCTCAGATCAGGCCAAGGGCGTAGCATCCGCCGTCAGCACATGGGGCGATCAAGTAGACGACATGCGCGAGACGTTCACTGGCCCAATCTCCGGAGCGCTCGACGCCACCGCAGACCTTGCCAACGCACTCGACGACTTCGAAGCCAGCATCACTGCGCTCATTGACTCGCCGGCTGCGCTCATGGCTGAGTTCAACTCAGTTTGGGCCCAGGTGTCATCGTCCGCCGTGGCCAGGGCCTTTACATCCGGCCGAACGGCGGCGGCCACCGTGGCTGCGTCAACCGCGTCAGACCAGGCGGCCAACGACGCCATTAGCTCTGTGCAGCGCGCATCGCTAGGGGCAGCCATAACGAGACAGTCGACCTTGACCACGGCTGATATCTACACGTCATCGGACGACGCGCTCGAGCAGGCCCATGCGCTCATCGATGCAATCACGCAGGTACAGGCCGCGGCGTCTGCTGAAGAGTACCAAGCGTGGCTACTGCTGCGCGCTCAGATCGCGGCATGGGCAGACAGACAGGCCGCGCTGCTCCCGGAGGAGATCGACATCACGGTATCGACGCCAACGTCGGTGCTAGTGCTCGCCCAGCGATACTACCAGGACAGGGACCGCGCCGCTGACATCGTGGCCCGCAACGCCGCGACGATCATTCACCCTGGCTTCGCGATCGGAGAACTGAAGATCCTCACCTCGACGGTTCCGTGATGGCAGGAGAAAGCCCAATCACGACGCTGACCACCGCCAACGACGAAGGAATCCTGCGCGCGCTTGGCGGCTTCGAGTCAGTCGAGGTAGTTCGCTCCGTCGAAGCGGTGACGTCATCGTTCAAGGTGGCTGGCATGTGGCCTCCAGCAGGCGCAGCCGGAGTAGCCGGGTCTACATCTCCTGGAGACAGGTCGATAGCGAGCCCTGGGCGTGAGTGTATCGTTGACCATTCGATCGGCGGAGTCACAGCCAAGGCCCTGCGCGGGTGGATCGACCTTGCCCCAGTGAGCATGAGCAGCGACGAGCACACGATCGAAGTGTCCGGCCGATCGTTCACTGGCGACCTTGTTGACTGCGCGGCCATCGGGCCCACGGACGAAGACGGCAATACCGGGGCCAGCGAGTGGCGCGACGCCACTGACCGCACGATCATCATCGACATCGCAGATCGCTACGGCATCGACGTCCAATTCAAGGTGCCGGCCGGGACCCCTATACCGTACTTCTCTCTCGAGTCAGGCGAGAAGGCGTCAGAAGCCATCGAGCGTGTCGCGGCCATGCGCTCGCTGCTTGTCTACGACGACGCGCTAGGCCGATTGGTGGTCGACCGTGTCCGCGACGAGTTCGCGGCCGAGGCCCTTGACGTCGCATCAGTCGAGGCCGTCAAGATCACGCAGGATGCCAGCCGCATCTTCGGGCAGATAGAGGTAAGGTCGCAGGAGCCAGGCATCCCTGGCAAGAACGTTTCCGGCAAGTCTGGCACCTTCGCTCTCGCAGAAGACACCGACTCGTTCCCGCCGTCTAGGCCTCCGCGCAAGCTCGTCATCGAGGCGGAGACACCGTCGACAGCCGCGCAGTGCATGGAGCGCGCCAACTGGGAGCACGCAACGCGCTTCGGGCAGGCGATCAAGATCGAGCTGACACTGGCCGGGTGGACCACGCCGGACGAAGGAGTGAATATCTGGGAGGTGAACAAGCTCGTCCACTACACTGACGGAGTGCATGGGGTCGACGACGTCTTCCTGATCTCCGAGGTGCAGTTCAGCTACTCGATAGACGAGGGCCACAAGTCTCGGCTCCTGTTGCAGCCGCCGGCGGCGTTCGATAGGCTATCACCAGAGCAGCGCGTCAAGACGGAGACAGACTCCGTGCTCAACGCTGGCCCTGGCAAGTTCCCGCTCGAGTACCTAAGAGGAACTGCCGAGTCGTTCAAGGCGTGGCGCGCGGCGCGCAGGGCGGTGGAGTGATGGACATTCTCAGAATGCTCAAGGGCCTGCTGACGCGAGCCAAGATCAAGAGCGTAAACGACACTGGTGACGTTCAGACCGTAATGCTTGAAGGGCGACACGGCGAGACGTATTCTGACGTCGAGAGGCAGCAGCCTTTTGGATTCACGGCCAACCCTCCGGCAGAGACAGAGGCGCTCTTGGCCAAGGTCGGCGCCGTGCCAGGCTACCCATTGGCGCTAGGCGGAGGATCATCCTCCAGGACCAAGGGCCTTGCGTCTGGCGAGTCGTCGCACTACGACAGCCACGGGCACTCAGTACAACTCAAGGATGATCGCGTGTTCATCAACGCGAACGGTGATATACTATACCTGGGGGAGGACAGCCTCTTGCCTACAAACGGAGTCGTCACAGGCCTGGGGATCGACCCGTTCACTGGGGTGACGTATCAGGCGCTAGGGAACGCTAGCCTATTCGTGAGGGCCAAAGTATGAGCGCCGAGGGTGATGCGCTAGGAGACGCCATCCGGCTAGGCCTAGACGCCGTAGCCGTCGTTGACCCGCAGGACCGCATCGAACTGTTCAGGGCCATGGGCAACGCCATCATCAGCGCCCTGGGCAGCAGCGCCCCGGTCCCTGTGACCACTGCGACGTTCTCCGCTACGCTGACCCACGCCGGGAAGATCCTGCACGTCACGCGGACGGCGACGGGCGCCTGCGCGATCACTGTGGCCAGCTCGGCAGTGGCCGACAACACGTTCGGATTCGCGATCAAGGATGCTGGTCTCAACGCCGACGCGAACTCCATCACGGTGACGTGCGCCGGCGGCGAACTCATCGACGGCGAGGCGTCGCTGGTCATCAACTCCGATGGAGACGCGATCAACTTCTACTCCAACGGCACCGCGCTGTTCCTGAAGTGAGGTAGGCATGGCTTTCTTCTCCGACATGAAGTCCCTCGTCCGCTCTGCGACGCTGGGACTCCTCGGCGTCAAGAACAGCACACAGTATCGCATCGCAGAGGTAGAGCGGCACCTACACTCGCCGGAGCGATGGATCGGAGCGGCAGCGGTTCCGGTGGGCACCACCCACGCCGCGGATAACCCGACGCTAACCGGGTTCATGACCACGGCTGGAAACAACACATTCGGCCCATGGGTGCTTATCGTTGGGTCAACAGACCTGCCCGTGCGTCCAGGAATGGCGTACGCCGATCCGAACCGTGTCGAGGTGTTCGACGTGTCAGCGCAGGCAGACGCGGACCCTCACTTGGTCCAGTTTGCCCACGGCACTGTCGACGCAGCCACGGCCCATGCGGCCGGCGACTACACCGAAGCATCGTTCGTGCCACTCAGGGGCGAAGGGCGGGCCCCGTTCGTAATGCAGGACCGACGCGTGGCAGTCGGCAACATGGTATGGGCTCGCCACTGGACGAAGGGCGAGAACGCAACCACGCTCGAGTTCCTGGTAGGCATTCACGAGTACGAGGGCTAGACCATGGCCACGAAGACAGTAGGCACGCAGATAGGCGACGACTACGCGACGCCGTCTCTCGCCATCGCGGCAGAGCCTTCGCCGATGACGCTGCAGATGCGCGACGAGGTCTTCGCAGACGGCAACATCGGTGACGGAGTCAAGCAGATAACGCTAGTCGCGCACCCTGGCAATTCTGCAGACACGTTCTGGACTATCGACGCGACCGCGAAGGCCAACGGGCTGAAGCTCAACGCGGTGAGCGAGGTTAACGGCGCCGAGGTAAAGAACTCTACTGCCGACGGGATCACGTCCTGGACTGGCGGGCCTCAGTCATTCAGCGTCTACGACTCCTACGTCCACGATGTCGCAGGCAAGGGGATATCGCAGCTAAACGAGAGCCTTGGCGTCAGGTCGTTCTGTCATCGAAACATCGTAGCGGACACTGGCGGGTGGGGAATCCACCACGTCGGAGACGGAGGCCGGATCGCCAACTGCCTCGTCATCCGCGCCACTGGCTACGGTATCTGGTCGACGACTAGCGGCGGCGACCCCACCTTCCTCGACTACTGCACGGTCTACGGGACTGTCGCGGGCGGCGGGGACCCGGGGACGGGCATCTACGAGGGCAGCAACAGCCTCTACCCGAACAACTGTATCAGCGTCGGCAACGACGGGAACGGCTTCGACCTTCAGTTCGCCGGGGCCGCGGCCTACTCCATAGCCTTTGGCAACGGCGGAGCAGACTACGGAGCCGGAGACCAGGGGGTTGGAAGCATCACGCTCGATCCTGTGTTCAGGAACGCCGGCGCCGATGACTTCCGCCTGGGGAGCACGAGCCCTGCACGAAACTTGGCCAGCAGCTCCCATTCGATAGCCGATGACATCAGCGGCGCTGTGAGACCAGACGCCACATCTGGCGACTTCGACACGGGCTCCTACCAGTACGCGTCTTTCGACTGCGGCATAGTCTCTGCCGAGCCAATCGACAGCCTATCCGTGGCCGTGGCGTTCACGCAGAACCCAGCAGGACCCCAGGTGCCGCTTCAGGCCAGCGCAGAGGACGCCGCAAACTGGACCGTGGCGTCTGTGCCTGTTGACGCTGCGCTCGTAGTCGTTAACGTGACCAAGGCCAGTGACCTTGTCTACGTAGTAGAGTACAATCACCGTACCGCGCCAGGTGCAACCATCACGGTAGATAGTTCGCTGGTGGACACGGACCTTGGCGGGCTCTGCGATGACCCGGGCACCGGAGCCTACACGGCGATCAGCGACCCGGCAAACGCCGACACGTCTTTCGCTTGGCCCTTTACCTACGCGATGACGATGGACGGGGAGGTGCTCAGTGATTCTGACGCCTGATCTACATGCCGGCCTGCTGCTCGATGGCGTTACGCCGGAGCTCGCACAGGTAGCGCTGAACCGACTGCTGTCGAACCGCGCCGCCGAGATCGGCGACATCCTGCCAGAGACGAGCAAGCCAGCGACGGCCGCTGACGACCGTGGCGGATGGTGGGCTGACCCTACGTTCGGCAGTCGCTTCTGGCTACTGCGTCGCGCCAAGCTAATCGAAGAGACGCTGGCCCGAGCGGTCACCTACGCCGAGGAAGCACTCAAGCCGATGGTGGATATCGGGATGCTAGGCAGCGTCAGCGCAGAGTCCGACTTTGTCCTTGACGGAACGCGAAGAGTAGGCGTGTCGGTTGACATCACCGTGACCGCTCCGGACGGCGCCGTGGGATCGATCCGCTTCGCCAACCTATGGCAACAGCTAGGAGACTGACGTGGCTACACTCGTTACGGGATTCGTAGTCCCCACGCTTGACGAACTGATCGAGCGAATCAGCGGCAACCTGAATAGCTTCCTCGTCGGCGTGGACGCCTTCGTACCAGGCTCGGACGAATGGAACCTTGCCCGTGTACTGGCTGGCGAAGAGTTCACGATCTACGGCTACCAGTCGTCGATCCTCCGCGAGGTCTTCATTCAGACCGCGTCGCAGGCGAACCTGGAGACGCTTGGCGCAATGTGGAAGGTGCTGCGCAACCAGGCCACTGCCTCGACTCTGACCATCAACGTCACGGCCGCCGCTGCGCTGACCATCCCGATCGCCACGCTGCTCACGGACATCACAGGGATCGACTTCGAGACGGATGCTGCGCTGACCTTCGTCGGAGCAGGAACGAGCCCGGTCAACGTCACGTCGGACGGAACTGGCGCAAGCACTGCCCTGGATGTGTGCGCGGTACTCACCTTCTCCAGCGGGATCCCGAACGTCACGAGCGAGGCGCCGGTCACGGCAATCGTTACGGCTGGAGTCGACATCGAGGGCCTTGAAGCGTACCGCGCGCGCATCCTCAACAGCATTCAGAACCCTGCCCAGGGTGGCGCCTTCGCCGACTACGAGCAATGGGCCCTGGAGGTCTCCGGAGTCGATCGCGTGTGGGTAGACCAGCCGAGCCTTGGCAACGTGCGCACCGTCCACGACGGGGCCGCCACGGCGCTGTCTGTCCAGAACTACATCGATGACCCGTCGCGCCGGCCGGTGACTGCCATCTACACCGCCATCAAGGGCGCTGGGTATGGACTGGCGGTAGACGTGACCGTGACGCTCGAGGACGACTTCACGCTCCCGGACGTGCAGGCCAGCATACCCGACGAGCTCACGAGCCTAGCCCGGAACGAAGGCGGCGCAGGCCTCACGATCGCCAACAGCGAGATCCGAACGTCCATCGGCAACGCTGCTGGCGTCAAGTCCTACATCCTGAACGACATCATCATCGACGGGATATCCGTGGGCGTGAACGCTGACGCGACAGCGCCGGCAACTGAGTTCCACGAGTACGACGCCGGCAACACCGTGATAGCCTGATGACTGTCCAGCAACCAGCCCGCACCGCGGACGACTACCTCGACCTTCTACGCAGGCTGTCGCCTCCCGGGCTGGCCTTCGGCGACACGGAAGGGCGGTGGGATGATCTGCTTGAGGCTATCGCCCAGGAGCTTGGGCTCATCGACGCCAGCGTGTCTGACACGGCCGGGGGCGTACCGTCTGGGCTCGTGTCCGAGACAGACCCACGCACGGCCACGGAGACGCTCCCTGCGTGGGAGTATATGCTCGGGCTTACGGCCGGGTCGCTGTCTACTGCGCAGAGGCAGGACCAGGCCTACTCGGCCATGATAGCCACGGGCGGCCAGTCCCCGGGCTACTTCATCGCGATAGCCGCGCCCATCATGACGATCACGATCGATGAGCCGCTGGCCGTCGGGTGGAACCCATGCAGCCCTCCGTGCGCTCCGATGTACGGAGTGGGTGCCAGGTTCACGTGGGTGGTACACGGCGGCATCGGTGCGAGCACCGCCCGTAAGTCAATGCTTGAGTCGCTGATCAACAAGTACAAGCCAGCCCACACGCTGGTGTTTTTCTTGTACGACATCGTTTAGGAGAGAGCTATGAGAAGCGCAGACGGGTTCACCGGGGCAGACAGCGCAGCCGACGCGCTGGCGGACGATCAAGTGGGGCCTGTGGCCACGAATACAAACCTCGCCGCAGACCATCATTACTTCACGTGCGACCCGACCGGGTCGGACCCGACGACGCCGGATAGTGCGCAGTTCCTGAATGCCCTTGTCGAGGAGTTCAAGTACATCCTTGACATGGGGTCGGTGGGCAACGCGGCGCCGTGGGCATTCGACGCCACGGACAATAGCCAGGCGGCAACCGTGCTTGCCGGGGTCGCTGCTATCTATTCAGCGGCCGGATCTACTGGGTCGGTCACCAACCGACGGTCAAGGCTTGTCGCCGCTTCGGTCGCATCGAACGCCGCAGGGGTAGCATCTGCCGTCATAGGGTCCGACACCTGCACCGCATCCGGCGTCGGCTCGACGATCTCGGGGTCAAGCAATTCGACGACCGCAGGGACGCAGACCGTCGTAGAAGCCTGCGAAGATACCGACGTCAACGGAACGCGAAACGCGGCGATGGCTTCTGACGGTGGGACAATCAACGCCGCGTTCAGGAGTGGCCTATTCGCCACCAAGGACAGCACGATCGCCGCCGGGTCAACCGAGGCCGCCGCCGTGGCCACGGACGGCATCGCAGCGGTAGACCTGAACACTACCGTATGCCTGTCTTCGGACGGTGCCGTCCCGTCGCCCTCTGACGGCGCCGGGACCGGAGTCACGCCGACTAAAAACCAGGTGTACGGCGGAAACGCCGGAGTGCGGAATTGGCGCATCAATGGCGAGACCGGGTACATCTACGCCGTCGGCCACGTCGTTGGAGGGGCCGACTTTGCCGAGTTCTTCCCGAACATCAAGCAAGAGGCGATCGCCGCCGCGAGCATCGTCACCAGGCGCCGACTGGGCGTGAAGGCCGCCGGGGAGGGCGACGCGATCCTGGGCGTCGTGTCGGAAAACCCTGGGACTACAGGGAACTCTGGCGGCGAGACAGCGGGCCGAGACGGCGGCAAGGACTGGACCGTGGTCGCGCTGCTCGGCCAGGTCCCGGTCAAGGTGGACAAGAGCATCACGAACGAGAACATAGACCTGGTCGAGGCCAGCGGCGGAGAGCTCTGCGTCAGGGCGCTAGACGGCGGCGTCGGAGCCTGGGCATTCGGAACCACCCGCCTCGTCGCCATGGAGATGATCGAGGACGGTCTCTGCATGTGCTTGATCCGGTGATGTCGTGGCCAAGCCTCCGATCACAGTCACGGTCAAGGACCGCAACGTCAGAAAGGCATTTAAAGAGTTCGGCGAGGATGCGCCGTTCGGGATAGCCGAGACGCTGACGGTACTGGCTGCGTCTGCGCGCAAGCGCCTGGTATCCACACTGGACGACCACTTCACGATCCGAAACAAGAACACAGCCAAGGGAATCATCTTCAAGAAGGCGCATAGGCATAGCCTGTCGTCTCACGTAGGCACGACTGACGACTACTTGGCAGACCACGTCGTTGGCCTCACGAGGACCGCTGCGCAGCACAGGCTGTCCGTGGCCCAGGTGGGAGACAATGCGCCTAGAAAGTCCTTCGCAGACATCACGGGCCCGGCCAAGCACCCCGGTAGGCTGCTCGCCAAGGACCAGGCCAAAGCCCCTGCCAAGCAACGGCTATTCCTGAGACCGACGAAGACCGGGTCTATGGGGATTTGGAGGAAGCAAGGGCGTGTTCGCAAGGGACGCGTTGACCCGGCCGGCGGCATCAGATTGATCTACGTGCTGTCGAAGAAGGTCAGGGTGGCCAAGGACTGGCCGATGCAGGCGATCGTCAACAGGCGCATCGAAGAGCGGTTCGACTTCGCGATAGGGCGAGGGCTGGAAGAGGTGCGCCGCAGGATCTGGAGCCGCAACCGCAAGGCCAGGAAGTAGACATCTTGCAATTGAGACCGCAGCAGGTATTCTGTAGGCAGGAGGTGCCTTTATGTCTCGTCTAGTTTCGACCGTTGGAGCCTACCCGCGTGGCGACTCACTCACGCCGGCAACCGGCTTGACAGGTGGCACCAACGTATACGCCTTCGC
>Ga0307987_1001788_pt1 | contig 11611 bp, 8 predicted proteins | sample EllFjometagen181_FD_203157 | JGI IMG/M metagenome (GOLD analysis project Ga0307987, IMG submission 203157) | Marine microbial communities from Ellis Fjord, Antarctic Ocean - #181 | ecosystem: Environmental > Aquatic > Marine > Unclassified | place: Southern Ocean | collected 2014-10-08 | reverse complement strand
TTGTTCGGCTCGTTCGAGATACAAGTCAGCTACACCTGAAGATTTTCAAAGTAATCCATTGTTTCCTGCTCCATGTCATTTGTTCTCCTGCTATCTAGCCTATTCCGCTTACGGTTTCCCGGAAGGCACATTGATTTATCGGCTTCAGAATCTCAGATGCGCAACAAAAATGTCGCATTGGCTCGAGTCTACAACCGTACGTTGATGAGCCGAATAGTACGAGACTAGCGCCTCTCCCTCGCCCACATCCACCCAGCTGGCATAGGAACAATCACCGCCACTGGGTAAAGTATCAACATAGTCCAAGTTTCCATCGTCGCCGCGCCAAACGAGATCAACTCTCGTATCTGATCGATCCTTCTTATCCCAACGTCTACCGATCATGAGGCAGCCATTTTTCAGGCACTTTAACATTGGACCTTGCAATACGGTGTCAAGAGTAATGGTTTCAATCGGACCGGCCTCAACATCGTCAAAGATAAACAGATACGGCTTAAACGGTTTGATTTCCGTTCTGGCCAATGCGTAGAGTTTGCCGTCATCGCCAACATCCAAAGCGGTTTCGTTACACTTCTCAGGAAAATCGTAGACTTTTTCCCAAATAAAGCCGTCGGAACTTCGATACAGTTTCATAAAGTCATCACCGTCGCAATGTAGATACGCCGAGCCGAATAACTCACCATTGCGTTCAACTATTCCCCAAAGCCAATAGCCATATTTGAGTCCGTTGATTGTAGATGCAGTGAAATTCTTGCCATCCTCGGAAAAATAGGCTAGCGAATCGCGATCTTCCCGGCCCTGGCAGCAAATCGCAAAATAGACGATTAATTTTCCATTAAAGGATATAATCTCAGGATCACGAAAATCCTCGCCCGGCGCACCCGCCAGTCTTGTCTGAAACGTCCAAGCCTTTCCATCTTCTGAAACCATGATGGTTATAGCCGCCTCAGCTGACAAATGGCTGTCGCTTGAACGGAAAGCCAGATAATACATCCCCTGATGCTTGGTAATACTGGTGAACGCGTTGTGCTTTCCATTGCTATAAACACATTCGACACTTTCGACTTTTATACTCATTGTTCTTTCCTTATTCTTTCAACTTATTAATACTTTGTTGTTTAGTCATATATTTAGGGCTTCCTATTTTAGATAATGTAACAGATGTGAGCCTCTCGTTGCAACTTAACGTGCCGGAAAACCACGCACTCCAAAATTAGGTCCCCACGGGTCCAAATCGCTGAAACCAGATTGGTCAATCAACTCCGCCATTCGGTTACGGTAGACGTATAGTGCCATCGGGTCGCGCGAATATTCCTTAAGATTGCGCACCAGAGTTTCTGGAACCACAAGGGCTGCTTCGGCCTTTTCCAGCCAGCGTTTTTGCGCGAGGGTAGGATCCTTTCGAGCCTTGCCGCGGCGAATGGCCTCTTCCAAGAGGCAGGCATATGCGTAGTCATCTAGGCCGTCGCTGAAGTTTTCCAGACGGATGGTGGGCACCGGCTTACCGCCATCCCCCCAGCATATTAGCGAGCCGTCACCGTGGTAGGACATATAGCTGACCGGACTCCAGTTGGTGAACGGGCCGTTCTCGATCGATCTTCTATTGTTCCACATATTCACTAAGTAGTAGAGAAAGCCGTCGGGACGGTACTTGGTGGTCATGGCGCCCATGAGCAGGCGGGCCTCGATAGCAGAGTATTCCACGAACCAGTTGGCGTAGGGGTTAATCGGAGCCATGCAGATATACCACCAGACCTTGGTGCCTCCGGCCCTGGCCTGTGCAACTTTATCCAGATCGAATTTTGAGGTCTTCGGGACCCAGGTATCAATGCTTTTAGCGGCGCTTTTCATGCCGTAACTGTCGTCAAGTGCGCTGCTTATCAATGGCACTTTAGGAAAGGCTTCGTGTACGGCCAGGGCTGCACGTTCCAACAAGGGAAACTGCTCCTCGGTGCATTCGTCAAAGCCGTAGATGTAAGCGTGATCCAGCAAACCGAGCTCTTCGGCCTTTTGGTAGGCGGGCCTAAGGCGTTTGATTGAGTCGGCTATGGCCTGATCGACGTTTTCATCCTTCAAGCCGTTCTTGAAGATACAGCCGAGGTTGAAAGCAACCAAGCGACCCTGCCGGTGTTGCCGTTCGAGAACCTCGTAGTCCGGGCCTTCCGGGCGGTAGAGGTTGTCGTAGTCGATGCCGTAGTCCGCCAGGAAGTCGGCGTACTTGAGTTTCATCTTTGGCCAGTTCTTCTTGCCGCCCATCTCTTCTGGCCATCCTCCGAAAGTTATGGCGGTGGGCAGAGGAGAGTGATCAGGCAAAGCAAATGAGTGCACCTTGACGCTCAGATCGAACGTCAGAGGCTCGACACCAGCGGCAGCTACACGGATCTGGCCCTTGTACAGGCCGGGTGCTTGTGACTTGTCGGCCCGCAGACGTATCCAGAAGCTCTGCAGGTCGCCAGCGGCAATGTCCACAGGGCCTAGGAAATCGAGAATAGGATCTGGCCACCAGCCGAGGTACGACACCGGGTACCCTGTGGGACGAATCTTAGTTTGTACATACCCCATCACGTCGCAGTTGATGTTCTCAGCCGGAAAAACAGCGCCGCTAGCCGAAGTCAGCGGTGTAACGCTGACGTGCACCTGAGACAAGGCCTGCTTACGCGGCAGGACTGCCATCTGAAAACTCTCTCGCTCGTTGCGGGCCATTTCCAGTGTCCATTGACCGGCGGCGCGTGCCGTCACCGGCATTTCCCGGGGTAGGAGCTTCTCCATCGAGGTGGCGAAACCAACGACCATCGGAGATGAGTCAAATCCGAGCTGGTCAAAACTCTGCTGTAGGCGCATGACCGAGATCATGCGTTTGGATGTCGGCGGCAGTTCTATAAGTTCATTCTGCAATTCCGTCAGATGATCTATGGTCAGGGTTGGCGATTCCAAGTCGGCGCTGATCTGATCAACGCGTGCCTGGATCCGGGTGATTTCTGCATTGCCCGCGAGGAGTAATGCCGGGGTGTCGCATAGTGGAAGTATTTCACTTCGGCATTGATCGACAAGCTTTTGGAATGATCCAAAGTCTTCCAAAAACATTCCCACAAGCTGTTTAATGAAGGATCTCGGCAGCTCCGGAACGCTTTCGCCTTTGCGGAGCAGCATCACATTATCTAGGTGAATATTCATGCCGTTAACGGGACGTTGCGTGAAAAACTGGAAAAAGGATATATCGGCGCGATTGATGTTCTTGGGAAAGTCACGAGTGTCCAAGGGGATCACAAAGCGTTTGAAGGCCATGGGTGGCGTGTAGAACCTAGGGTTGAATCCCTTTAAAAAGTTCACCTGGCTGTCGGAGATGAGCGCCCACATGTAGACTGTGTTTTTATCGCGGTTGGTAACGTCGACCAGCAAGCGGTCATAATCGCTCCAGTCTTTGCGCAACGGCTTGGCTTCGAAAGCTGGCCACTGTTCCATGCCCTTTTCCCAAGGCGGCGTGGTGAACTGCATCGAGGCTTTTCCAGACGTGGAAAAATAAGGACTCAGGGTCAAGGTATCCGTGGAGGGGTTACGCAGTTTCCAGGCGGCCACATCGGCCTCTGTTTCGAAGTCGAAAATGGACATCTCGGCGGTCTTGCCGTTTAAGACTACGACATCGCGGACTTCCACGGCAACCAGTCCTCCATCAGGCGTCAGCACTTCTTTAGCCGTCGGCTTAATATTCTCAACCGGTTGATCGCTTTGGTACTTTACCCACTTCCACACGGCCTCGCCGGTTGCAGCCGAAGAGCCGGAGCCAAACCCACATATGTTCCTATTCGACGAGGCGGGTTGGAGGAATTTGCCCTTACCATCGTATAGGAGTTTGCCATCGACTAGTAGCATCACGTCACTGCCCTTAATCTCAAGTCGGTAGGTGTGTGCCGCCCCTCTAGAATTGAATGGGATAACCACTTTAGCATGGACGAGCTCTAGTCGATCGAGGTATATGTTCAAAGACTCCTCGTGCACGCCATCAGCCGCTATCAAGCCAACGCTTCCCGAGCTCGAAATGACCCGAACTTGAGCTTCAATGGCGGCAAAATCATTAGGCACGGCTCCCCATTTCAGAATGTACAAACGCCCACTGCCATCTATTTCCGAGAGATCACTTACCAGCAAACCTTCATCCGTCCGTTCCGAATGGGTGTTGTCTCCCACCCAGCTATCGTCGGTGCCTGACGCCCACTGGCCATTTTCATAGAAAACTTGCCAAGACAGGTCAGCCGCCCCAAGAAATGCAGGCAACGCAATACAAAAAAGGAGCATCAGCCATCTTACAGAAAGCCGCAACAAACACTGTCTGCCATTAAAAATATTCACGATTGAAATCTTCTGCTGGATGTAATCATGTGCGAGCTCACTATTTTTCACAGTCTTAGTCATTTTTTATTTACCTATCTCTCTTTTTTAGAATTGTGCACACTGTATACAACGCACTCGACAATGTCAAATAAAACTTGACATGGGTGCCATGTTTTTTTATAGGGTTTCCTTTTCAAGATCCAGTAGCCAAGGAAGGACAGAAAGAATATCCAATATCCAACACTCAACAACCAATATCCAAGGAAGGACACTGCCGTGGGCAGGGACGAGCGTTGCTCATGTTATTTTTCCACGGGTTTACACCCGTGGCTACATTATGTCGCTCCGATGGAGCTGTAATCAACCCCAACCAACGAGAGAGAGGCTTTAGCCCGCCTAAAGCAACGAGCAAAGCGAAAAGGCAATGGCACTTTTTTTATAATCATTCTGCAAACAATCTTTTTCATATTCTTTCATAGAATTTTTGACAGAACCCTGGTATCACAAGGATATCCGATGTGAGATCACGGGCTGTACAGTACTCTCAGCTTATAGTTCCACCGGCTGATAGCCCTCCATTTGCGCCAGCAATGTCTGCACAGACGACGGCTGATACTCATCCTTCGCGTTCTCGGAGGCCTGTTTTTGATCGAAATGCGCCAGCGACGCTTCCTTACCTTGCTTAAGGTGAGCGGACATCCAGCGCGATGCGGCGTGCGGTGAGCGGGCGCGCAGGGAGCGCAGAACGCGCGAGTGCATCAGCCAAGTAGTTGCCAACAGATACAACCTGGATTTACTCGGATGAGGCCTTTTTTTGCCGCACAGGCTAGTCATGATGCGGAAGTCGCCGACGATTTTTGCTACCTGCTGGTTGCCGCAGGCCCTGAGAACAATCATGTGAAATTTGATATCATCCATCGCAAACTGCTGATTTGACTCGGCGTCCAGCGTCGCGTCCCCGCTGTCGCGAAATTGCCGAACGATCCGGTGCAGGTCGTTGCACAACCAGTCCAGCTCCGCCAGGTCCTGCTCTGTAATACGCGTGGCCGCCTGCTCCGCGGCATGGCCCTCTAGGAGAGCACGCACGTCGAATAGGTCGCCCAGCTCGCGACGTGATAGCTTGCGAACGAAAGCACCAGCGTGGGGCACCTGTTCGAGCAAGCCCTCACTGTGTAGACGATTGATGGCTTCTCGCACAGGAGTGCGGCTCAGCCCCATCTCCTCTGCCACAGTTACATCCGACACCCTTGCGCCCTCCGAAAGCTCTCCAAGCATAATCTTCTGACGGATGTAATCATGTGCTCGCTCGCTGTTTTTCAAAATCTTTGCCATACCTTATTACCTACTTTCTTTGTTAAACTGTGCACACTGTATACAACAGACTCAATAATGTCAAACAAAACTTGATCTGGGTCCATGTTTTTTTTATACACTTGATGAAAAACATATAAACAAAAACGGGGCGGCCTTTGAAGCAAGATTCTTTAGATGGTAAATCACTATAGTTATATTAAAGAACTATACTTATTTATCCAGCCAATCGTATATTGCAATTAATGCAGTAAATCATCAGTAAGATTTACTACAAAAAAATGTGATATTTTCTCAAAACATTAATATTTCTAGAATCGTATTACCGAAAAAACATGCAAAAAGGTTAATACCGAAATCGCTATTTAAAAACTCATCTTCGATTGCCTGCCACTTTCCTAAACTTTTAATATTCATATAAATCTCTAAATTAAAATATTAAAATGAAGATAGAATAGCACATTTCAAGCCATCAGTAAACGTGTCTCCCGGCGGGTGCTTACTATAGAATAGTGACAATCCCTACCGCATCAAATCAGAAAGAAATAACACTCATCGAACTTATAGAATATTTTTGAGAGAAATAGCGATAAATGTTGACTGAGTTTAGTGAAGCAAACTACATTCGTCATATAATTACTAGTTGACAATCCTGAACATGCTGTCCCATTGATCTATGATTTTCAATGATTTGGACTCTAGAACCTTATAAATATCCGGCAAATCACAGACTTCTAACATTCCCTGCGGCATATAAGACAAAGGCCAGTATGTCATAACATCTTCAATCATTTGTTCGTATGAAGTCGGTGCGTTGATGAGCGTAACCGTATTAACTTTATCCGACAAGGCTGCGGCAAAAGCCGCGACAATCGCGCCTAAACCACAACCGGCTAGGTTTATTTCTTTTGTGCCGTTGGCTTTCAGGAGATTGATTGCCGCCAATGCGTCTTGAACTTTGCCGCCAAGGAATGTTTTATTCAGCATTATAGAATGAGCCGCATAAAAATAATCAGACTGATAAGGATGGAAATAATCATCGCCGCCATCACAAGTCATTGGAGTTGAATCACCAGTGCCGCGAACATCCAAAGCAAACAAATGATTATCAATTTCAAGCTTGCTGATGCCTGCTTCTATTTCCTCTTTGGCGTCCAGATGCGATATATATAAAGTTGCGGAATCAACTTTTGGCACATGAAAAAAGACTTTTTCTTCATCTATATGGCACAATGTGCAATTGATGCCCGTTTCAGTAGTCAGGCTAAACTGACTATACATATATTTTCCTGACCATGGCTTGTAACGCAAAACATTATATTCCGGCACTTTATCGGTTAGGGATATTTTCAATACTTTCGCCAGAGCCGCCGGTAGATCAACTGGAAGTGTTCTGGTATTTTTCAAGAACGCCGCTTTTTCCTTGATAAAATCAGCGACAACTCGGGCATTTTCTATTTTACAGATATTTCCATTGGGAACGCAGTACAATTCTTCATCCGGACGGATATCAAGCTCAGGTTCTTTTCCGTCATCTTCAATTCCAGCAAATAAACAAAATAATTCATACATTTTTTCGCGGTTATCCTGACAATAGCCATGATTACCTTCGGAAATTTTCAACTGTACATTGTCTTCATATCCCAGTAAGGAGTAAACTTTTTTAGCGTCTTCATAAGCTTCAACAGCTCCGCGCGGATCAAAAAAGTCATTACTTTTAGCCAGAATCACACTTGGACGGGGTGCTTGCGCGATAAGAAAATCCGCCATGTCGCAGCCGGATGCAATTATGCCCGGCGGAATTTGTTCTGAATCACACGGCAGTTCATTGTTAAAATTGCGCATAAAAGTCGTGATGTAACAGCCGGGAGCCGCCATTGTCAAACGGTCATCCAGAGCATTAATATAAGAACTGGTGGTACCGCCGCCGGAATTACCGGTTACACCAAGTCTTGAAGTATCTATTTCTGGACGTGAACAGAGATAATCAATACCACGAATACCATCCCAGACCCGCCATGTGCCTAAAAATTCATCACACAAACGCAATTCTTTACCCAGCATATTATGAACCTGCGTACATGACCCGGCAATATTCCTGCCTTCCGGAACCGCATCAAACTGGTGGCGTTCACCTTGACTAACCGGATCGTAAATCAATACGGCAAAACCTTTTTTAACTAAGCCCTGACAAAAACTTTGATATGCGCCTTCGAGTTTACCGTTTGATGAATGCCCGCAGACTCCGAGAACCGCAGGCACCTTGCCTTTAATATCACGCGGCATATATAGCAAAGCACTTACCGGAAAATCCGGGCGGCTTTCATAGATAACTTTTTCAACAATATAATTTTCGTATTCAGCTACGCCAACAATCCTAGCGTTCAAAGGAGTCTTCTCAGGCAAAGTGCCGAAAGATTTTTTTATTTTATTTTTCACATCAGCAACATAAGCAATGGCATCATCACGGGTTTTGAGTTGTTTCAAACGTTCTTTACGTTGTGCGAAAATAGGCAAGAGTTGTTGACGGTAATATTCCTGGAGCAGGTGTCCATAAACAGGAGAAGTATTCATTTTAATTAGTTTACCTTAGTTTAGTATTTTAAAGTTGGTTCCACTGAGAAACCGTTCTTTTATGTTATTTGATTTATCATTCAGTTTTTCCATAACTTAATCACTTTTTTTCGTTTTCTGAGTCACTTTCCGGTGCCTCATGCTCGATATGTTCAACCTGCGCTTTGTCGGCAAGAGAAACATGCCCATTTTCCACCTCCTTTTAATACGGATATTATTACAAATATATTTATTTGAGAGTAGTTAAATAGAACATAAGAAAACAGATATTTGTTCAAACAATTCAAGCCTTTAAATATTTTAAAGACGGGTTTAATAGAAATTTCACAAGGGCAATAATTCATTTAACTCCCCTTTTTCCGGTTGCCGCCCGTATTCCGACAATTCGAAAGATTCGGCGTATTTTATTGAAGAAGCCTTTTCGCCATATCTGGTCACCAGATTTTTTCTGACAATCTCCGTCTGGACAAGATAGTATTTTAACCAGTCATCTTTAAGATATTTTTTACGTTCTTCCCATGTTTCCGGTATATCTTCAAGCCTCCCCAGATTATACGGAAGCCATTCGTAGAACTGCGATTCATGGCAATTGAGCATTTTCAATTTTTCATCCAGAACATCGTCTGTCGCCACAGCAATGTCCGGCGAAAACGGATAGGGCTTTTTAAAGTGATCGTAACTGAACATATATATGGGATTTATCTCAGGAATTGGAGTACTGGGGCAGAATAAGGGCACCATCACAAGGTATGCCGAATCCTGAACCAACTGGGCTGTTGCCCGATGGTCAGCGTGGTAATCATAAACTCGGTGCGAAATTACCACGTCAGGCTTAAAACTCCTGATAATGGTGGTCAGAAGTTCACGGTTCGCTAAGGTCGGGAAAAGTTTACAGTCATGATTATCCAGCACCTCGTACTCTTCCAAGCCTGCGGTTTCAGCAGACTTCAACGCTTCATTTTTTCGACGCGCCGCGAGTTTTTCCGGAGACATGTTGTAATGTCCGGCGTCGCCGTTGGAACATGAAACGAATTTAACTTTATGACCTTTTTTAGCCAATTTGACAGCGCAACCGCCGAACATCAAATCGGCATCATCCGGGTGCGCTCCAATAATCAAAAATCTTTTGCTTTTCATTGATATTTCTTTTTCTGTTTTAACGTAATAGGAATTCATCATTCATTGTTAGCAGTAATTACCAGCTTCTGAAGCCCCACCCCATCAGCTACAAACATGGTTATACTCCGTACATAGAGGATAGAGCAACGGCTCGTCTTCTTCTATTTCAGGGAATCTGCCTGCCGGTTCATAAAAACGGTTATCGCTATTGTCATCGTTAACGGCTGATACTTCCCCTACCAAAGTTTTTGCTTTCTTCGAATAAAAATTGTGATAAACATACGGTTCTATCGTTATACTGTCACCGGGGTTCAGTGTCAAGATCTGCCCAGGTTTTACTGCCACCCTGATGCCATCCATCTGCACTGTGAAAGTCTCTTCTGAAAGTTTCTCATCTTCTGTCGCTTTCCAAACCTGTACTTTCAGTTCTCCGCCACCGCGGTTTATTATATCTTCGCTTTTCTTCCAATGGAAATGCGTCGGCGTGATTTGATCCACCCCGACAATCATTATCTTTTCCGCATAGATCTTTTTATATTTATCGCTATCCAGTCGGCCGTTTCTAATTGTGAAAAGCAAAAGTCCAGTCTTCTCGAATTCACCACTACCAAAATCCGTAATATCCCAGCCGAGATTACACTCTTTTATCTCATCATAATCGCTTCCAGTTTTCTGGTGCCATTCTTCCCCTGTCCAGAATGCCCATGCTGGAAGCTGAAAATTATGTTTGTTCAAAAAACGGACCGCATCTTTCTGATATGTGTTTATTTCTGACCTTTTCATTTCTGTCTTTCTCCTGTTTGATAATTAAAAAGCTTAATTTTAAGGAGCCTCTTTCATAAGTCAAAGCAACTTATCTTTTTTTAACAAAAGGCTCATAAAATAGTTAAAAAAAATGGGTATTCATGGTATAATCATACCTTATACAACCAAATATAAGGAATACCCATTTATGAGAACTATAGCAGAAATTATTGGAGGAGCACAAGCACTTTTACCATTAAATTATGAAATTCAAGAATGCTTTGAAGAAACCTTAACAAAAGAGCAACTTAGTTTTGTACATTACCTACGTGTTTTGATGGAACATGCAAATGGTATGGATCCTGTTAAATTTAATAATTTAGGTCGCCCTTCTAAAAAGAATGCCTGCTATTTCAAAGCGTTTCTGGCAAAAAGTTTTTTTAGAATGGAAACTACGGCAGACCTTATTTGCAGATTGAAAAGTGACACAAATCTACGCTTAATATGCGGTTTTTATGATAAAAAAGGACTTAGTGAAGCCAGCTTCAGTCGAAGAGGAACTCTGTTTGCCGAAGAGAACTCAGCGGAAACATTGCATGAACATGTCGTTAAAACTACCCTTAATGATTCTATTGTGGGTGATCTTAATCGAGACTCGACAGCAATTGCAACCAGAGAAAAACCTGTCAACAAAAAGAAAGATGCAAAAATAAAACCTAAAAAACGAGGTAGACCCAAAAAAGGCGAGAAAAGAACCAAAGAGCTGACAGTTATTGAAAAACAAGCTGCTCTTAGTGCTGAAGATGGACTTGCTCTTGTAAACAGTGATGCTGCTTGGGGCGGCAAACGTAACTCTGCCGGTAATCCTTCTTACTGGAAGGGATACAAGCTTCATATTGATGTTACAGATTATGGTCTTCCTGTTACAGCAATAGTTACGGGGGCTAACGTGCATGACTCACAGCTAGCAATACCCATGGAAAAGATAAGTTCATCAAGAGTAGACTATTGTTATAGTTTAATGGATTCTGCTTACAACTCTCCTATCATAGAAAACGTATGTGAATCTTTAGGGCATGTTGCTATTATTGATCCTAAAAAGCCAAAAAATGAAAAGAAAATACCACTTGATCCAGCCAAGGCTGAACGTTATAAAATAAGAACAACCGTGGAACGAGCAAATTCACATTTGAAAGATTCCTTCCTTGCCAAGCGGATTTATGTACGAGGAAGCTCTAAAGTCACTTTTCAACTAATGTGTGGTGTATTGTGTTTGACTGCTCAGAAGATTCTACAGTATTTTATTTTGCCTGAATTAGAAAAATCTGTGACAGCTTAGGTAAAATCTAGTAGAATTTAACAAGTCACAGGACAACTGTGTCTTGAAATATCTAAAATTGTCATTTTGCGTTGTTTTTTTTGTCTAATTGCCCCGTTTTACTAGACAATATAACAAAGCTCCATAAAACAACTTATTTTCTTTCATTTTCATTTTTTTTCATTTAATATGTGGCTGACTTTTGAAAGAGGCTCT
>Ga0307987_1001787_pt1 | contig 11612 bp, 9 predicted proteins | sample EllFjometagen181_FD_203157 | JGI IMG/M metagenome (GOLD analysis project Ga0307987, IMG submission 203157) | Marine microbial communities from Ellis Fjord, Antarctic Ocean - #181 | ecosystem: Environmental > Aquatic > Marine > Unclassified | place: Southern Ocean | collected 2014-10-08 | reverse complement strand
GCTGACGTTGGCGCCACGGTTGATGCCGCAGACCACCACATCGGGGGGCTGCGGCAAGAAGTGCTGCAGCCCCAGGTAGACGCAGTCGGCGGGAGAGCCATCCACCGCGAAGCGACGCTCGCCGGCGGGCTCGACCCGCAGGGGGCGGTGCAGGCTCAGGGCGTGACTACCCGCGCTGGCTTCCTGGGCGGGGGCCAGGACCCAGCAGGGACCGAGCTGGGACAAGCCCGCCTCCAAGGCCGCGAGACCCGGAGCGTGGATGCCGTCATCGTTGGACAGGAGCAGGTTCATGGCTCTCCAGAAGGCCGCACATGTAACCCGGTTTCGGGGCCCCATGATGTGCCGTTTCGTGGTATAAACAGCGTGGTTCGCACCCCCTCCCTCCGCGGACCATCCCCCCTCCCCCCGCACGATCCCCCCCGGCCATAGCCGACCTTTCCCCTCACACTTCCACGAGTGCCAACATGAGGCCACGTTATTCGGATCTATTCCGTCGCTTAGGCGATCGGGATCCGCACCAGGTAGACAAGGCGTTCGACGCGATCCTCTTCGATCGGGAGCAGGCGGTGCCCGATCTCATCGAAGGCTACACCCGCGGTTCCCACACCGACGGTGTGCGCTATCTGCTGGTCCAGCTGCTCGGATTCACCGAGAGCCACGACGCCCTTCCCGCTGTCGAGCGCGCGCTGAACGACCCCTCCCCCAAGGTGCGAGCTGAAGCTTGCCGCTCGTTGACCGACCTACGGGCTCGCAATGCACTGCCCGTGCTGCGCAGCCGCCTGCAAGACCTCGACGCCGAGGTCCGCGGCGCCGCGGTCGATGCCATCGCGGTCCTTTCGCGCCACTAGCACACCCTCGGTTCGCCTCGCCCCCTGAACCCGCTACGAACGGGCTAAGGGGGCTGTATGCATCATCCAGCCAGAGCCTTTCTCCGCGCCCAGCTCACCCTCCTGCTGATGGCGCTCATCGCAGCTCCATGGCCTGCCCAGGCCCGGCGCGCCCCCAAGGACCCTTGGGCGTCCACCGTGGCCCGGGTCTCCGGCGCCGTGATGTCCATCCAGCTCTCGGTCACCCGATCACTGGACACCGAAGGGGCGTCGTCGTCCCAGGGGACCGGATTTGTGGTGGACAAGGAGCGCGGCCTGGTGCTCACCAACCGCCACATGGTCCACGTGGGCCCGGTGCGGGCGCGTGGCATCTTCGGGGACAACGAAGAGGTCGAGCTCCACCCGGTATACCGCGACCCGGTGCACGACTTCGGCTTCTACCGCTTCGACCCCGACCAGGTCCATTTTATGGAGGTCGAAGAGCTCGAGCTGGCCCCCGAGCGGGCGCGGGTCGGCGTAGAGATCCGAGTGATGGGCAACGACGCCGGCGAAAAGCTCTCCATCCTCGATGGCACCCTGGCGCGCCTGGATCGCCCGGCGCCCTTCTACGGCCACGCCTCGTACAACGACGCCAACACCTTCTACTTCCAGGCGGCCACCTCCACGTCGGGTGGTTCTTCGGGCTCGCCGGTCGTGGACGTCTCAGGCGCAGTGGTGGCGCTGAACGCCGGCGGTAGCCGCAGCGCCGCCTCCAGCTTCTACCTGCCTGTCAACCGCGCCAAGCTTGTCCTCGACAAGCTCCAACGCGGCGAGTCTGTGGCCCGCGGTACCCTCCAGGCCGTCTACCGGCTCGAGCCCTTCGAAGAGCTCCGGCGCCTGGGCCTGCGACCCGAGACCGAGGCCCTCGTGCGCGCTCATCATCCCACGGCGACCGGCATGCTGGTGATCCGCGAGGTGGTGCCGGGCGGCCCCGGCGACGGTTGGATCCTCCCTGGCGACATCCTGGTCACCGTGGGCGGCCTGCCGGCTGCAAACTTCGACCTGGTGGAAGACCAGCTGGACGCAGCGGTGGGACAGACCGTGCCGGTGCTCATCGAGCGAGGAGGCGAGCAGCTCGGCTTCGACCTGAACGTGGACGATCTTCACGCCCTGGTGCCCTCGAGCTACCTCGAGTTCTCGCAGGCCATCCTCCACGCCACCTCCCTGCAGCTGGCCCGCAACCACAACGTGGCCGCCGAAGGCGTCGTGCTGGTGGAACCAGGCTACGCCTTCCGCCGTGCCCGCATCCCCAGCGGCGCCGTCATCGACGCCATCGACGGTGAGCCCATCCCCGATCTCGACACCCTCCAGGGCCTCCTGAGCTCCCTGCCCAATGGCCATCGGGTGCGCGTAGCCTACCGCGACCTCAGCACTCCAAGGCAGAGCGAGGTCGCCATGCTCACCATCGACCACCGCTGGGCCCCCATGCAGCGCTGCGAGCGCAACGACGCCACGGGCCTGTGGGACTGCCTGGAGCTGTCCGGCCCGGAGCCCGGCACCGTCGAGCTGCCCGTCGATGAGCCCCCCACAGGCAGCTTCGAGCAGGTCCGCGATCCCGTCGCCGCGGTGCTGGCGCCGTCGCTGTGCCACATCCGCTTCACCATCCCCTACCGCATCGAAGGTGTCGAGGGCTGGACCTACGTGGGTGCGGGTATGGTGGTCGACGCCGAGCGCGGCCTGGTCTACACCGATCGGGGCACCGTACCCATCGCCCTTGGCGACGCCGTGCTCACCTTCGCTGGCTCGGTTCGTGTACCCGCGACCGTGGTCTACCTGCACCCCCGCCACAACGTGGCGCTGCTGCGCTACGACCCCGCAGCCCTCGGGGACATCCCCGTGCGCAGCGCCGAGCTGCTACCCGGTGCCGATCTCGACGCTGGAGACAGCATCCATCAGGTCGGGCTGACGTCGAGCATGCGTGTGGTCACCCAGGCCACCACCATCTCCAGGGTGGACGCCGTCTCCGGCTACATCCCCTCCCCCCCCGCCTTCCGCGAGACCAACACCGAAGCCTACAAGCTGGCCGAGCACGCCAGCTCCATCGGCGGCGTGCTGGCGGATGACAAGGGCCGGGTGGTGGGCCTGTGGACCTTCAACGTCGACGGCGACGGAGGCAACTTCATAGGCCTACCGGTGGACTACCTAAGCGACCTGCTCGAGGCCTACGCCCAAGGCGAACAGGTAGCGCTGAGGGATCTGGGGATCGAGGTACAGCCCATCAGCCTGGCGGCCGCCGCAGACCGCGGCCTTCCCTCCGACTGGGTCACCCGCCTGGCCGACGCCGACCCTGAGCGGCGCCAGGCCCTCGAGGTCCTCCGCGCCCATCCCGACGCCCCGGCATTCGGTGCCCTGAAGGGTGGTGACGTGCTGCTGGCCGTCAGCGACACGCCGATCACTCGGCCGCGCCGGCTCGAACAGCTGGTCCAAGCCTCCAGCGGCGACGTGACCCTCACCCTCCTGCACGACGGCGTCGTGGAGAGCCTCGACATCGCCCCCGTGGTGCTCGATGGGCTCGGTGTGCAGCGGGTCGTGTCCTTCGCTGGCGCACTTTTCCACGAGCCCCACAGCCCGGTGGCCATGAGCTACGGTGGGTCCGTCGGTGGCCTATACGTCTCCTGGTACTGGTACGGCGGCCCCGCCGCCCACTTCGGCCTGCGAGCCAGCACCCTGGTGCGTGGGGTCAACGGCGTGCCGGTCGAGGATCTCGACGACTTCCTGGCTGTGGTCTCGAGCCTCGCCGACGGCGACGCAGTGCGCCTCGAGGTGGAGAGCCTCAAGCATGTGCGGGACGTCACCACCATGCTCACCGACACGGTCTACTGGCCCACGGTGCTCGTGGAGCGCGGCCCCGACGGCTGGCATGCCCGCAAGGTCGATTCATCCGTGGCAAACACGTCAAAGCCTGACTAGACTCACTGCGACCACCTCCCCCCCCGGAGCCCCCATGCGCACCCTGCCCCTGTTCCTGTTGTCCCTGGGCCTGATGGCCTGCAACCCCGACGACACGGGAACCAAGACAGATGACACCGGCCCCGTGGACGTCGACGCCGACGACGACGGCGACGGCTTCACCGTTGCCGAGGGAGACTGCGACGACAACGACGCGGCGGTCCACCCCAGCGCCACCGAGATCGCCTGCGACGGCATCGACAACGACTGCGACGGCACCGACCTCACCGACGAAGACGGCGACGGTTACGACTGCGTGGATCAAGGCGGAGACGACTGCGACGACACCGACGCCGACTTCCACCCCGGCGCCGACGACGAGTGCGGCGACTTCGTGGACCACGACTGCGACGATGACACCGAGTGCGACTGCGACGGTGACGGCTTCGAAGGCGAGCAGTGCGCCGGCGACGACTGCGACGACGCCGACGCCGACGCCTATCCCGGCGCCGACGAGACCTGGTACGACGGCGTAGACGGCGACTGCGACGGCGGGTCCGACTACGACCAAGACACCGACGGCTTCGACGCCTCCGAACACGACGGCAACGACTGCGACGACACGGACGCCGACATCCACCCCGGCGCAGAAGACACCTGCTACGACGGCATCGATCAGGACTGTGGCGAGTTCGACGACTACGACTGCGACCAGGACGGCTACATCTCCTCGGACTACAGCGGCGACGACTGCGACGACTCCGACGACACCATCAACCCCGACGCTGCCGATGTCTGCGGCGACGGCCTGGACCAGGACTGCAACGGCGTGATCGATGACGCCGACGCCGACGCCGACGGCTTCGTCGATGCCGACTGCGGCGGAGACGACTGCGATGACTCCGACGCCACGGTCAACCCCGACGGTGACGACAGCTCCCCTGACGGTGTGGACAGCGACTGCGACGGCGATGTGGACGAAGACGGCTACTGCAACTTCTACGCGCCCTTCGCCAACGGCAGCTCGGCCCTGTGGACCTACGACACCAGCCGTGACGGCACGGTCTACGTCGAAGAGGTCGCCATCACGGCGTGGGACAGCTCCCTGGGCGAAGCGGTTCTCGAGCGCACCCTGACCGACACCACAGGCGCCGCCACCATCATGGACGAGTACTGGACCTGCGACGGCAGCGGCGTCGCCATGACCGGCCTGGACTACATCATGCATGGTTCGCCCACGTTCAGCGCCACCTACACCGTGCCACGCACGGTGCTGCTGGACGAAGCCTCCATGACCCCAGGCACCAGCTGGAGCTACAGCTACGAAGCCAGCGACGCGTCCATGGGCACCATCTGGCTGGCCGAGGGCACCATGACCGTCCTTGGCACCGACAGCATCACCATCACCGCCGGCACCTTCGACACCATCGTCATCGAAAACGACTACAAGCTCACCGACGCCATGGGTCTGGGAATGCTCGACCGCGACGTCGTGGCCACCATGTACTTCGTCGAGAAGCTGGGCATGGTCTACACCGAAGAAGTGGACAGCACCGGCACGGTGGTCGAGCTCCGCGAGCTCAACACCTACACCGGCTTCTACCCCTGATCCTCCAGGAACGATGTTCGGTATCGCCGACCATCAGTAGCTCCTGAAGCAGAGCGGCCGGCCCCGAGGGGCCGGCCGAAGTCCATGGCGCGGTGGAGCGCTAGTCGGGCGTGACCTTGCCTTCGCGATACTCGTCCGCGAGACTCAAGTCCAGCTCAGCCGTGCGCTGCTGCAGCACGTTGAGCCAAGCGAAGACGAGCTCACGCTCGGCTTCGTCGCCACCGCCCTTGGCGAGACGCTTGAGGCCGCGGTCCACCACCTCGAGCTGCTCGAGGGAACCTTCGATCACCTGGCGGGGGGTAGGCTCGTCTGCGCCCATGGGCTCGTTCATGGCTTCATCGAGGACGCTGTCGAGGCGCGCGACGGCCGCATCGGCCGCTTCCTGAAGCGCGATGCTGTCGTCGGAGTCGGTGCCGGAGTCGATCATCTTCTTGACCGCAGCACTGGCGACCACGCCACTGACTTCGTCGATCACGGGACGCAGCTCATCTTCGAGCACGCCACGGTAGGACGGGACCATCTCCACGACAGCCTGGGAGGCCGAGCCAGCCAGGTTGGGCGCGCCGTCGACAACCAGCTCACGCAGGTTGGCGCTCAGGGCAGGGGCAGCCTCGAGGGCAGCACCCGCCGCGGCTTCGGCCAGACCGGCGGGCTGCAGCATCGTACCGATGGAGGCGGAGAGCCAGATCAGGTACAGGGCGATGAAGGCCACGAAGATTCCGCCGACGATGTTGAAGGACTTGTTGCCCTTGACTTCGTTTTCGAGCTCGAGATCTAGGCGCTTGAGGACATCCTGGTATCCGTTGTCAGTCATGACTAGCCCTCCCCGGCGACACGGGTATTGAAGATATCGCTCATGAGGTACAGCACGTCCTCCATGGAGCGGTCGCCGGTCTTGGTACGCTCATCAGCAGCTTGCAGCTGCAGCGTCTGGACCGTGTCGTTGATGGACTGCAGCAACAGCACGTGCTTCTCGAAGGTGGTGTCGAGCTGCACCTGAGCCCAGATACGGCTCGAGGACTGCATACGCTCCACCAGCTCCTGGTACGCGTCAGGGTCTTCGGAGAAGCGCGGGAAGCGAGCCTTCATCTCGTCCTGTCTGCCTTCGGCCGCCGCGACGAATTCCTTATCGAGAGACACCTGCATGTACGTCGCCATGTTGGCCTGGAAGATATCTCCCTCGGTCTTGAGCTTGTCGGAGACCTTGGGGAGCAGGTTCGCCGCTTCGTTCGCCATGGCGCTGGAAAGGGCGGGCATCGCGTCGTCGGCCACCTTTTTCAGTTCCATGGAGTACACGGGCCACACCGTGGTTGCTGCATGGGTCTGCAGCTCCACCATGAACACGTCCGTGTCGAAGCCGGTAACCTTTGCATACAGGTTGCCGAAGAAGATCACAAAGATGAGTAGGAAGCCCGCCGTGAATGCACGGCGGTGCATACGGCCTTTGGCCCGCTCCTCGCCGATCTGGTCGAGCAGCTGGTGGACCTTATCGAAATCCGCCATTCGAGCACCTCGCTGGTTGGGTCGGACGTAGGCGAGTGTAGAGGAATGATAGGAAATGGTTCAAGCCCACCGACCGCGCCCCCGAGACATGTCGTGACATTTCTATCGGTATTCACGAGCCCAGCGCTCTCCCGACGAGACCCGAATTCGCCCATCGTTCCGCTGCCAGGCATCATATGGGCACAGGGATGCAGTGATGACGAGGTGTCTATACTGCTAATCACGCCGAAAACCATGGAGGTCACGTCGTTTTAGCCGAGCGGGCCTCCACCGAGCGTCCACGGTGCGCGGGACGTAATGCAGGCCCTACCGCTCAGAGCAGGCGTTGAAAAGCGGCGATGACAGCCCCTGGGTCCTCGCTACGGTTCACGGGCCCCACCGCGCACAGCCCCTGCACACCCGCCCCCATCACGGACGCGGCCCGACCCAGGTCGATCCCACCGATGGCCACCGCCGGAACCGTGGCGACGGCGACCATCCCTTTCAGCCCCGTCACGCCAATGGTGGGATCGGCGTCGAGCTTGGTCGCCGTGGAGAACACGGGTCCCAGGCCGATGTAGGTGGGACGCAGTGCGCAACACACCCGCACCTGTGCGGACGTGTGGGTGGACAGCCCGATGATGGCGTGGGGCCCGAGGATGGCCCGTGCGCGCTCGAGGGACCCGTCCCCTTGTCCCAGATGTACGCCGTCCGCCCCCACCTCGCGCGCCAGCTCGGGGTCGTCGTTGACGATGTAGTGAACGCCCACCGGGATGCAGTCACGCAGATCGGCAGCTACCCTGCGCCGGTCGGCGTTCGAGCCACCCTTCATGCGCAGCTGAATCCAGCGCACGCCCTGGGCCACCATGCAGTCCGCCATAGGCCCCCAGCCCACCGCCGGGTCGCTGATGATGCCGTAGAAACCGATGGGGCTGATCATGGCTCTCCTGAAGTCGGCGGACGGTCGCTGGGGTGGCAAGGTACCGCAGCGTCATGCTGGAGCCCCGCGCCCCACCGCGCTAACTCCCGGGTCATGAACCATCCAGACGTGCAGATCGGTCCGGATGAGACCCTGGACCGCCTCACCGGGGCCTGGTGGATTCTCCAGCTCGCCCGCGGCCACCGCTACAACACCGACGACGTGCTCACGGCATGGACGGCGCTGCAGGTGCGGGCTGAGGTGGACCGGATCCTCGATCTGGGATCCGGGGTGGGCTCGGTGGGTCTCATGGTGTTGCAAGAGCTCCCCGCTGGAGCCTCTCTCACCAGCCTCGAGGTCCAGGCGGTCAGCGTCGGGCTGGCGCGACGTACCGCGGCGCTCAACGGCGTCACCGAGCGGGTGGACATGCGTCACGGCGATCTGCGCGATGATGCCATCCTCGCAGACTGCGACGCATTCCCCCTCATCCTGGCCAACCCCCCCTACCTGAGCCCTGGAAAGGCCGTGGCGTCTCCCCACCCCCAGCGGGCAGCGGCACGCCTCGAGCTCCACGGCGATGTGTTCGACTACTGCCGAACCGCCGCCAACAAGCTGGCCGAGGACGGCCGCTTCTGTTTCTGCCACTCCGCCCGAGACCCCCGGCCAGAGCGCGCCATCACCGACGCCGGCCTTCGCATCCTGGCCCGCCGGGACGTGGTCTTCCGCCATGGGCAGCCGCCGATGCTTGCCCTGTTCGAGTGTGGCTGGACGGGCCCGCGAGCCGAGCGTGATTCCCTGTACATCCGGGGTGAAGATGGGCGCTGGGCCCAGCCCTACCTCGAGATCCGGCGGACCATGCGGATCGACCCATGAGCACCGGCCAGGTCCAAAGGCGAGACTTCCGGCACGAGCTGCGGAACACCCGGTGTTGGGACCAGCAGACCCAGGCCATCTTCGATGCCCAGGGCGAGGCCCTCGAGGATTGCGTACTGCAGAACCGTGAGGAGCTCATCGCTCTGTGCGAGCTCATCGAGCGGCTCGAGCTGCGCAGCTACCTGGAGATCGGCGCCTGGACCGGGGCCCTCACCCGCTGCCTGGACACGTTGTTCCACTTCGACGCCATCGCCGTTTGCGACGACGGCTGGGCCGGAGTGCGCGGCCTCGAGCTGCGACTTCCTCCCCGGGCCACCCTGTTCCGAGGCGACTCGGGCTCCCCGGCCTTCGATGCATGGCGGGCTAGCCTGGGCCACGTGGATCTCGTGTTCATCGACGCCAACCACGCGTTCCACGCGGTGTCGAAAGACTTCGCCATCAACCGTCGTCACCCTCACCGGATGCTGGCTTTCCACGACATCACCGGCGCCAACCGCTACACCACCGGCGTGCGCCGATTCTGGCAAGGCATCGACGCAGGTGTACGCCACGAGATCCTCCGGCCTCACCACGAGATCGGCCTGGAGCACAGCGTGATGGGCATCGGCCTGTGGGCAGCACACCCTCCCGAAGCCACGGGCTGGTCACCGGCCCGCGGAACGAGCACCCCGTGGGAGGATTCCCCAACCAGAGGCGAGGTTCGTTAGAATGCAGACCTCGTCCTCGACCTCAGCCTGCACGCGAGCTGTGACCCCTTGTCCATGACCCTCCGCATCACCGTTCCGGCCCTCGCACTGCTGGCGAGCCCGGCCGCACTGGCCGAAGGGGGCTGGCCGGACCTCTCCCAGCCCGCCACCGCCGCCATCCCACGCCCCAACGACGTCGCGGTGGTCATCGGCATCGAAGACTACGACCACATGATCGACGTACCCGGTGCGACCTCCACCGCACAGGCCTGGCATCGCTGGTTCGAGCAAGGGCTCGGGGTACCCGCCGAAAACCTGCACCTGTTGGTGGGAGCCGAAGCCACACCCCAGGCCATGGCTACGGCGGTCACCGACGCTGCCCTCGAAGTCCTGCCCGATGCTTCGTTCTGGTTCGTCTTCATCGGCCAGGCCTCGCCGTCTTGCGACGGTGCCGACGTCATGATGTTCGCCCCCGACGCCGGCCCCGAGGCCCCCGGGTTCATCCAGGGAGGCTTCAGCTGGGCTTCACTCGAGGGCCTGCTCGAGATCGGATCCCACCAGCAATCCATCGTCATGATCGACGCCAGCATCAACGAGCGCGATCGTTCCCTGGACAAGCTGGGCTGTGAAATGGTGCCGGTGATGCCTCCCATCCAGGTCGTGCCCAGCGAGCGTAGCCTGCTGATCACGGCCGCCGGTTCCGACGAGTTCGCCGGTAGCCTGTACGGCACAGAGCTCCCAGCGTTCTCGAGCTTGATGTTGGGCGCGCTCCGGGGCTGGGCCGACGGCAGCGGAGACGGCCAGGTCACCGGCGCCGAGGCCGCCGCCTGGGTCGGTGACGTGCTCACTGCCACCGAGCGCCGCCTGCCACAACATCCTCGGGTCTGGGGCGATGCCGGAGCCATGCCGTTGGTCACCGCGGCGCTGCCCTCACCTTCCCTGCCGGACATGATCTACGAGGTCGCCCGCTTCCAGACCCAAGCCCGCAACAGCGAGCATTCCTGGAGCCCCAGTGACGCGCCAGGACCCAAAGCTCCCGACGTCGAGCCCGACCCGGCAGCCCAAGGCGCCCACGACCAGCTCACGGGCGAGATGCGACACCTCAGCCATCGCAACGCCTGGAAGGGCGTCGAGCAGTCCTTCCTCGACCTGGTGGAGCTGGCCCCTGACGGCGTGCGCCCCACCGCCGAAGATCTCGGTATGGGTGCCCAGGCCGCTCGGGCCCTGGGCAAGGTCGATGCCGTGTTCAGCCGCCTCGAGCAGCTCCAAGCCATCGAGCCCACCCCAGACACCCAGCAGTGGTTGGACGAGCTCGTGCGCAGCTACGGCGCCGTCAGCCTACGGGACAAGAGCGGTGGCGCGGCGTTGACCGCAGCACGTATGCCCATGGCTCCCGACCAACGTGCCGCCATCGACACCGCCATCGCCCTCGTGGCCGAGACCGGCCGCTTCGATGGCCTGCTCCCCTGGGGTGTGTACGACTTCGGCGGCCGCCCCCTCATGGTGGTGCCCAGCGATCCGGTGGTCGAGGTAGTGCTCAAGCGGCGATAACGGCGGGTACTTCAGAGCCCGTTCATCCGAAGAGCACCCGCGCGTCCCGGCCCGCGCCTGGCACGCCTGACGGTGGTGGGCTTGTTGTTGAGCCGGTTGGGCTGGTTGGGGTGCGGCGGCGGCGGGGGTGACCTTTGCCATCTTCTCTCGGGGAGAGGGTGCCGCAACGCGGCGGGAGAGGGGGTGAGGCATTGCCGCTGATCCCTCTCCCCCCGGGGAGACGGTGCCCGCTACACACGTGCGACGCGGCGGGTGAGGGGGTGAGGGGGCATTGCAGCTGATCCCTCTACCCCAGGGGAGAGGGTGCCTGCTACACTCGTGCGACGCGGCGGGTGAGGGGGTGAGGGGGCACCATCTAGTAGCAGCGGGGATCTGACGTACGGACGAGATCCTTCTTGGCTGCTGGCCCCTGATTCCGCCTCACTGGCTGAATGGCTTTTTTCCACTTTTGGTGGATCGGGGGGGCGTATCGCTGTTGCCTTTTGGACTGTAGGCAGGTTGTACCTGACCACGCGCCAAGTACGCTGGTGGCTGCCGAGCTTTGGGGGGGCGCGCGCTTGCCCCTGGATTCATTTCGTCGCAGCCACGGACCATAAAAAGCCCCGGTCCTTTCGGACCGGGGCTTTTATGGTCGGGGCGACTGGATTCGAACCAGCGACCACTTGACCCCCAGTCAAGTGCGCTACCAGACTGCGCTACGCCCCGACAGGGACTCTCGAAGACGCCGTTGTGCAAGC
>Ga0307987_1001786_pt1 | contig 11616 bp, 8 predicted proteins | sample EllFjometagen181_FD_203157 | JGI IMG/M metagenome (GOLD analysis project Ga0307987, IMG submission 203157) | Marine microbial communities from Ellis Fjord, Antarctic Ocean - #181 | ecosystem: Environmental > Aquatic > Marine > Unclassified | place: Southern Ocean | collected 2014-10-08 | reverse complement strand
GCCAGCTCGGGATCATCTATCTCCTGCACGCGTTCATAACCGACCTTTGCCAGCCACCGCTTGAAGGGTTCCGCCTTCGGGGATGGGACGGATTGAATGATGCGAAAGATACCTTCTGTGTTGGCACAATCGGTTTTTCTGAACTTCCCATCAGGAGCAACCAGCTTCAACCCGTGACAAAACGTCACGGCTTCACTTCCTTCTTGTTTGAGCCGTTGTTTCAATTTTCTCCAGTATGCTCCCGGATCAGCGCTTTCAGTCAGAATAGCGCATACATCCACAACCGAAAACCACCACTCATCGTTATGAATCGTCTTCCTGATTTCCTTACCTCTGAAAACAGCTATACCTGTCTCCATCATCTCTCCTGTCGATAAAGAATAATTATCTCCCTGGCCCCACAGACACCCTGAGCAAGTCCCGACATTTGACAGGATTGCAGATTGCGATAACCTCCATGAGGTAGGATGAGTCGCGGGGATTGTTGTCGGTTAACCACTCGTTTTTACACAGTGTCCGCCGGATTTCTTTGCTTCTAAAAACTACCAATTTCGTTTCTATATTAAATCCCTCATCACCTTAGTAGGCATCAGATGGTGGAAGACATCAAAAACCATCAATAATCTCCGGTTCCAAACCATCCAGCTTGTCAAGTTCAAAATTGCCATCCGGTTTTACAGACAATGTTTTGTGTACTTTGGCTGAAGAATATTGACCGGCTTTAGAATTGTGCTGCCACCAGATTACTTTTTTAACAGCCATGCTACCTTCAGGTCGCGCTGATGAGGCATCCCCCTCAAAAAGTTTCGGCAATACTGCTTTAATGGTTTCAGCGTCATCTTTGTTAAATCCGGTTCGCTCTGATAATTGCGGGTTCATACTGCCAAATGTGACATAGATGGCACGATCTACCCGGTGTTTCATGCCCATGGTATCAGAACTCTTCTTGGTTCCGTCCCCCTCTCCACTGACACTCTTGGTTATTTGCGTACTGGTGATGCTGACAGGTTCAACGCTAAACGCAGATTGAATGGAAACCGGGCCACGGATAGGAATAGAAACACCGTCATTTGCCTCATTTTTAAAGGCAAAGAGCTGGCCGAAGGTGCGAACGTCCAGCCATTTTTTACAGGCAAGCTTGGCCGATTCTTCCGGACTAACTTTCTTCCGGTTAAAAGCATCTTTGCCAAGTCCATATTCATCTGACTCAGCCCGGGCCTTTAAGCTCGGCATACCGTCAATTTTCTTTTCATCAGACTGAACAAAAATGGCATGTCCGCTTTCCTGCAAACGATCTCTAATTTTCCGTTTCAGACAGACATCTGTGACTTCCCCATAACCGTCATAATCTATGCGGGGCCGATTGCCGTTTAATGGATCGCCGTTTGGATTAGCATTTTTAACACTGAAGATGATGGCAAAATCGATTTTATTTCCCAGGCTCATAATCTATCTCCTTTATTAGTTTTCATTATTGTCTGACTTTATATTTCGCCAGTATTGTCTCTGGCAGTGATAACCCAGCAGGAATTCGCCTGAGAGCGGCTTTTCACTGGTTAAATCATCCGGTAAAAAGGCTGCAAACACAGCATCGAGTTCTTTCTTCCGGTTAGCTAAAAAGCCGGCCCGTTTCCCTTGTAATCTCTGCATATAGGGCTGCAATCCCACCTCAATATTACGCCAAGTCGAAAAGGGGCGATCCGCAAAACGCTGCATTAATCTGGCGGCAGTTGTTGGCCTGCTCTCTCCTCCAACATTCAAGGCAACCTCTTCAATGCGTTCAGCTATGGCCAGTAGGCGGCCATATAAATAGTCCCGTGATTTCCTGCCTTCTTCTAACACCATTGTATATTTCCTCCGTTTTGTTTGATCAGGGTGGCGCATATAAAACCCTTTGAACAAGGCACAGGCAACCCCGAGATGTCCTTCCCACAACCATCGTTTATCCATTTTATATGCAGTACGATTACTGACCCGCCGCACCGCTGCAATCATTACATCCCGAGGGAAAGGACGGCCATCAACAATGCAGGGCAATATCCGCTCAATCAAGCTCTTTTTCAGGGTGTCATTACTCTTTAAAATGTCGCTGTAGGCAGCTTCTGCAATAACTCGGGGAACCGGGGTGCTCACGGGCCAGATTGTTTTTCTGATGGATTTTTTCTTATTTTTGGGATTTGGATATTCCTTGGTGTGGCGTTGGGGCCAGGCGAACTGGGTGTGCCAGTCATGAATACGATCCAAAAATTCACTGGCGAGAAGTTCCCGGTAATAGATAATGCCCATCCTTCCAGGTGTTGCTGAATCCAGTCCCATTACCACAATTTGCTCATTTGGCTCCAGTTTTACCCGATATCCTGCTAGATAATTATTGAAACTATGAGCAAAGGATTCACCGAGATCCACAGTATGATCTATTTGATGCTCCGGCTCCTGTGCAATTTCCGGTTGCAAGGTAATTTCATCACCCAACATGCCCCAGGAATCTATTAATGGTTCAGGGATGGCTTTACCGGAAACCGCCCAAGCGACATAGACTTGATCACCATTTCGGTATCCCTGACGTGAGATAAGCCAACGTAGAGCATTATGGGCCTTTTGAGTTACTTCCAAGCTGATACCGACCGACTGACTCCCGTTAGTAGCTATGCTTTTTCTTGTATCGGTAAAACGACCTCGGAAGGTAAAGCCGGATATATCATTTGCCGAAACGAGTTTGGCCCTATCACCTGTATGGCGTAATTTAGCGGGATGATTAGAGGCCAAGGCCTGCTCCTTACCAGAAATAAAACAAAGCCCCTTCGAACCTTCAGCCAAGGCATCAAAATTAGTCCAACTCTGCTGCAAACTTTGATCAGTCCAGGTATTGCTATTAGGATCACTATTTTTCTCCACAGACCAGCACACCAAAGCAGAACCTTGATCTGTGTATTTTTCTTTTGTTTTTTTGTCTTCTTTCTTCGGAAGGAGCTTAAAAATGATTGGCTGCGGTTTCTCCGCAGTGACCTCGAAGGGCCACTCTCTCCGCAATCTATTATTTTCATCAACATGCAAAATATTTTCGGTAACCAAATCTGCAATTACCTCACCCTTATCAATATATTTCAACACCAACTGTGCTTTTGGGTGGGCGAACTCAGAGTTGCACCATGTTGCCAACAATGCATGATATTCAGAATAAAAAGAATTCTCCCCGCCAAAATCGGGGTAATCTTTAGCCACGTATTGAAGCTTATCAGCCAAAGGATGTGGAGGGGGCATTTTGCCACTTCTGCCTGCCGATTTTTCGGTGGCAGGTAAAATAATCTGCGTTTTTTCAATTACCGAGGCCCGTCTGAAATTACCTTCCCCATCTATAACGATATTAATATGAGCATTTTGCAAGGTGTGGCTGATTGGCATGAGCTTTGCCCCATCCGACAAATCCAATGCCATACCTGCCTCATAGGTTTCATACAGTTTTGCCATCCAGCTCATAATAAACCCTCCTCTTTTTCAACCGGGAGGATGTTTTCGCCCAAACCAAACTCCTTTGGGGTCATCTTGCGAATAAAACGTCTAATATCACATTCTTCCGGTCGTGGAAATTCAAGCACACCGCGATGCATAGTTGCATACCAAAAACGGCTGACCAACTGTTCCTTACCCGTTTCATCCGGATAATCAAAACCATGAAACATGAGACCAAAACTAAGTTCATCAATATCATCGTAGGCACCATCTCCATCACCAAACTGACACGGTTCTACATAAGCCTGGCAATCTCGGACACCCAAAAAGATATCCTGCCGCCCCCCCTTCTCCAGCGTCCGTTTGGCGATACTGAAATGCTTACCGTCGATACGATCATTGACAAGTTCGGGTCGGTGTTCATTCCACTCAAAATGCGCCTCTATCTGGTATTCAACATCATGTAGAAAGGTGTAAATTGCCAGGCTGTTGCCACCGCCCCAGGCCAAGGGTTTTGTCCCTTTTGTCTGGGTTCGTAATGGTTTGACAACCCGCACCTTATCAACATGCCAGATAATGGTGGGTTTCCAGTAGATGGATTTCAGAACCCCCTTGATGGCCTCATAGGTCGGCACATGGTAGGAGCATTTCTCCCCACCGGTTTTGGTTACCGGGTCGGTAAACAGCGCATACCGCCCCCATAACCGGAAACTAATGTTGTTTTTCATTAAACAACCTCCCTATATGACTTGAGCTTCTAAACTGCTGACTTCTTCGATGGACAGGCCAAAGGCATCGCTGTAATGTCGTTTGTCAAGATAGTAAATTTCTTCACCTTTCTGCACAGGGATAACAGCTCGGTTCTCTTTCAACTTCTGCCAAACATTGGGAAATACATTGACGCTGAATTTTTGGGCACGTTTGAGCAGCTTATATGCTTTTGCCGGTTCCGGCTCGGCACATAGTGCAGCAATGATTTCCTCGCCCTCTCCATAGGGTACTATTACTGCCTCTGTTGGGGCGTTAATTGCTTTGAAAATCTTTCCTGCTGTTTTGAATGATTGCCTGAGTTGCAAAGGTTTTGTCCGCGCAATGTTCAGATGATTATTGCTCAGTAAATTCAACAAACTATCTTTCCTGCCGGCTTGATTTGCCGTGACCGGGTAATCCATCTTTTTTGCTCGGCTATAAAAATAATAGGAGAAATACAGATTCATCACATCCGGGTCCAACAGGTCAGCATCCTTTTTTTCCGTTAGAATACGCGAGGCTTTGTCACGGCCTTCTTTAATATCATGCAGCATGTCAATTGATTCCTGCTGTGGGTTGACGACATGCACCGTTGCCTGCGGTAACCGTCCGTTTCTATTGCAACGCCCGGCAGCCTGGGCAATGGAATCCAATCCGGCAAGAAAGCGGATAACAGATGCAAAATCCACATCAACCCCGGCCTCAATAAGCTGGGTGCTTATACAAAGTACGGGTAGCCCATCATCCAAGCGTTGTCGGACTTGATCCAGGATCGTTTTTCTATGGGCAGGGCAGAGGCTGGTGCTGAGGTGAAACAAACTTCCTTCATCAACCTTATCTCCACATAACTCATACAACCGTTGCGCCCATTTCTTGGTATTAACAATGACGAGACAACTACCCTTTTGCTCAAAATCGGCAACTGCCAAATTTGCCAATTCTGATTCACTCCACCCTTCCGGACGCACTTTGTTGCTGATGACTACTCTTTTGAGCTGGTCAAACAGCTCGGCCACGTCTTTTACAAGCTCATTGCCCTTTGGTATTTCCAACTGCCCTTTGTCAGGGGATTTCAATTTGTTCAGCAACGGTTGGGTAGCAGTGCAAAGCAATGCGGTTGTTTTGGTATGGGAGACAAAAAAATTAATGGCATTGCAAAAAAGATGAACACAGTTTATCGGCAATGTTTGGATTTCATCAAAAATCAGCACTGAGTTTGCCAGTTGGTGCATTCGTCTTGCCCCGCGTGTTCCGCCGCTAAACAGGACATCAAGAAACTGTACCATGGTGGTAAAAACAACGGGCGCATCCCAATTCTCAGCGATTAATTTATCGCGCCAGGTTTGCCGTTCCGGCTCAAGATTTGAATGGTGTTCCAGCACCCAGGGGAATTTATCACCCTTCAACTCAAGCACCTCGCGGATCGCCTGAGCGTTTTGTTCGATAATGGATGTAAATGGAATGATATAGATTATACGATCAAGCTTGTGTTCATAGGCATGGTGCAGGGCATACCGCATACTTGCAAAAGTTTTGCCTCCTCCTGTTGGCACGGTAAGACTGTAAATACCTTGTTTATCAAGAGCTCTATCTTTGCACTGGTTAGAAATTGATCTTCGTATCGTGTCAATTTCATTCCTTACCGGCAGCTCATCAAGTTTGTCTTCCAGCCGCTCGATGGCAATCTGCCAGTCAACACCATTTTTTTGCCGTAACCCTTCATTGTCTGGATTTTCAAAATCAGCGCTGTTGATCCGATCTGCATCAATCAAACAGCTAAACAAAAAACGCGTCCACAATCCTACCTTAAACTGTTTAACGATTTCCGACTGCTTTCTCTGGGGATCAACCAATTGTAATATCTGTAATGAACAATCTTTGATGAGTTTTTTTGTTGCAAATGAATTCAGTCTCTTTAAAATCTCATTGTCCGCCGCCTGGTCACACTCCTGCAAATGAGTTTTTTCATCATCCTTGTTCACCCTGGTAATAAAACCATTTTTCCCTTCCGGTTTTAAGCAGTCAATCAGTCCACTGTGGTGAGAGGCCAGGCAAAGAGCGAGTATCTGCCCAACCAAGTGCCCTTGAGGGCCATATTGTCGGAATTTTTTCCATACCCATTGGGCTCCGGCGCTGGAGTGGTCTATTTTGCCTTTAAGCGCTTCGAAATCGACGAACTCGTCATCAACATCGGGATTCAACATGCCTGTTGCTGATTTTAAGTAAACCTGAAATTTCTGGCTATATTTGCCAAAATCATGCAATAATCCGAGCAACTCACCTGTATCTGCGGCATCGATCTTTTCCGCTAGACAACGACAAATCAGGGAAACTTCAATTAAATGTTCCTGAACAGTCTGATCTTTTTTATCGCACTTCCTACGATGAGCAATGAAATGCCTAAGCTCCATTCAAATGCTCTCCAATTTCATTTTTCTCGTCAATAGAGTGAATGAATCCGACCATGAAAAAAGCGCAAGCTGTCCTTCGATTTCCATCTGTACTTTGTACCGCTTTACATGCATAAATTGCCTCCTTATGTGCTGCCCAAAAAGTCTATTTCCATCGACCTTCATCATAAACTATCCTAATTGAGAAAATTGTGATAACCCCCTTCAAGAAAATGGAATCAAAATTTTAGAAGATTTCGATGCAATAGATTTTAGAAAATAGTGAAATTAAAGCTATTCCTCTATGAAATTTCTGTCAAGAAAAATTCCTAGAGTGAAATAATTATACCCTCTAATCATCAATCCCAAAATTTACTCTGCCAACATTTGCGCTTGAAGAGCCCGGGCCCTAACCAGCATGCAAGAACCCGTTCGATATTCGGTATTTCTCTTTTGAAAGCGAATATTCATAAAGCTTCAAACGGAGCGATCATACCACCCATGTTTGTCATATCCGGTCACAGTACTAAAAAAAATTGTGCTTCTTTTGCTTTTTCTTAAATTCATTTGAGGTTATACAGCTGAAGCCGCTCCTGCATTTTTTTAGAAGGGAGAGTGTAAATTTTAAGGAGGTCATCGCATAGACGGATTCCCCACGAATTCCAACCATTCATCCTGCAACGCATAGGGAACGCCTTGTTCAATACACACACGTATGGTGTGTCCCGTCCCCCCTTTCATGGGGTCGTCGGGGTCCGCATAAAAGATCGCGGCGGTTGCGGGTTTTAAGAGGGGTAGGTATCCCATGACTTTCAAGGTATCCCGGAGGAGGTAAATGGCCTTTTTCCCCAACGCAGGTACTTTGTGGCGATTTTCGATGACGCCTCTGTTTTTTGGGGAAGCGGCAATGGTTTGCCGAACGATTTCCGTATCATGGTCATGTGAAAGTATCTCCAGGGAAAAAACCGAAGCCCCCGCAAGGCGGTTCTTTTTTCGATGACCGGCATAGGGCACCACATATTCCAGCCGTGACGGGTCCACCTGTGCCACACCCTCATCGAAGAGGGTGTCACTTCCCGGGGCATTCCCCGTCCGAAATCGGGCAGTGGGCCATTTACGGGCGAGGCGCCGGGCCAACTCCGTGAGGGCCGCTGCCTCATTTTCGGGGACGTTGCGACGCCCTTCCAAAAGGATCAGGGGCTCGGCATCGGATGTGATGATTTTCTCCAACGATCCTGAGTACATTAGTCTGAACGAAGTCCTCTCCGAATCCAGTCTCCCACTTCGCCCAGGATTGCATATTTTCTACTGAGGAATCCAGTGTCCATGGTCTGCTCAACCCACTCGACAAGGGGTTTCCCTTTGAGAACAGGTCTCGTTTCACGTACCACCTGCGACAACCATTCCCGGCTCTTACACACCACCTGCTCCCACTGCTGTCGTTGATCTCTGAAATATTCCTCCAGAATGTGAAGGAGAACCGCAGTGGAAAGCAGCAGAAATCGGTCTACGGGCGCTTCTGTTTTGATGCGACGGGCCAGTCTTGTGAGGTCCTGAAAATCAATACTGAGCGCCACAGCGGTCAATTTATCCATTTCCATACCGCCCTCCGCCTTCTGGCACGACAGAATTTCCAGCAATACTTCCTCACGCCGGGGGAACGAAGGTGCTTTCATAAAAGGTCTTTGGCGAGGCGATGCCGGACTGGGAGTTGAGGAGGCCATCCTGCAAAAAATAGGGGTATCCAGGGGTTCGGATACGCGGGAAGGCCCCTTACAGAAACGCACATCGTACCGATCCGGAGATTCACGCACAACACCACCGAAGAGACTCCCCATACCATGCCAGCCGATGGCGACGGGGACCGGAATGGGTCTGAGGCTGGGCGCACTTGAACTTTTTTCCGTTTCCGCCCTTTCTTCCAGGGCAACATAGCTGGTGTATTGGGAAAGGATTTTGAAAGCCCGGGAAAGGGATATAATGGTTTCACGACGTTTTCCGTTTTTCCGATCCATCTGTCGCGACCCCTTTTCGTTATGGTGACCGCCACCTTCCTCCAAATCCCGGATCATTTCCCTTGCCCATAGAAGGGGAATGGGCGCAACATCACTTTCCACCGTTTCCACCGGAATTTTCCTGAAAATTGCTTCTCCATTCATGCGGGCCGTCACGGAAACCGCCTTCGGGGATGAAACGTTTGGGGGTAAACGCGCCAGAAAAGTGGTCGTTTCATTTTCAAATATTTCCGCTTCTACCGGGGCCTGCTCCACGCCGTTATTTGAAGTGCCCCATTGGATTTTAATATTTTCAAGGGTGTGTGATCTTATCTTGCCATACAGTGTTAACACCCGGGATTCAATTCGTTCTCCCGGATGCACAAAGACCCAGGCGCCCCTCCCGGCCCGGGCCAGGCCCTTTACCAGATATTCATTGGGGGCTGCCCCAATCCCCACAGCGAACAACCTCGTTGAAATTCCCTTTTCCCGCATTAGCTGAAACAATGCCGACTCATTGGCCACCTCGCCGTCGGTTATCAGAACAATATCCTTTTTTAAAGCGGCCCCTTCATCCTGTTCCAGAATATCCTTCAGGGGTGCCATCATCTCCGTACCGCCCAGATCCGCCTGTGATCGGGAGAGATAGGCGAGTCCATCATCAAGGGTCTGTGCGCCGTAGGGTTGCGGTTGCGAAAAGAGCCGTTCAAAACGGCTTCCGAAACGGTAGATATTGAACCTTCTCTCCGGCGTCATGGCCCGAAGGAGAATCTCCAGGGACCGGCGGGCTGCTTCCATGGAATCCCCTGTCATGGACCCTGAACAATCCAGAACAAAAATCGTATCCTTTGGCATTGGGGGAGATGCTTTTGATGCGTCAATCCCTTTTTCGGGCGTCCGGCAACAGAGGTCCAGCTGGAGGAAACGCCTTCCATCCATTTGCATATGAAAAACCCTGTCCGAACAAACGGATTCCGGCCCCACGGTGAGGATAAAATCCTGATCCATGCGAACCGAATCCGAACAGAATTTCACTGCCACATGGTCTTCGAAAAAATCCAACTGCACGGGGTGAGAGGGTGATGAAATGGCGGCGGGTTTCTTAATCCCATAGATGCGCAGAGACATGGAAAGTCCCCAGGGCACATGGTCCGCAAAAGGCGGGTTGACCCGTTCTGCTTCGGGAATGCCCCCTTGCTCCGGCATGTGCGCAGGGATATAACGGGGCGCAATGGTGGTGGGAACAAGGAGGCGGATTCGGGGTCCCTCCATGTTCAGTAGGAGCGCGTAATCCAGAATAACAACCAACTCCTGCCCCGGATTCAGGTTCCCCACGGAAAGGGTGAAAACATTGGGCCGTTCCTGATCCAGAAGATACCCGCCGTCCCCGTTTTGCAGGACATCATCATACAATTCAAAAGCCCGGTCCCGCTCTTCCACCGAACCCGTGATCACACGATCCGCCACGTGGGCTTTAAAGCCGCACAGGGCGGCGGATTCCGGCAGGGGAAACCGGTAAACCGCCTCCACCGGTTCCGTTTCGACATTTCTGAAACGCTGGTATAATGTAAATCCGGCGGCACGGCCCACAATCCGGCCTTCGAGACGAACGCCCATCAGGGGCACGATTTTTTCCTTAACGGTTACACAGCCATATAAATCATTCATGCGTGTCTCCTTTAGGCCCGAGCAGATTCCGGGCCATTCGCAGAATCGCTTCAACCTGTCTGCGCTTTTTCTGTTCCAGGTCACGGGCAACATGGATCTCAAATCCGGGAGCAGGGTGGTGGCGAACCCAGATTTCTCTTTCACGAGGTGGCGGAGGTGTTTTACCGATTTTCAGCATTTCCCCAATGACAGCCAGCTTCAGCCCCTGGTCCTGAAATGCCTTGATATCTCGAAGTCGTTTTAGGTGACTGTCAAAATAAAAGCCGCCCCGCCCTCGGCCCGCCGGAGGGTCCAAAAGTCCCTCTGATATATAATAACGGACTGTTCTTCTTGTGAATCCGCTCTTTTCACAAATTTCTTTGATGGTGTAATAAGGCTTTTCCATGGACTTAATATGACATCTTACTGTCTTTATATCAAGAAAAAAACCTCGTGGTTTCACGAAATGATTTTAGAAGGGATTTGTGAACGCCTAAATGGACGGTCCGCGTTCTACAAACACGTTCCTGCGCAGATTCTGGTAATGGGAGGTTTCCAAATGATCTGTTTGGGCTCCCACGCGGGAGCGTGGGAGCCAGGATATGGGGGAATCCAAGGGAAACAGGTGGTGTGAAGAATGGAAATCAGCTAAAAAATCTCACGCCGATTTTCACGGTGGTCCACCAGGTAAAGGTATTGGGCTTTTTCTCCCAGCTCTTTTTCAAGCTGGGGAAGTTTATCCCGGGCAACCCCGTACATGCGAATGAATACCTTTCGATATCCTTTTTGAACATCTTCATAAGTGCTCAGGATACTCACCATGCGGCCTCCGTGCTGGCGTATTAAATCAGCCAGCTCGCGGATTGAGCCGGGACGGTCTTCCACCACAAAAGCGAACTGTATGCCCCGCTTTCCCACCCCTGTCAACGCAATCAATACACGGAACAGGTCGTTTTTGGTGATGAGCCCCATGACATTTCCATCTCCATCCACCACGGGGGCACCGGAAATTTTCTTCTCCAGAAGGACCTCAGCGGCTTCCTCCACTGTAAAATCAAAGGGGATGGTCACGGGATTTTCCGTCATAATTTCCCTGACCTTGATTTTTGTGAGCAGAAAAAGAAGTTCATGGACTTCCAGCGTGTTGGCGTCAGATGCTGAAGCCCGCTTGAGATCCCGATCCGTAACAATCCCAACCATTTTACCCTTTTTCATCACCGGCAGCATGGAAATGTTGTTTTCCTTCAATCGGCTCATGGCTTCCTGCATGCTATCATTTATGTCCGTGGTAATAACTGTTTGGCTCATCCAGTCTTTGACTAGCATTTGATTTCCTCCTGATCCCGGTCAAACCGGATTCTTGAATTGTATGAGGTTTTTCTCAT
>Ga0307987_1001785_pt1 | contig 11620 bp, 5 predicted proteins | sample EllFjometagen181_FD_203157 | JGI IMG/M metagenome (GOLD analysis project Ga0307987, IMG submission 203157) | Marine microbial communities from Ellis Fjord, Antarctic Ocean - #181 | ecosystem: Environmental > Aquatic > Marine > Unclassified | place: Southern Ocean | collected 2014-10-08 | reverse complement strand
CCACGAGCGCGAAGCCTGCTGCGACGCCAGCGCCGCCGAGTGCTGCGGCGGTGCCCCCGCCTACGCCCGCGTTCTCGTGGATGTTGGACAGAGGGTCCTTGCTGCCAGCGCTGCCATCTCCTTCGCCCACCCCACCAGCCTCTCAGACCGCGTACGCCGACTACTCGGCCTCCGCCCGGCAGGCGACACCTGGCGCTTGCCCATGGCCTCGCTAGTCATCGGCCTCATCGCAGGCCTATCGACCATCCTCCTCGTCGCCCAAGGCACCTTCAAGGCAACCGACGCCATCCTCTCCGCCACCGAGCGCATCGAGCTCATCGAACAGACCGTTGCCACTACACAGCAGAAGCTCGAGGTAAAGACTGCCATTCGGGCCACGCGCTACGTGGGGCGAATCGCCACCCCCGACGGGAGACCTCTGCCCAATGAAACTCGGTTGTTCACGCTGACGTACCGCCCCAGCGGCAGGGTCAGCTCACGCGAAGGGATCGACACCAAGTCTGGTCGTTTCAGTACTGACACGAAGGGAACGTCGTCCACGTTGTGGGTTGAGGCCCCCGGCTACGCGCCTTGGGTCGAGGGGCCGATGTCGCCGGGAACAGAAGCGGTCACGGACCTCGGCCTATGGGTGCTGGAGCCGCAGGCGCCTCTCCTTATACGGATTCTCGACAAGAAAGGGCAGCCGGTTTCCGAGGCCGAGGTACGGACAACCTGGCACCCAGTGAAAGACGCCTCGTTCGGTAGCATGCTACACACCACCGACTCTGTGGGGGAATGCATCGTGCCCCTGGTTACTGACTACCCGATGTCCCTGAACGTCACAGCCGCCGGCTTCGAACCCACCATATTTGGCAATCTAAGTCCGCAGGACGACACCCCACTGACCTTCCAGTTGCCGGCCGGCATCCCGTTGTTCCTGCGGGTGCTCGACAGGGATACGGGCGCGCCGATCGCGGGAGCGCGCGTCCGCCTACTTGCCCAAATGGCAGAAATGGCGCATCTCAACCGCAACCAACTGGCGACAGCTCCCGTCGTGGGCACATGCGGCAGGGAAGGCACATGCACGATCAACAGCTTCCACCGGAATGGACAGTATTGGCTCATTGTGGACGCCGAGGGACATGGCCCCGAGCTCCTGGAACGCGTCGCTCCCGGAGATCGGCTCGATGTGCATCTCGGGCCTCCCCGCGTCGTCAGGGGAACAGTCACGGGCAACCTCGACCGTCTCCCAAAACGCAGAGGGAAGCCCTACCTGAACATCCGGTGCCTCATACACCACACGCCCAACGGCGCGCATGGCTATGGGTTCCCTGTGCCCGTCCAGATTCAGAACGGGGCTGGTACGTTCCAGACCGACCAGCTATGGCCGGGGGACTTTGACATCGAGACCGGTGGACAGTGTGTGAAGTTCTCGACCGAATCGGGGGGAGCGGACGTGGACGTCAAGCTCCGTGCCCCCAACGATGCCCGCGAAGTCCGGCTGGCATTCGTACCCAGGGAGGACGCGCCACTTCCGCGCGGAACGATGCGTGTGCTATTCCAGGGGTATTCGGACCCTCGCGACCTGCCGGTGGAGAATGGCGTGGTCAGCATCCGGGTTCGCACGGGGCAGCAAGTGGCGTACGGACCCAGCGGGGTCGTTGGCGGCTGGTTTGCTCCCGGCGAGATCAAGTCCGTCCCGCCAGGCGATACCCCGCTGATGGTCCACATCCCCTTCGTCCCCGCCGGAGCCATTGCTGTCTCCCTCGTCGAGGCCGATGGCAGCCCAGCCGGTGGTTTCAAAACGCGTGTCCGGGAGCTGACCAAGTCTCCCCAACGAGCCAATGTGAGGTTCGGTGTGAGCGGCAAGTACACTTCCTCGCCCGACGACGGGGTCCATGCCTTCACAGCCACCCCTCTGCCGTTGGGAGGGACCTACGAGGTGGTTGTCAGCCGTCGTTTCACCTACGTCACGACCGGGCCCATCCGCCTGACGGAGAAACGCCCGCTACACAAGCGACAGTTCGTTCTGGCCGGTGAAGCGACCATTCGGGGACAAGTCGTTGCTCCTAAGGGCGCGCCGATCCCCGGAGTTCCCATCTGGCTCAGCGTGTCGTTGGCGGGGACCTCATTCAGAGCCGGAGGCTCAAAGACGGATCGGAACGGCAGGTTTGAGTTCAAGGGCATCGTCCACCATCGCAGCACGACGTACCAGGTCTCCGCCGATCCGACGCGCGGTTTTGTCCCTCGCCAAGTCACCGTTGCGAATCCGAACAAGCCCCTCCGCATCGTGACTAAGCCCGGCTTGGCCCTCTCTGGACGCGTGCTTGACGAGAAGGACGGTACGCCACTCGGTGATCTGGAGGTCTTCCTTTGGCGAGATACCGACGATGGCAGGCCGGGGTTCTCGGAGTTCCATCCCGAAGGCCGGACCGACCGCAAAGGGAACTTCCACTTCTCCAACCTGCTGCCGGGGACCTATCGTCTGTGCTGCGCCCTGGTCTCACGGATCGGCAACAGACCGCGCGTCAAAGCAGGACAGGCCAAGCCGGTCATCTGGCGCGTGCCAAAGCCACATTGAGCCCGCCACGCCAAGTCCGGGAAGACAGACTCGCACGGCAGGGAGAATGTGGGAGACATTTGAGGCTGGCTGTCATCCCGCCACGCCTGCACGGACCGGGAAAACCGGAGCAAGGATGCTCCGGCTACGAAATGCGGCCTGTCCCCCGTAGCCGGAGCATCCTTGCTCCGGGCCTTGGGAACCCACTCAAGCCCCACCAATCCCCGGCAAGGGGCCAGCCGAATGTGGGAGGGGCACCGTGTGCCGCGATCTTGCCGCCACGCCTGCGCGGACCGGGGAAACCGGAGCAAGAATGCTCCGGGCCTTGGGAACCCACTCAACCCCCACCAATCCCCTGCCTTGCTTCCACCCCACCTTTCCCCTTCGTGGAGTTCGTGCCGTTCGTGGCTACGTATCTTCCGGAAACGCACAGCCCTGCACGCGCCGCTGCTCGCATCACTCCAAGGGCGTGGCATAGGTAAGCAAGGTCGGGACCGTCCGATTCGTCCCATCCGACCGATTCGTCCGATTCCCTCTCTCCCCGCTTGACATACATCTACTAATCCCTTAGTATATACTATTCCTTTAGTAGCCAAGCCGGGAGGCAAGCACATGGGCAGCGGGCGACCATCCGAACTCGAACTCCAAATTCTGGGACTGCTCTGGGAGCACGGTCCGCTGACCGTCCGCGACGTCCTCGGACGCCTGTCCGACGGCAAGGAGCGGGCCTACACCACCGTTCTGACCATTCTGCAGCTCATGGAGAAGAAGAAGCTGGTCCGCCGCCGTCTCAAGGGCCGCGCCCACGTCTACGCGGCCAAGGTCACTCGCGCAGCGGTCACCGGCCCGTTGCTTTCCGGCCTCATCCGCCATGTCTTTGGGGGCAAGGCCACCGCAGCCATGGCGCAGATGCTTGATGCCAGCGACCTCGATGCCGCGGAACTGCAAGAGCTGCGGCAGCTGATCGACGACCATGAGAAGAGTGCCGAGGAGGAGTGACCCATGGCCATTGCCGATCTCACCACGATTGCGTCCGGGCACGCACCGGCCTTGGTGGCAGCGCTACTCCATTCCCTTTGGCAGGCGGCTCTGCTTGCGGCCGGATGCAAGGTGGCCCTTCTGATCGTCCCCTGCCGCCGCCCCAACTGGCGCTACGGCATCACCCTGGCCAGCCTGGCCACGGTGGTCGTGCTCTTCCTGGTCACCTTGCGACTACAGACGCACCAACCGTCCCCGTCCGCAGTCACCCCAGCGCCTCTGGCCGTTGCCTCCTTCGGGGAACTGGTGGAGATGGAAACGCCGCCCGTCAACACGCCCCCTGCCGCCCCAACCGCCTCGCCCGAATGGTCCACCACCCCTCCCTCCTCCGCCCCAACCTGGCAGACCGCGCTGGGCTGTCTCTGGCTGGCGGGAGTGCTGCTGATGCTGCTCCGCGCCGCCCGTATCCTCCACGGCGAGAAACGCATCGCGGGGACCTCCCACCTGGTCAATGATCCGGCCGCCCTCGCCCTCCTCGACAAGCTTCGGACCCATCTCCGCATCGCGCGACGGGTGCTGATCGCCACCGTGGACACAGCCTGCTCTCCCGCCGTGGTTGGCGTCGTCACCCCCGTGATCCTCGTCCCCGCCACCATCCTGACCGGCTCGACGCCGGACCACCTTCGCGCCATTCTGGCCCACGAACTCGCCCACATCCGCCGCTGGGACGTGCTGATCAACGTGCTTCAGCTCCTGGTCGAGTGCCTGTTCTTCCACAACCCCTTCGTCTGGCTGCTCAGCGCCCAGATCCGCCACGAGCGCGAAGCCTGCTGCGACGCCGTCGCCGCCGACTGCTGCGGTGGGGCCCCCGCATACGCCCGCGTCCTCGTGGACGTCGGCCAGAACGTCCTCACCGCCAGCGCCGCCGCCTCCTTCGCCCACCCCAACGGCCTCTCCGACCGCGTCCGCCGCCTCCTCGGAATCCAACCCGCCAGAGACACCTGGCGTCTGCCTACCCGCTCCCTCTGCATCGCACTCCTGGCCGGTATGACCGCCATATTCGCCATAGCACAGGGCACGGTCAAGGCCACCGACGCGATCCTCTCTGTTACCCAGCGCAACGAACTCATAGAGACCGTCGTGACCCAACAGAAAGAAGCCGCCAAGGCAGCGGTCGGGAGCACCCGCTACATCGGGCAGGTGGAGACGCCCGACGGTGGTCTCCTCCCCAAGGGAACCACATTGATCGTGTATGCGAGAGGCCCCGATTCGTCGGGCCATGCCGCTCATCAGTTCGACCGCAAGACGGGGCGCTTCGACGTCTCCGCCAAGGGAACCACAGCCATGCTCTGGCTCCGCGCACCGGGTTACACGCCCTGGTTTCAGGGACCAATGAAACCGGGACCAGGACCCGTTACAGACACAGGACTGTGGGTTCTGGAGCCCCAGACACATCTCATCGTTCGTATACTGAGCGACAAGAGCGAACCAGTACCAGACGCGAAGGTGTCGGAACGCTGCGATCCCGTCCCGAACACTTCGTTCTATGCCGGCTCCGCCACCACCGATGCAGCCGGTGAATGCGTCGTGCCACTGGTCACCGACTACTCCGTGTCCATGGACGTCATGGCAGCTGGTTTCGAGCCGGCGAAGTTCAAGGAGCTCAATCCTACCAAGGACGAGCCACTCGTCCTCCGCCTGACACCGTCGCTGCCACTTGTCCTGCGCGTCCTTGACAAGCACACGGGGAAACCGGTTGCTGGGGCGCGTATCCGGATGCTTGCGAAGCGCACGCCGATCACCAGCGCGACATACTCGCCTGACCGTACTCCCGAGCTCGGCACGAGTGCCGCCGATGGCGTATGTACCATCTCCGACCTGCACCGCAAAGGGCTCTACTGGCTCCTGATCGATGCCGATGGTCATGGCACTGAACTCTTGGAGCGCATCGCCCCCGGCGAACGTCGGGATGTGCGCCTTGGCCCTCCCCGAATTGTCACTGGCACCATCCCTGGCAAGCTGGATAGCCTGACCAAACATCAGGGCAAGCCAGCTGTATGGGTCACCTTCGGCCTCCAGCTGGGGGACTGTATGCACGTCAACTCCTACTGGGTTCCGGTGGAGGTGGAAGACGGCGCAAACACGTTCCGGATTGACACGCTGTGGCCCGGCAACTTCCGGGTCAGCGGCGGCGGCCACTCGGCCCGTTTCTCGACGAAAGCTGGCGGTGTAGACGTGCTTCTGGAGCCCATCAGGAAACCAGCCACGCGGGAGGTCCGCCTGACCCTCGTGCCAGAGCCAGGCAAACCCCTCCCGCGCGGCACCATGAGAGTCACCCACCAGGGAGACCTGTCGAACACTCACTCCGCCGAACGCGACCTGCCAGTGGTGAACGGGACCGTCACATTCCGCGCGCCCGTTGGCAGCCCAATGAGCTACAAGCCAGGAGGAGTCGTTGGCGGCTGGTTTGCTCCCGGTCCAAGCCAGTCCATCCCGGCTGGCGATACCCCGCTGACGATTCGCATCCCCTCCACCATTCCCGCTGGGGCCATTGCAGTCTCCGTATTCGAGGCCGATGGCACGCCAGCCGACAGCTTCCTCGTCGCCGTTCGTGAACTCAGCAAATCGCCGCACCGGAAGAACGGTTCCCTCGGCGTCGGCAAGAGTCGCTCCTCGTCCGACGACGGCATCTGTGCCTTAACCGCGACGCCACTTCCCTTGGGGGGAACGTACGAGTTGGTTGTGCATCGCGGCTTCACCTTTGTCACCACAGGACCGATCAGCCTGACCCGGAGACGCCCACTGCACAAGCGACGCCTGGTTCTTGCAGGCGACGCCACGATCACCGGCCGAGTAGTCGGTCCGGGCGGAGCCCCAGTGGGAAAGGTCCCCATCGACCTTGGCCTCCGGCTCGCGGGCTCCTCCTTCGGCACCAGTGACATCGAGACCGATGAGGAGGGACGATTCGAGTTCCCTGGTGTCGTCCACCACCCCGATGCGGAATACACCGTGCGGGTTCGTCCCCGGCGTGGCTTCGAGCCACGACGTATGGGCGTCACCGACCTGGATCGTGCTCTGCGCATTGTGACCAAGCCGGGGTTGACCCTAACCGGGCGTATCCTGAACGCGAAAGACGGCGCTCCGGTTCGGGGAACAAAAGTCCGTGTCTGGCGCTCGACCGGTCTCCCTCGAACTCACTTCCTGGGGTTCTATGCAGAGGAACTGACTGATAGCGAGGGGCGGTTCCGCTTCTCCAACCTGCTGCCCGGCAAGTACGAACTCTACTGCGACAAAGCAGTCTACAACGCCAAGAACCCAGAGGTGACCGCTGGCCAAGCCGAGCCGGTCATCTGGCGCGTGCCTGTGGGACGCTGATCCCTGCGGCCTGAGCACGACGCCACTCAGGCTGTGGGCATCCAGGCACATGCTTCCACCCCACCTTCCCCCTCGTGGAGTTCGTGCCGTTCGTGGCTGCATATCCCCCCGGAGCGCACGGTCCTGCAATCACCGAGGCTCGCATCGCGACAAGCGTGTGGCATAGGTATGCAAGGTCGGGACCATCCGATTCGTCCCATCCGACCGATTCGTCCGATTCCCCCCCCTCCCCCAAGGACCACCAGCATGACCAGCCGCGAAGCCCACCTACACCTCGCGGTCGCAACTGGCCTTGCCCTCGCCGCCAGCTCATCCGGCGCACCGACGGGCAACATCTCCCCCGTCCGCATCGAACAGGGCAAGTTCGTCCTCCAGGCCACCGGCAAACCCTACGTGCCCCGTGGCTTCAACTACGTCCGTCTCGACATCCCGGGGCGTGGCAGTCACGCCACCTTCTCCCCCTTCATGTATGACCGAAAGCAGGTAGATGCCGCCTTCACCCATATGGAGGCGAACGGCTTCAACGTGGTCCGCGTCTTCATCAACGGGCTCTGGGGCAAGCGCGGCTGCATGTTCAAGAACCGTGATGCCACCGCCCCCGATCCCGTCTACCTCAGCAACCTGGCCGAATTCCTCCTCCTCGCCAAGAGCCACGGCATCCTGGTCATCCCCTGCTTCGAGTTCTTCCCCATGGCCGCTCCCTACCGCGAGGGGCTGAACGAACAGCCCGAGAACATCGGGCCCGCAAACCGGGCCTACCTCGAAGCGACCCACATCAAGGCCAAGCAACGCTACCTGCGCGATGTCATCGGTGAACTCCGCAAACGCGACCCGGCCTGTCTTACCGCCATCTTCTGTTGGGATCTCATGAACGAAGTCTGCTACGGACTCAAGCACGCGCCGTTCTCGCTGGACAAGGGCACCGTCACCCCCGCCAACGGGACCACCTACGACCTCGCCACCGAGAAGGAGAAGCTCGCCGATGGCATGGCCATCTACTGGGTCGATCAGATGGCCGACGCCATCCACGCCGAAATCCCCGATGCTCTGATCAACGCCAACGTCTTCACCTACCACGCCGTGGGCCGCACCGGTCCCGGCGACTTCCACCAGGACCGAGCCGCCTGGAAGAACCGCTACCCCTTCCGCCCCACCGCCCTGCTCCGCTCGAAGGCCGATATCATCGACATCCACCTCTACCCCGCCGACGAGAAGACGCTGCTCGCCGACATGGCATCCGTCGAGCACACCAAGCTCCTGGCCGGACTGAAGGCCGACCCCACCAAGGCCTTCATCGTCGGCGAGTTCGGTGTCTTCGACGCCCGCTTCCCCAAACTCACCGATGCCGCTGCCTGGATGGGCCAGCTGTCCCGCCGCATCCCCCATCTCGGGGCAGCCGGTTGGGTCTACTGGACCTACGACTGCGACGAGCAGGAGCGGCTCTGGAACGCCATGTCCGGCAAGGCCGAGATCCTCCAGGCTCTGGGAGAGTAGTGTCGTAGCCGCACGGCCACGCAACCCCCCCCTCGCAGACGGCAGCCCTGGAGCGGTCGCGGCCGCGCGACCATCTTCGGGACGCGTCGCCAACATTCCTCCGCCTTCGCGGAGAGCCCAACGCACGGTTCCGGCCAGGCAAGGCGGTCCCGGCGCACGGCGCCGTGGTCGCGCGGCCGCGACCGCTCCAAGAGGTTCGCAAGTAGGGAGTTGTTCTTCTTGGCTCCTGGGAGGGCGCACTAGTATGGTGCGCAGTTGCGCAATCCGGCGCGGCAGGCTATAGAATTGCCGTGGCAACACATGGCATGGTCCCCGGCTCTATGGGCACGCAAATACGGGAAGCAGGACGATATGCAAATCCAAGCAGGACACGGTCGCTGTTGTATCACCCCTCCCCTGGGCATTGGCATGGTGGGCTATGGATCCCGCACGGACGGGGCGCAAGCCATCCATGACGAGCTGTTCGTCAATGCGGTCGTCCTGGACGACGGCGAGGCGCCGATCGCGCTGGTAGCCCTCGATCTCTGCCTGTTGCAGCCGCATGTGGCAGTGCAGTTCAAGCAGGCCATCACCGACACCACCGGCCTGCCGCCCGAGCGCGTCTTCATCAACACCTCACACACCCACGCCGGACCCAGCGTCGGCGGCTGGGGCGAGCCCACGCCGCAGGTGCAGGCCTACCTGCGCGAGGTACTGGACAAGACGGCAGCAGCCGTGGGCGAGGCCATCGCGGACCGGGCACCCGCCAGTTTCCGCACGGGGTCAGCGCCGCTGGACATCGGCTGCAACCGCCGCGAGACCCTGGCCGATGGCACGATCACCCTCGGACACGATCCCGAGGGGCCAACCATGCAGAGAATGACGACCTGGGCATTCACCCGCGAAGGCCACCCCACGATCGCCGTCTTCAGCACGCCCATGCATGGCACCACGATGGGGGGCAGGAACCTGCTCATCTCAGCCGAGTGGATGGGCAGAGCCAGCCACTACATCGAGCAAAGCCAGCCAAACGTGCGGTCCGTCTTCCTGCAGGGCTGTGGTGCCGACCAAGACCCCTACTACTCCAGCAAGGACGGCGAGCGCGGCACGTTCGAGGAGGTGGAGGCGCATGGACGCCGGGCGGCAGCAGCCGTCAGCGAGGCCATGCGCAACGCACAGCCCCTCGACTTGCTCCCGATGGCGACGCTCCTGCAGGAGGTGGAACTGCCGCCCAAAGAGGCTGGAGACGAGCCCCGAGCCCTGCTTCTGCATGGTGCCCGACTGGGCCAGGCCTTGCTGCTGTCCCTGAGCGCCGAGGCCTTTGTCGAATATGCGAGATACGGCGTCGCCATCAGCCCCACCGAGGAAACCCTGGTGCTGGGCTACACCGGCGGCAACATCGGCTATCTCTGCACCGCCGACGCCTATGAAAAGGGCGGCTACGAGATCAGGACCACGCGGGTCGCCCCCGAGTCCGAGCAGATTGTGAAGAACGCCATGGACCAGATGGTGGCCAATCTGACGGAGGCGACCGATGGTGCACGGTAGGATTGCCCGAATCGCTGCCCTGGCCCTGGGCCTGTTCATTCTGCTCCCCGCAGAAGCGCAGCAGATCCGGATTGGCGCTGAAGCCCGGCTGCCCGACAATCCACGCAGCCACTTCAGCCGTTATGTGAACTGGCGCCCGGCGGATGGCGAGACCGTCCAGCTCAACCCACCGAGGATGAGCTGGCCTTATGACCCGGCCTGGCCACAGCTGCCCAACAGCGCGCAGCACACCTTCCGTCTGCAGATTGCGGCCAATGCCGCCTTTACGGACTGCGCGGTGGATGTGCCCGACTGCACGATCAACTTCTTCAACACAATCCCGGTGCTTCGTGGCGCGGACCGGTGGTACTGGCGGGTCGGGTATGATGTGGGCACGAAGAGAGAGAAGTGGAGCGCGACGCGGACCTTCGTGGTGTCGCCGAAGGCTGCGGAGTGGGATCGCTCTGCCCTGGCCAAGCCGGATCTTGGTACTCTCGGTCACCCGCGCGTGCTGTTCACGAAGGAGAGTTTGCCCAAGATGCGGACGTTGGCGAAGACCCACCCCGCCTCGGCGGCGGCCCTGGCGCATATGCGCAACAAGGCGGATGGGATTCTCAAGAAGGACTGGTGGGATGACTTCCCGACATCGGACCGGGAGCCGACCCCCAAGCAGCATTTCTACACCATCGCCCACGACTTGGCGACGGTGTGTTTCGTCTGGGTGATGACGGAGGACCCGAAGTATGCAGGGGTGAAGGAACGGGCGGTGACCTGGGCTTCGTATCCGCCGGGTGGGCGCGCCTCGCCGGAGGGGTTGGGCGGCGACGGCAGCGAGGATGCCACGCAGGGGAATGAGTTCCTCTCCCTGCTCTTCGACTGGCTCTATAACGACCTCACGCCCGCGCAGCGCCAGATCATGATCGGCTCGCTGGAGTGGCGCGTCGATCACTGGATGAACTCCTACGCGTGGCGATCCAAGCGCGGCAAGGGACCGCTCCTGCGCCTGACCTTCTACAATGCCAAGAAGCACCTCGGCGACAAGCGTCTCTACCTGGCCACGGCCACGGAGGCGCGGCAGTTCCGCTGGGAAGGCAAGGCCCCCGCCAAAGCCACTCGAGTCGAATTCGAGTTGTTCAACTACTACCGCGGTGGCACCGTGCGTTGGTCCAACCCGTCCGTCAAAGGCGAACGACCAGCCACCAAGCTGGCCAACCCCACGTTCTCCCGACCAACCAAAGGCATCCCAGCAGGATGGCGATTCGACTCCTACAAGACCGGCAGCAGGCCGGAACTCACGCCTCTCGCAGGCCAACCCGGACAGGCGGCTGCAGGCATCGTCTGCCCCGGCGACGGCGACCGTGGGGCCTGGCACCAGACCGTGGCGATTGCCAGCGGAGAGAAGCTGCTCATCACGGGCACGTACCAGACCATCGGCATGTCTCCGTCGGCCATCAACGGGAGGTCCCTCTCGGGTCTCTGTAGCAGTCACCAGTACGAAGGCAGCATGGACACAGCAGTCTGTGGCTTGGTGCTGTACGAGCACAGCAAACTGGGCCAGGAGTGGTTCGACCTGATCCTCAACTACCTGATCGGGGTAACCGTCGGGCACGGCTTCGACGAGGCCTGGAACGAGGGGGCGGGCTACGGCACGTCCAAGTGCAAGTGGCTGATGAACGCCACCATGTACTTCGACACGGCGCTACCCGAGGCCAACCTGGGGAAGAACCC
>Ga0307987_1001784_pt1 | contig 11632 bp, 3 predicted proteins | sample EllFjometagen181_FD_203157 | JGI IMG/M metagenome (GOLD analysis project Ga0307987, IMG submission 203157) | Marine microbial communities from Ellis Fjord, Antarctic Ocean - #181 | ecosystem: Environmental > Aquatic > Marine > Unclassified | place: Southern Ocean | collected 2014-10-08 | reverse complement strand
TCGGCCCGCAACGCAAAGTTCCCCTGGATCGAATCCAAAGTAGCTTTACCGTTCTGAATGTCTAATGACAGCTGCGAAGCCTGCGACTGGGTTACAACCACCAGATACCGCCGAGCAAGCTGCTGAATATCACTAGCAGTGGCACCAATCTCGCCACCAGGGGCACCAGAATCAAACTCGCCCTTAGTCGTAATGGCTTCCATCAGCTCGTTATCAGTCCACCCCATGCGCTGGGCCGTCTCCGCCATAACACTAATAGCGTTATCGTCGAGAGTAAGACCAAGGACCGAAGCATTCCGCTCAATAGATTGGCGGGTGTCATCCATCCGCGTTTCGGCGGTAGCCGGATCGGTAGCAAGAAGCTGCTCCCACTTCCGAACAGAATCCTGTGTGGTCTGCCACCAATCAGTATTCATGAGCTGCGCTTGAAGATCCTCAGGGCTCAACCCCTGGGCAGCGGCATCATAAAGTATTGGACCAACAGTTGGATGGTTCAAGAAGGTAAGAAGATGCGCGTACTCAGAAAGTTCAGGATTGAAACCAGGATTAGAGCCAAGCCCATTACCTTCACCCGAACCAAATTCGCCTTCGGGGTCCAACTGCACATGCCAATCCTCATTACCGAGAGGAAAGCCAAGCCCAAACTCTGCCGCATTATCGTGAGCCCAAAGCATATTCTGTTCACGTTCAGGAGAACCTTTTACCCCGAAGTTTAGATCGGCGGCCAAACCACGCTGGTGATTAGATTGCCCCGGTGGGGCAACCCATTTACCTGTCTCCTTCAAAACTTCAGCTTGACTCCAACCAGGGTTAGCGGCCTCAACCTCAAGCTTCTTCGCATCGTAAAGAACTTTTTGTTCAGCCTCAGACCTATACGCATTATCAAGCGTAATCCGGCCACCAGAACCATTAATGAACCGTTGCAACGCAGTATTAAACGCCAAGTCCAAATTAGAGAACTGCCCGACCGTAGAAGGGGCCCGCTGGTTGACAAGAATGTTCGCCTCGGGACTCCCATCGAAAGTATTTGTATCCGACATCAGATAACCGTCCTGTTAATAATGTTCGCAAAGTCCGACATCGTTTGGACCATTGAATGAGTATCGGCCTCACCAGCCGTAGACCCAGGCCGACCAGAATCGGTAAAGAACTCGTCAGCTATCCCCTCGGGGGAAGCCTGAATAAGTTCACCGCCCACATTAGAAGACCGAACCTGAGAGTTCTCACGCTGCCGATCCCGAATCAACGCAAGAATGAGACGCTGCTCTTCCTGTGTAGCTTTACGCCCCAACAACCTTTGTGCCGTAGAGTTCGCCGTCATACGAACAGCACCAGGATCAGCAAGGGCCGTAACCGTAGCCCCCTGGTTCGATGGATCATTAGGGTCCAACGACCGGTCAGAGTTCTGCCTGCCTTCCTCAATGATGTCATCAATCGTCATATCTTTATTAGAATTGTTGTAAAGAACCGCACGATTAAGAAGGTTTTGGTAAGCCTCCAACGACCCCGTGTCAAGATAACCAAACTTGACATTATCCAAATCCACATTCGGACCATAGAACCCGCCAATAAAGAGTTGCTCTTGAAGCTCAGTCAACCGGTCAATATCCAAACCGATAAATCGGCGCATCAACTCATCGCCCTGAATTAGACGATCTGTAGATTCGCGGCGCTCCAAACCCAACTGGCCCTGAGAAAACCCGTACTGGTCATGTATCGAAGTGTTACCAACAAACTTGTTCTGCTCCTGATCCCACACCAGAAGACCAGTGTTTGTCGTAAATATCTGTTGACTAGAATCACCAAAAACGTCTGTCCCGTTCCCGGCGTTTCGTTCATAGGTCTTCATTATCCTGTCGTTCATCGACGCCAACGACGAACCCTCAAACCCGGCAGGCAAGCTCTCCCCACCAGACAAAAATTTCATTACTTCTGTCGCCGCTTCCTGATACTTCTCTTCCCTAGAAACAATATCTTCACGTTCGGTAGAAGAAGCACCATCAATGAATGCTTGCTGCTCTGGCGTGTAGGTAAAAGAACCATCCGCATTTATTTGACTATCGGCATCACGCCGAGAAGGATCAATTAAAGCATTCGGATCATTAGCAACATTTTCCTGATCACGGATCGACTGATCGACCTCTTGTTGCCGTCGCCCGCGAGTCCCCTGCAACTCTTGTTGCCGTTCAGCCCTGGACTGGTCATCAAGACGTTGCGACTGGGCATCCTCGGTAAGGTCGGTACGAAGGCTAGCGAAACTGGGGGCGGCTTCTAGGAGCGCAGCATACTGCTCCGGGGAATGGCGCTGAATTCGGCTAAGAACCTGATCGAACACATCCAACGAATCGGACCCTGGGGCGAACGCACTGATCGAATCAGAAGGCCGAGCAAAGTTTTCTTGCTCACCAAAAAAGATGTCAGGCCGCTTGTCCGGATCAACACCAACATTATCTAAAGCTGCTTGTACATCGGGTTCGGCCATGATCAGACTCTACTCCACGCTTAGGTCGTCACGGATAAAGCGACGATAATAGATGTCAGCAAATGGGAGGTTTGCTTCCACGATCTGCAACCGGGCCGTCTCCCAAGCCTCAGCTAAATCAAGATTTGCTTGCGACGTCAACGTTGACGAACCGCCAAGTTCGCCACGTTCAACCAACGCCTGCCTGAACCGTGCACGCAACTCCATATAGTCCTGCAACCCACGAATATCGGGCCGGTTCAATAACGCCTGGTCACCCTGAGCCAAGATGGCACGGGCACCCTCTAAACGGTCCGGCATTTTTAACCGGTCCACAGTGTTATATTCACGCCACCAAGCAGGGTAATCTTCTCGAAGCTGGTTGACGATCACACGTTTAACTTCCGCAAGATCGGCAGCTCCCTTCAACTGGAAGTTGGCAAGCCCACGTTCAAGACGGATAACGTCCAACTGTTCCATGGCCCGAGAGAACCTCTCCCACCCCAACTCAATGTCAGGGTTCTGCATAATGTCTAACGGCGACAAACGTTCACGCTGATTCTGATCCGAACCGGCAGTGAGCTCCGTGTTCAGTTGCCGGTCATAAGACGAACGGGAGAACTTCACAGCCTCCCCGCCCTCATTACCAACAATCACACCACCCCACTCCGGGAACCGTTCAACAAGATCCTTGTACCGCTCGCGGCCTGCCATACCCTCCAAAGTTGGGGGCACACCATCCAAAGTCTGCGTAAACCCTTGCGTCAATGCGAAGTATTCTTCACCGAACACGGTCAAGAACACGGCATCGGCAGATTCACCCGACTCGTTATAAAGCGCTTCAAGTTGCCCGGCGGTCTGCGGGTTCAAAGTCTTACCGATCTCTTCAGCGTTAGACCAGTCACGATTACGAATCGCACGATACATGTCAATATGCAGTTTGTATGGGGAGTCAAAGTTTGGGGTAACCGGGGAGATCAGACCTGCAACGATACGCAAAGCAGAGAAAGCGAACGCCTCATCCCTGACCTCTTTCATGAAAGCATCCCGCTGAATCGGATCATCGTAATCAATTGGGGGACGCAGCCCACGAGCGGCATCAACCAACTTCGATTGCATGATCCGGTTCTGCGCGTTCACGAACGCCGCATCATTTTCTTTCTTACGGGTCGAGTTCAACCGTGCGATAGTCGGTGCTTTAAACGCCTCAATAACACCACCGAAACCTGGGCCAACCGGACCGAACGGGATAATGAAATCCAACGCTTCCTCGAGCGACGGGTTAGCCCTAGCCGCAATAGACACAGGGATCGTGGCCCATGGCCCGAAACCGGGGGTGCCTTGGGCAACCATATTAAACGAGTCCTTCTTGAACCGGACCGTTGACTGCTCGGTGAGATTATCCCCGAACAACGAATGGCTAAGAAGCCCTTTAGCGAAGTCAGGTATGCGGATCTGAATAAACTCTTCACCGTTCTCGTCCTCGTAGGCGATACCCATGCGGGATGGTGCGTTCCAAATCTCATCGGCAAGGAACGCAATGTTCGGGTTATCGTAAACGAGTCCAGCCCAACGAGTCAGTACCTCTTGGAATGCAGGGAAGAACGGCATGATGAGGCGGGTCAGTTCACCGAACTCGGTGTTCTCCGCCAGGTCATACATGAGCTCTTTCGTTTCCTTCAAAGCAAACCGGCGTGCGTGCTCTTCGTACCCCTGTAGCTGCGAGACAGCAATACTGCCCTCATCTAAAGTAGAAGCCGGGATAGTACCCAACGTCCTGTTCAGCTCAGCCTCATAGAAGCGGCGGAAAGCAGGCATACGGGAAAGGTTGTCAGTCGGGGCAGCGGCGAATGTCTTGTACGCCGAATCAATAGTATTACCAATCCATGCGGGCATCGAGTTCGGTTTACCTACGACCTGCTCAAATTCGCGGCCATGAATTGTAGCCCGTTCCGATATTGGGATATTGTCAAGGACCGTGGCGTAGTCATCAAATGTTGACTCTGGGCCAAGGGCCATAAGCCGGTCCCGGACCTGCTGGTTACGGCCCGTGTAAGAATCTATTTGCTCGGCCAAAGCATCAACCCATTTGGTACGGCTCTCGGCGTTACGGCCCCATAGAGGTAACCGGTCGGCGTGATTGATGCCTTCCTTGGTCTGGTTCAACCATTGGACAACTTCGTCGCGGGTCTGCCCTTCCAAAAACTTTTTTGCCATCTCGTCGTTCAAAGCCTGCTTCTGCATGGCTTCAACCCATTCGACAACATACTCTTGGTTGGCCCGATCGGCGGCAACTGTGCCCGCCTCGTCCCAGCTATGAGACTTCCAAGACTGTCCCGACGGACGCAACGACTCCATAAGGTTCTTTTCGCCGGTGCGAACGAACTCGTTGATGGAACGTCCAGATGAAACCTGTTCGGCGTACCGTCCCAGGTTGTCTCCACCTTCACCGAACGCCGCAGCGGCACGATAACCGTTGATAGATAGGGCCGGGAAACCGGCCTTCTCGACATTGCCAAGCATGTTAAGCATCTTCGAGCCACCGGCACCGCCAGCGGCACCGATCAAAGCACCAACAGGGCCACCAGTAGCAGCACCGGCTACAGCGCCAGCAGCACCAAGCTTGAACTTGTTTTCGGTCTTCAAGAACTGTTTCAGTTTCGGGTGAATGTCCAACATTTCAGCGAACAAGTTTTGGAAGTCGTTGCCTCTGCCAAGCATCGCTTCCATCGTCCCAAACTTTGCGGCCATACGGAACTGCTCATCCATCAACACAACACGAACAGCCCACGCTGGACGAAGAAGCACAGTCGGCTTCCAAGCCTGCATAATCATTTCCATCTTATCGAGGGTGTATTGGCCGGTTTCGGTTACGTGGAGCGCTTCGGCTGCGGTGCGTCTCGCTGCGGTGACCGGCCCAACCGAGGAACCCTTGTACGGTGACAGGTCATTAAGAAGTTTGTCATCAGCACGGGACAGGGCCGTATCGGCCTGCTTACGCAAACTAATGTTCTTGTGTGTGTCTCTTAACAGATCAAGCTTGGTCACTTCATCAGACAACGGCCCAATGTCAAAAGGATCAGCATTCTTGCCACCCAAAGACGTAGCCCCACGCTTCAAGCTCTGGTAGTAGTCCTCAAAATCGCGGTAGTAAGACGACCGGGCAGCATCACGCATACGCCGATTGACTTCCTTCCAATTCACGACAGCAACAGTGTGCTGCAATTGTGAAGTCATCAGTGCCGCTTCGATCATCTCACCAGAATCGTCAGCGGCAGCAACAATAGCATTACCTGCCCCATCGAACCGCACAGCCTTCTCAACACCAGTAGCAAGCTCACGGAACTCGTCATGGCCACGCTTGGCAGCCAACTTGATATCCAAAATCTGTGTTTCGGTCAAGTTGTAGAACTTGCCCATCCGGTCCAAAGCGATCCGCTCGGCCTTAAAGTAAGCACCGGTCCGCTGATCGAACGTCATCCCCAAGAACTCGCCGTGCAAATTGGCGGCTTGCTTGTCGGTGAAACCCATCCGGCGCAGGACACGCATGTAAAGGTCGGCTGCGTTGGGGTCCGCCATCGTCAACGTGTGATGGGGGGACCGCTCAATAAATGTGCGAACGACCTGCCCGAACTTGGAATCCTGATAGGCAGTGGTGGCCTTGATGTAGTTCTGGATGGGCCGATTGCGGACATCTTTCAACTCGAACATACGGAACAAAGAAATTTCTTTGTCAGAGCGGATCAGAGCGGACTCTACACCATCAAGGCGTGCAGCCATGCGGTCTTTGGTGCCCTGCAATTTGTTCATGTTTGATTGCACAGACGAGAAGTCCATGTCAGACAAGTCAACAACACCGGGCTCTAAAGGTTCACCGATAGCGTTCTTGCCGGACTGGCGGTTCATCTCATCACGTAAAGCCCCGGCGTCATCAATCTTCTCAACAATTGTGGATCGTTCAGAGATCATCCCCAACAGGTCGGCTTCTAACGCACGGTTCAGATTCAACATCTCCTTGTTCGCTGACAAGTCACCCATCGCGACACGCCAAACAAGTTCACGTTGCTGAGCGTTCTCGGCAGTGGCGAGCATGGACGATAGCCGGTCACCCAGCTCGTGACGTTTCATCATCTGCTGGTTGATTAGCGATGCGATCTCATTGTTCGTCATCGCCCGCGAACCGTCAGGATTAACCATGTCTTTTAAGAACTGAATCCGGTTATCTATCTCACGGAACCTGGGTGAACCGAACGAAAGGAAAAGTTGGCGGCGACGTTCCGACAAAGAAATGTTGGTCCTAACATCTTCCCCGATCTTCTGGTTGAAAGATTCGACATGTTTGGATTGTGTGTCGGGGTCAATGGAACGTTGAGGCTTTTTGGGGGAAGGGGGACCAAGCTTCGGGTCGGGCACAACTTCGACGGCTTCAATAAGATCATCCACACCCTGACCAGCATTATCTACTCCGTTTTTAACCGCAGAAGCTGATGGAACCGTTGACGAACCAGAGGGAAGGGTGCCCTTTATGAGCCGGTCCAACTTGTCTGGACGAGTAGCGCCATGCTGTTTCTCGGCAGCACGAATCAACTTCTCATATAACTCATCAAAATCGAAGTCCCCACGAGCAGCAAAAGAGTTTCGATCAAGCTCAACAAACCCATCTCCAGCAAGCCGTTTTATTTTCCGAAGAATATCAAGCGCACCTTTGCCACCTTCGGATAGACCTTGGGCTCTAGCGACTGTGTTCATCGATACCATGCCATCGACTTCTTTGGCTATATCGACGGAACGTTTAAGGATCGCTATTTCAGCGAATGCCTGATCGGTTTCGGAAAGGTCACTGAGGTAGCTGTTGTTTTCTGCGCGTGGTCTTCCGATTCCTTGGTCCCACTGATTTTTTGGTTCTATGTTGTAGGGGGAGCCGAGAGGTTCGCCGCCGGGAGTTACCGAAGTAGTCCCCTTGGGCTTGGTTCCAATATCGGTAAGTTTGCGGGGCCGGATAACCCCATGGGTTTCTTCGGCCCGCTTAGTTACCTGCTCTATGATCTCGTTCCAGTCGAGTGTGTCATCGAAGGCATACATGTGACGGCCTCCAGTTGGGACCATCGCTCCGCCAACCAAACCCCTCAACCGATCCAAGGCTTCAACCTCACGAACGATATTCATGTCGAGGCCCTGGACTTGAGCCATCTCGGTGAGCCCAATCGGCTTACCAGTTTCAGTAGCTATTTGGTGAGCCCGCTTGAGCATCGCCACATCAGCGAACGCTTTATCAGCCACATCCAACGATTCGTAATAGGCGTTGGTTGTTTCGTTCCGTCCGGGGAGTCCTTGTCCCATATTATATTCTGAGCGAGACAGGGGGTTGTAGGGATTACCAGGGGTTGCATCTGCGACGTTGGGAATAGCGTTGTCTCCAACGCCACCCAGGAAAGGATCATTAGCCGGGGCACCGACACCGCCACGAACAGGGTCATCCAAACCGGCGAACCGGCGAGACTCCAACACCTCAGACAAATCGTCAGACCATCGGTCTTTGGAACGGACAACGCTGGGACGGGCAGCCGAACCGGTCCGTTCAGCGATCACACCGGTTTCTTCCAAGACGTCCATGATCTCGTCAGCTACAGAGCTGGGAATCTTGAACCGTCGGGTTAAATCAAATGATGTGAATGATTCCCCAGTGGTACCGGCGACGTCATCAACCATGTCCATGAAACTGTCTTCATGGGCTTGAATCGTTTTGGCGGCTTCGTTAGGTGAATCTTCGAGTGAAGGGCGGGCCTTTTTTTCGGCACGGGTGATACGTGGCGTTGGGGTAAATTTTTTGTTGGCAAGTTCTCGTAGCCGGATAACTTCGGCGTCGTTGCCGCCTTCTTTGGCTAGACGGCGGGCTTCTACACGGTAACCGGCGGCTTCTTGGCGTAAGAGTCGTGGCTGCTCTGATGGTAATGAAATCTTTGTGTCGCCAAAGATTAGGGCCCTGCGGCTTTTGCCTTGAGCGTCGAGACTGTGAAAGACTCCGGCGATAGCGTCGTCGATTGTTTGCCCGCTTCTGGTAATTCTCACACTGCCGATGAGTGGTGTTCGGGCTGCGACACGTAATGGTTGAGCGCCAAGGACACGGGAACGTTTAACGGCACGAACCGACTTACCAATCAGATAATCAGGTTCACGGAAGATACGGAACGCCAGGTCAATGGAACCTGACGCCATATTGAACATGTCGGTGTTCATTGTGTTGGCGACTTCGGTGTCATCGAGAATGTCGCGGGTCGAGATGGCAAGGATGATGGATTGTCCGAAGGAAATGTCTTCGGCCATGGCGTTAGCTTCACGCCAGATGTCGGCGTTGAATAGGTTTAGGAAACCTTGTACGTGCCGGTTTCCGCCATCGAGGTTCTCGGGGGAATCCGATATTGAGGCTGCGAGCATTGCTGTAGCTAACGGTTCGCGAAGGTATTCTTCGCCTACATATTCTGCGCCGTCAAGAATGTAGTTGATGCCGTGGCCTAGTGGTTGCCGGAACCCGCGGGGCAGGGTACGTATGGCGGCACCGAATCCTTCGTCGGGGCCGAAAGCGTTTTCTAATACGCCTGAGCCGCGATCGACGGCGATACCCATGAGCGTGCCACGGAAACCTTCATACTCGTCCTCAGAAAAAACGGCTTGCCCAAGATCGACGGGGATACCGACAACGTTGTCTGCTACTCCTGCGACACCGGAGCCGATGCCGTAAAGGTCTGAACCGAAAGATTTGCCAAACCCGGCTACGCGATCAAGGAACCCCATCAGACGGGGTTTCTTGGGTTAGCTTCGGGCCGATTTTTTTGTGCTCCGGGTGGTTGCGCTGCACGTAGGCGGCGGGCCCATTGGCGCATCCCGGAAGAAGCGTTCGCTGACGATGCGATCAGTTCAATGGCTGGCATGTATGCCGTCAAGTATGCGACAGAGTTATCTTGTTTCGGGGGGCCTGCGACGGTAGGCCGAGAAGAAGGACCGGGGCCGAGCCCTGAATCTAAACCGGCTGTGAGTGGCTCGTCGGGTCGGGTTGAGGGGCCACGTAAACGGTTTATTGGGCTAGCGCCAGCAGAAGCAAGTAGCTGCTCGGGGCTGGGCCCTCCACCACCGCCACCTAATCCGGGTTGGGCCCCTGGGGGAGCTGCCTGTACGGCACGTTCCTCGAAAGCGGCACGATCACCCTGGGATTGCCCTTTTGGGACGTTGACGTCAGACATGTTATACGGCTCCTGGTGGTGCAGATCCTAGCGCAGCAAGCATCTGCTCTATCCCTGCGGGTGGTGCGCCTCCTGCTTCTGCGGGTGGGAGGGGCTGCTCGGCCCCAACGCCAGCCTGGTCAAGACCTGGGGCTGCTTGGGGTGCAGCAATCTGGCCCGGAAGGGCCTCGGGGGCTTCAGTAACCTGACGTTTCTGAGCGTCCTCTTGGGCTTTGGTCCATGCTTCCTCAAAGTCCAAACCCTTCTTGAGGTGATCTAAAACGCCGATGATGTCAAGTATGGCGAACTCGCCGGATTGGGCTTTCGCTTGCACCGACTGGACCATCACGTTACGCATCATGTCAACCATGATTGCGTCCTTCTCACCTTCGGAGTCGTGAACCCAGGGGTGCATCGTCCGGGCAGTGTCGGGAGAAATCATCCCGCCTTGCATCATTCCTTGTAAGGCTTGGGTGGTGTTGAAGACGTCTAGTCCAGGGATCGGGTAGGAGACGGAAGATTCGGTAGATTCTTTCCATATCTCTTTCGGGATATAGAGCACGTGTGCCGAATCGCCGCGCATTCCTGTGGCTGCCTGATATTTCTTAGACGGCCAGTATGTCAGTTCTGTGAGGGCAACGAATTCGTTGATGAACTCCATTGCCGTTTCCATAACCTCGTGCATCTCACGGATCATCGGGTCAACAGATACGGCCCCGAGCGCCTCGACGGTGTTGCCAGACCTGAGCGAGCCTGAAGCATCACCGTCGAGGGTGGCCGGGTTACCGACCGACATACGCGCTGAACGTTCCAACGCAGATTTGAGGGGAATGGTTGCAACACCGGGCTGTGATTGAAGTTCTCCAATCGCCCTTGCGTTGCGGATCAAGTTGATCTTCCCGGACCGGCCAGGGTTCCATTCCCCACCCACGATCCTCGGCTGCATATTGTCAGATGCGAGCACGTACCGGTCGGGGATCACGGACTTCTCAACCGCGAAGTATTCGAGCGAAGCGATCTTCTGCAAAGCTGTGGCGGTAGGAATGATCCGGTTCATCGCAGAGTAGAGGCCGTCGAGTGACATTGACTCGGGGCAGATCCACGCACATTTGCCGGTCGGGTTACGGACCGACGAGATAAGGAACCCTCCTTCTGAGCCTTCGTTGGCTTCAGCTTTGGTCTGCCAGTGATATGAGGCGGCGGAGGTTGCTTGGTGTTGGCCGATGATTCCAACCATGGTTACTTTGTCGTCGTACCAGGACACAACGTCCCATGGGGCGTCACTGCCGGAGTAGTTCGACGCAAGGTAGCCCTTGAGGTTCGGATTGAAGTCCCCAAATTGGGCCAGGATCTCTTCCCTCGAAAGCTGGTACACGAATCCGATGTTACGGACGGGGCGAATTTCGTTGTTGCCTACAGATTCGGGGTAGGCGTTGAGCGGTGACCGGACAACGATCTTGGCTTGACCGTTTTCGTTGTCGGGGATAACACCAATGCAGTACGTGGCGTAGGCCGCTTGGTGGCGGTAGAGCTTCGACTTCAAGACGTTGTATTGGGATGACTTCCAACGGGCCTTCAAAGCGCGGGCTCTGGTAGCGGCACGTTCTTTGGCACGGTTGCCCGCAGCCTTACCTGTCGCTGTTGGGACGGCGGGGCAGAAGATGTTTGCGTCAGAGTCGGCGGCGCGGCGCGCTGTCGTTTCGATGGCGTCCGCTATGAGCTGTGACGCGATGCCGGACTGGAAGGACTGGTCCAAGTTCATTTGCGGGATAATGTAATCCGCGTTATGGAACTGCTTGGACACCTCCAACATTTGTCGTTTCTTCTCACTGTCTCTGCGACGTCGGGCAACAATCTTTGGCATTACCTCATCGCGGAAATACAAAACCTCGTCATTAGGCAGCGAAGATTCGAGCTTCGTTGAATCAACGGGCCTGTCATTCGTCGTGACCAT
>Ga0307987_1001783_pt1 | contig 11633 bp, 7 predicted proteins | sample EllFjometagen181_FD_203157 | JGI IMG/M metagenome (GOLD analysis project Ga0307987, IMG submission 203157) | Marine microbial communities from Ellis Fjord, Antarctic Ocean - #181 | ecosystem: Environmental > Aquatic > Marine > Unclassified | place: Southern Ocean | collected 2014-10-08 | reverse complement strand
TTATCAATTTGTTTATCAATGTTTTTGATCAATGATTCATAGTCGGAAAAAAAAATGCTGAGATCCACCCGGTTTTTGATCTCCAGGGAGGGTTCTCTTATTGTCAGGGCCCCTGATTTTTTACCATATTTTTTTACCAGTTTCCATTGACCGTAATTGGCAGGGTTTGCATTTGATCTCTCTAATTTTTTTGAAGCGGCTTTGAGTGTAAGACCTCTGCGGATCATATAAGAGGTGACAAGGGTTCCGGTTCTTCCTATCCCGTGGCGGCAATGGACCAGCACTTTTTTTCCAAGGTAAATGGCTTCATCAAGCCAGGCCAGGGCCCTTTCCATGTCTTTTATTTTGGGAGTATCCTCGTCCCATATGGGAAGGTAATATACCTCAAACCCTGAAGATGCTTCAAGGTCGTGGAGATCACTAAATTCTGCGCAAAGGTTTACAATGGCATCAATCCCCTGGGCTTTTATGGTATCAAGCTCTTCATATGACATGGGAGCGTAACCGACAGCAAGGCTTTTAGTAATCCATTTCATGGGGTATGGAGACATGGCAGCTTCCTTTTCAGGTTTATAATTCTTTATCAACAGCCGATCTGAAATCATACCGGCCATTCATAAAATCATCAACCAAAACCTCTACCCCCATGTTTTCTTTAAGATACATATCCATGAGTTTGGTGGCTCCCAAAAGCCGACCGAGTAGATCCAATGTTTTTTTTGTGGTCTCTAAGGACCCGTGATTGAATTTGCCATCAACAAGATCTGATTTGATTTCAACCATAAATCCAAGCCGTGTTAAAATTTGTTTAATAAAATCAGCCCTGAGGGAGCGCCCAAGAGGAGTGCCGCCGCCTCCGGAAAATCTGAATAGGATATAATTATCTTCTTTGGAAGAGGAGCAGATGGTATCTATGATGACAAAATGGTATCCAAATCTGAAATTTACATTCAAATATTCCTTTGACAGAACAGCATAGCTTCCGAACATTGGGGAGTCGGCACTGATAATCCCGCCTGCCATGACAATTCTGTCATACTCCTCCCAGTCAAAATGTGTGGTTTCAGACCAACATATTTTAGGGTTGGAAAGCCCTTTGAATAAAGCGTTCATGGGTATGCTGGCAATATTTTCTGGTGTTAAAAATTTTGCATCCTTTTGATCTTTTGTTTTTGGGACATCCTTGATCCCCGAGCCCACATCAAGGAGATAAAAGAGCATGGGGATGTCGGAGATGAGTCGTTTTGCCCCTTTTTTCCTGCTCCCCTTTCTATTGCCCATAAAAAACATCTCTTTCATAGCTGTTTCATGGGTAAAACGGATAATATCATGGAGGGACCTGCATGATTCCGGAACAAAAGATTCAGCGGCCGGGTTTGTCAGTTTTAATTTGGCGCAAAAATTAAGAACATACCGCAGTTTGACCATAAAAGAGCTGTCGCAAAAAAAATCTTTTTTTGGCGTGACCTTTTCTAATAAGGATTTTACCTTTCCTTGGTATACAATTCCCTGTACTGCATCCACCGTCACCCAATTTCCCTGGACAAGATCGGGAAAACCATTTTTCAGGTTTACGATTGCCGGAACCCCAAACTCTCTGGCAATGGATGAAAAATGGCTGGCACGACTTCCAGAACCGATGATAATTCCGGCCATTTTGTTTATTGCCATAACAAATTGAGGCAAAGCATGTCTGACCACAAGCACCGATCCTTCAGGTATATGAGGTATTTGGGATAATTGTTCAAGAATATAGACCGGGCCTGCGCCTGTTCCCTGGCAGACGGGTTCTCCTCCTGAACAGATTATTTTATTTGCAATTTTTGCTCCGGGGGGGTGGGCGCGTTTTTCAGGGGGCGAAATCTCAGCCGGATTTAGGTTCAAGGGTCTGGACTGGAGGATAAAAAGCGTGCCGGATTTATCCTGGCACCATTCAATATCCTGGGGTTCATTAAAATGTGTTTCCAGGCATACTCCCCATCCAGCCAGGATGAGAGCAGACGATTCATCAAGGGAGAGGCTGTTTATCTGGTGGGGGGCTGTATCTATTATCCGGGTTTGATCCAGGCCTAAAACCATTTGTTTAAGTTTGGCAGCAGGCTGGATGCTGATAATTGTCTCAGGGCTCTTTTTTGAGATTCGGATAACATCCGGAGAAATTTTGCCTTCCACAAGAAGTCCACCCTGACCCCAGACAGAATGGATCAGCAGGTTCCGGGAATTTTGATTTTCAATATCCCGGCTATACATCACACCGGATGATTTTGAATCAATCATTTCAAGGACCAGAACCGCCATGGGGGTTTCGCTGTCCAGGATGCCCCGGCTGATTCGGTAAAAGAGCGCCTGGGCAGAATATTTGCCGGCAATGATGTGTTTATAGCTGGCCAGTAGATTTTTCATTTTGACATTTAACAGGGTCTGGTATTGACCTGCAAAAGACGCTTCTCCATCCTCTTTAGCGGCACTGCTCCTTAAGGCGACCCGCATTGCCCGGTTATGTTTTTCTTCAAGCTGTTTTATCGCAGATGTCAGCGCGATTTCAATATCTTCGGGGACATGGCCATTTAATATAAGCTGTTCAATTTCAAAGGCTGTCTGTTCAAGTGATGTGGCATCACTGATATCAAGCCTGGCTAATTTTTCATTGATGGTGTTCCGCAGGTCATTAACCTCCAGGAAGAAATGAAAGGCATTGGTGGTTATGACAAATCCGTCCGGGGAGGGTAAGTGCAGCTTCGTATATAAGTGTGATAAGTTAAAGGCCTTTTTGCCGACAACAATTTTATTTGACGATGAAATTTTATTAAATTCAATGATAAATGGAGGTGAAAAATCAAATTCCGGCGGAGCAAGCATAAACCGGACATAAAAATCAAACTTTTTATGGTACGCTTTCAGGCTCCAATAGTTTGACGGACACATTTTTAAAAGTTCTTCAACCATCTGTAAAACAGCGGCAGAAAATTGATCATAGGTTTTTACGACAGCCTGAAAGTCACACTTTTTTTGCGTATGATAAATATCCTCCAGATCGGCCATCAACTCGTGGGCAACTTTGTCATATTCCAGCAAAGCCTTAAATGATTCATACTTTTCCCTTAAAACCGTTCCTGGTGAGAACACCTGAAAGGTCCAGTATCTGAATAAATTCTTAATAGGCATGATCTTTTGTTCTGGTTCCGGTATTTTGGTTAAAATCTACGCTGTAACGAGATAGTAAGAATAACATTGAAAATAAAAGAACACAAACAGGATTTTTTTTGGAAGGAAGCGCAGTAAAAAAAATGCAGTGCAATGTTTTTATTGCGCAGTATTATTATGGCAATCCTTTGTTGTTATACGTCAATATCCATTTGTTTCAGGGCTTTCCTCGAATAATCATATGGTATTGAATTTGGTGTCGGGTTTGCGCAGGTTTTTCGCTTAAAGACTGTTCTTATTGTTATTTAAAATATAAAAATAATTAAATTTTTTTATTCCGGGTAGTTATATCGTTAATATATTTAATTTTGATCTGTGGCAGCCTAGCTGGCATGGTTCTGGCTTAATAGATTTTGGGTTGTTTGCAATATCAGAATAATATTTGCTAAGGAGGCAATAAAGTATGGATAAAACTTATATGGAATCAAGGGCAAAAAGATACCAATTTCTTTCCACCCTGTACCGTGATGAGATTCCGTTAAACTTAATTAAAAGCATGCAGGATGAACAATTTCTTAATGGGCTCCTTGAATCTGTAAAAGGATGTGGGTTTATGGATCTCACCAGTGGTGCAAAGGCCATGGTTTCCTGCCTGAAAAATACCGATTCGGAAAAATTGTATAAAGACTTAAGCTATGATTATGCAGATGTTTTCCTCAATGCAGGACCCAATCCCGTATTCCCATACGAATCTGCCCACACAGGGAAAAAACCTGTACTCATGCAGAAACCGGTTTTAACGATCCGGGAGTATTTTAAAACAGCTGGCGTTCACAAAAATCCTGATTTTAAAGATCTTGATGATCACATTGCCGTTGAAATGGAATTTTTAAGATATCTTCTTGAAAAACAAGACGCAGATATGTATGTAAAATTTTTTAAAAACATATATCTTAAATGGGTAAATTCTTTTTGTGATCAACTGACTGCTTCTGCAAACACGGACTTTTATCAGGGTCTTGCTCATTTCACACGGGGCGCTTTGATGTGTGAAAATATGCGAATAGATGGTTTTAACAGGGGGGAGGAGACAACCCAGAAAATGATGGAGGCTTGTGTCTCTCTGAATCTTGATTCTAACTATTTCACACTGAAAGAAGGTGCCGTTGAACCAGAACCTTCAAAAGAAATACCCTCACATTGTTATACCTGTGGTTCCCTGTGCGGTATGGTAGCAAAAGTAAAAGACGGTATACTGACAGGCGTTGCAGGGCTTCCCGGCGATCCCAAAGGCGGTGGCAGACTCTGTCCTAAAGGTGCCGCATCTCCAAGTCATCTATATTCACCATATAGGCTTAAAGAACCCCTCATTAAAGAGAATGGCCGTTTCCGAAAGGCAAGCTGGGAAGAGGCTCTTGACGCTGTTGCAGATGGTATTAAAAGTATAGAACCTGAAAAATTAGGATTTTTCAGGGGAAATGATTTTATAAACTGGATACATGAGGGACTTTTTGATCACCTGGGATGTCCCAAAATGACCCACAGGCCCATGTGTGACAATGCCAATCGTATGGCAAATGAACATAACCTCAATGACAAGAGGCCGTGGATTAATTATGAACAAGCAGATTATATTATCCATTTCGGCATGAATGAACTTGCCACTTCCTATGGGCAGCGAAAAACAACTCAATTGAAAGCTGCCCTTAAGAATGGGGCAAAACTGGTGGTTTTTGATCCCAGAAAATCAGAGACAGCAGCTGCGGCTTCAGAGTGGATCCCGGTCAAACCAGCTACAGATGGTGCAGTTGCCCTTGCCATGTGCCATGTCATTATAAAAAATGAGCTCTATGATAAAGAGTTTGTTAAAGACTGGACCCATGGATTTGATGAACTTAAGGACAGGGTGCTGGGTAATGAAGATGGAACGGCCAGGACTCCAGAATGGGCGGCCAAGATCAGTGGTGTCCCTGCAGAGACCATAGAACGGGTTGCCATGGAATTTGCCATGGCTGAAAACAAAGGCGCCTCGTCCTGGGCCGGACTGTCACAAGTTCCCAATGGCATGTACGGGACTGCTGCATTACAAGCTTTAAATGGACTATGTGGTACATTTGATGCCCCGGGAGGGCCCTCACTTCCTTTTAAAAGAAAATTGAAATCTCCATGGGGAGAGGGACAGGAAAAACCCCCCAAGGGATCTGCACCCAAACTCGACAAATTAAATATGTGGGCTGGCTGGGTTCCGGCAAACACGTTGGCGTCTGTTGAATCAGGCAAACTTAAAGGCATGATCCTCTATTATGGAGATCCCGTTCTTTCCTGCGGCAACCAAAAAGATTCCACTAAAGCCATTGAAAAAATGGAATTCAAGGCAGCCATAGAAGCCTTTATGTGTAACAGCGCTCTGTTGTGTGATGTTATTCTTCCCGATGCCACTTGGCTGGAGCAAAGCCAGGTAAAACCTGACTGGCTTTACGATGCTTTTATTGGCTACTATGCTGAAATCGTGCCGCCAATGTATAACACCAGGCCCGTGTGGAAAATAATAAAAGCGCTGGCAGATAGACTTGACCTGGGCAAATACTTTCCATGGGATGATATTGAAGATGCCTTCCAAAACCAGATGGAAGGGACCCCATGGTCTTTTGATGAACTCAAGACAAAAGGGTTCATCATTACAGACAAGGCAGAATACTATAAGTATAAAAAATGGGGTAGCATTAACCCCCCTGATGGATATGGCAGCTCTGGAAAAAGTAAAACAGGAAAATATAATTTTGTTAACCCTGTTGCCCTGGAAAAAGGGGTAGATGCTCTGCCGGATTATAAAGAACCGGACAAAGAATTGCAGGCCGACAAAGACTACCCCTTTATTTTTGGGAATTTTCGGGTCTTTGGGCATGAGCACTCTTCAACGTTCAGCAATTTTCAGGCCATGAATACAATGGGAACAAATCCGCTGTGGATAAACAAACTTGATGCCCAAAAACTGGGAATAGCCGAAGGTGACAAGGTCAGGCTGAAATCCCCATGGGGCAGTGTGGAAATGGTTGCAAATCCCACCTGGTCAATGTCAAAGGGCGTACTTGGCAGTGCGGGCGGGTTTGGACATGTCCGTGGATGTGAAGGAGACCCTAAATTTCCAGAGATAGGTGGCGTCAATGCACCTGGTATCATGAAAACAAATGCTGCTGAAAAAGATGGCGGTACGACTCTGCTGAAATATATAAAAACTAAAGTAGAAAAAATATAAAAATGACCATTGCATCCTTAAAATTAATCTTTATTGGTGTGGGTGGATCACTGGTTCTTGCTGTTTTCTGTTCAACTTTTATTGTCATAGAGAAGATTTTGTTTGTCCTGCCGCTGTTTATCGGATTTAACGGGGCAATAACCGGTTACCGGCTGGTAGAAGTATTGAAAGAAAGGATTTCAAATATTCCTCTTTTTTCAGTTGTCCTGGGAGTCGGTACCGGAGCGCTTACGTTTGCTGCGATAAATCTTGCTATGAATTTTGCAGGATCATATATGGAGAGTATCTTTTTTCTGAATAGTTACGATCTGTTTATTTATATGGCAGTGTCAGGAGTCACAAGTTATCTGGGGGCAAAACTAGCTGTTAGATATTTTAATTTATAATCATTGTATGATGTTTTTAAAAAAGGAGAGTTAGATGAAGAAAGTTTTTAAGTATTTCATTATGATGTCGCTGGTATTACTGGTTACAGCGGCAGGATCTTTTGCTGGGGACAGTATATCGGCATCTTCCTATAAAGCAGGGGATGTGGTTGAGATCACCGGGAAGATCGTACCGGGTCAGGATTTATATATTGCCATTGCCCAGCAGAAAATGTTTGCACCCGGTGACACCGATGGTGCATTTGAGACTAAAAGACTTAAAAAGGATGGCAAAAAGAAAGGATTTGCCAAGGATACAAAGATCCCCCCTCTTTATTATATGATTACCAATGTACCGGAAAAATTTGGTAAGGTAGATAAGAAAAGATTCGGTGGTCCTTCTGTCCTTTTGAAAAAAGGACAAGGGATTTACAGCACCACCATGTTCTATCTGAAAAATAAGTTAAGTGATGTGGATGCAGCAGCTCGCGCTATGCTCGGACCCATCAAATCAGACGAACAATGGAATTTTTTCAGGTATGCCAATGAGAGTGGCTATGGTATCAATACCATTGTTAAAGAAGGTAACAGAAAAGGTAAAGTGGTTATTTTTTCACGATCTGTCATTGGTGACCAGTCAAGCGGCAATTATTGGGACAAGGGCACCTCCGTAAAACTGGATAAAGCAACGGGTGAATTTACCGCCTCCTTTAAATCCTTCAGACATACCCCCCCCGAAACCAAATTTGATGTGTATGTGAACAGTGCAAAAATTGGTAATTATACGATTGAGAAAAACGGGTACTGGCTCACCAAAGGGTTTCGATATATGAACCCCCTATGGATTGTTATCGGTGCCGTTCTGGTGGGAACCTATTTCTCCATGATCGGTGCGGCCGGTGGTATGCTCATGGCGGCTTTCCAGGTGTTGGTTGTCAACACCATGGGACCTGTTGGTATCAATGCAGCCAATGTATTAAAGCCCTCCAATATCGCCTTGACCCTGTTTTCTCCCCTGGGATCTTTCTGGCGGTATGCCAAAATTGAAAAGCGTGTTGCATGGCCAGTGGGGCTTTCCTTTGGTGTGGGTATCTTTATCGGGTCCATCTGGCTGGGTAAATATGTGTCTGCCGTTCTGCCCATGAAAGCTTATAAAGAGTGGCTGGCCATCCTGGTTGTTATCATGGGGATCAAAACCCTGATGGAAATGACACCCAAGGCCATGAATAAAAGAAAAAATATCAAGGCCATGACCCAGAAATTTAATAAAGAGGTTGCCGCAGCAAAGGCCGAAGGCCGTTCAGCGCAAATGGGCAGTATTGAACCTGTAAAAACAGGTCTCATGGATTATCGGTTTAAGTTCTGGGGCGAAGAATTTAAAATCAACCCATTGCTTTTTGCAATCCTTGGTGTTTTCATTGGTATCGTATCAAGATCCTTTGGTATTGGCGGTGGTTTCCTTCTAGTTCCCGCCATGACAACCCTGGGTGCACTTCCCATGTATGTGGCAGTCCCCATATCCTTAGTGGGAACCTGCTTTTCAAGTATCGGTTCATTTATCGGATATCTCATGGCAGGATACCTGCCGGATATGACCCTGGCCATTGCCATTATCATCGGCGGGTTTGCAGGGGGAATGCTGGGCAGTCGTGCCCAGAAGATGTTCTCTGAAATGACCTTAAAGGTTATTCTTGCTGTTACATTGTTCTTTCTGTTTTTCAGATTTTTCAAAATTGAAATCTGGATTTAGATTAAATTCAGTATAAGATCAAACTTGAAACCCGTGTGCTGAATCTCTATAATGGCAGAATTAGCCACGGGTTTTATATTAAGGACAAATTTTATGAACGATGTTATGGACAGGATATGGGGATTTATTGAAGCATTTTTAAACAATGCCGTGGTGTTTCTGGATACTACCCTGGCTCCCCTTGAAATTCTGGGTCCTGGAGTTGTGATATTTGTTCTTGCCTTTCTTGTCGTTATTTTTACAAGAATTATTGCACAATTTTATGTGACCCAAAGATCTGTTACACTGGAAAAGGAATTTAGACATTGGCAGGGTATCCGTGAAGAGGCCATGAAACATCCTGACAGGGAAAAAGGCAAGGCCCTGGCAAAAAATGTCGACCAGGCCGAATTAAACAAGGCCTATTATGATTATTTTTTTGAAGGGATGTTAAAACATTTTATTGTCAACGTCCTTCCCATTCTGTTGATGGTTTCCTATGTGACAACAGTATATACGCCCCAAACCCTTTTACAACGGTTTGGAGAACGCTGGATATTTTCATTTTCTTTAGGATCTTCTTCCCAGGTGAATGTCAGTTCCATGCTCTGGCTTGTCATTTGTTTTGTTTTGTCATTTATACTTTTTGCAGTATTAAAAATGGTCTTTAAAAAACGATATGCCCAAAAAATATTTGTATAGCATACAGTTGATTTTGAAATCCCTGGGGGCACTGGTTGCTGTGGCCTTGGTCTTTCTACCCCTGGATGCATATGCCACACAACTCCATGCCAGTTCAGAAGGGATAATCACCCACCAGATGGGACACCTGTTTTTCCTTTTTTCCATGGTGGCGCTCATTTTCACCATCACAGGAAAACGCTTGGATAAACAAAAGGGCTGGCGTTTTATTCAGTATTCCGCTTTCTTTTTTATACTCTGGAACCTGGACGCCATTGCAGCTCATTTTTTTGACAACCAGATCTATGCCGTCAAAATTGAGAAGCTCTCTTTGGGTCAGATACGGGTGGTCAGCCAGTCAGAACTTCTGGCATGGTTGTATTATGTTTTAAAACTGGATCATCTCCTATGCGTCCCTGCCATGCTCTTCTTTTATGGAGGGCTTTCAAATTTAGTTGATGAACAACGGCAGATGATGGCAAAAAAGGATATTCCATGATCATTTCCTTTATTCCCATACTGGTGGTGGATGTCCTGGGGTCCGTGGCAATGGTGGTGATTGCACTTCTCTGCCTTTACAAAGCAAGGATATTACGGTCAATGGACCCTGACAACGCTGTTTTTTTGTATCTGTTGTGGATCAGTACCGGATTCATGATTTTTGCGTTATCCCGGTCCTTTGGTCATATTTTAAAACAATTTCTTATTCTTACATTAAATGGCGCCACCTGGCATGCCATCACCTCTTATTCAGGGAGTGTGAACACGGTTTCTTTTATGCTGGTGGGACTGATTACGCTTTTTTTTAACCAGAGTTGGAATATAAATGAAAAAATTTTATCAGGCAGGATAAAACTTGAAGACACCCATATTAAACTCATAGATCTGAACCAGACCCTTGAGCATAAGGTGGTGGCCCGGACAGAAATGTTGACCAGTTCTGAGCACAAGGCCAGAAGAATTTTTGAACAATCCCTGGATACCATTGTGGTGACGGATGCGGGTTTTAAGGTTTCAGAGATCAACCAGGCCGGTGTCACCCTGACCGGGTATCAAAGAAAGGAAATGCTGGGAAAAAAAATGGGGTTAAAGGATTTTATGTCCCAGGAAACGGAATGGGAAAAAATTTGTGGCCTCCTTGAAACCCATGAGTATATTCTTAACGAAGAGACCGATTTCCTAAGGCCGGATCGCAACCTGGTCAGGGTTCTGATTACCGGCGGCGTGGATTACGGCGCCTTTGGCTGCGGCAAGACCTTTCATTTTATTATTAAAAATATCAACGATAAACGACAGATGGAGCAGCAGATTGCCCAGGCCGATAAATTAGCGGCTTTGGGTGAATTGTCCGCAGGCGTCGCCCATGAGATCAACAACCCTTTGGGCATTATCCTGGGATATACCCAGCTCATGTTAAAAGAAACTTCAGGGTTTGAAGAGGATCTTAAAATCATTGAAAAGCATGTGAAAAATTGTAAAACCGTGGTGTCGGACCTGCTTTCCTTTTCCAGAAAAGGTTCCCTGGAAAAGAGCTGGGTGGATGTGACCACGGTTATTGATGGGGTGATTAAATTTCTGGCCAATCATACGGATTTTCGGAATGTGGATATCCAGACAGGGCCTGCACCACAAGACCCCCTGATGATTTATGGCAATGGCCAGGAATTGGCCCAGGTGATCATCAACCTGATCATCAATGCCTGCCATGCAGTGGGGAAAAAGGGTAAAATTGAGATTGAGACAAAACAAACACAGAACAATCTGGTCATCATCACGGTGAAGGACAACGGTACCGGCATCCGCAAAAAGCATTTTTCACGGATATTCGATCCCTTTTTTACTACCAAGCCCGTGGGCCAGGGAACCGGTCTTGGCCTGTCTGTGGGATACGGCATTATTCGCCGTCACGGCGGGGATATCACGGTAAGAAACCGGAAGGAAAAAGGGGCAGCCTTTACCATCACGCTTCCTTTTGCACCGCAAAAGAAATAAAAAATTTCGGGCAGGAACCCAAAGAAAACAGGAGAGAGGTTTAATGAAAGCAGAAATATTGGTGGTGGATGATGAAAAGGATATGACCCGACTGCTGCAGCGGACCCTTGAGCCTGAAATTGACTGTTGCGTGACCATGGCATATTCAGGGGAAATGGCCCTGAATATTTTGGCACAGGCATCTTTTGACCTGGTTATTTGCGATATTAAAATGCCGGGTATGGACGGGTTTGAACTTTTGGGGCAGCTGAAAAAAAAATACCCGGACATGACAGTGGTGATGCTTTCAGCCTTCGGCAATATTGAATCTGCTGTATCTGCCATTAAAAAAGGGGCCTATGATTTTATCTCCAAGCCATTTGAGCAGGATGAGATTATCTTCAAAATTCAAAAGGCATTGGAGCGGAGCCGACTGCTCCATGAAAACAAGCAGCTGTTAAAAGAACGCAAGAAAGAGACCCGTCCG
>Ga0307987_1001781_pt1 | contig 11641 bp, 11 predicted proteins | sample EllFjometagen181_FD_203157 | JGI IMG/M metagenome (GOLD analysis project Ga0307987, IMG submission 203157) | Marine microbial communities from Ellis Fjord, Antarctic Ocean - #181 | ecosystem: Environmental > Aquatic > Marine > Unclassified | place: Southern Ocean | collected 2014-10-08 | reverse complement strand
ATAAAAATATACAGATAAAAGACAAAAAAGAGACAAATGAGAGACAAGTTAGAGACAAATTAGAGACAAATGAGAGACAAGTTAGAGACAAATTAGAGACAAATGAGAGACAAATTAGAGACAAATTAGAGACAAATAAGAGACAAAACAGAGACAAACTAGAGACAAAAAAAAGACAAAACAGAGACAAACTAGAGACAAAAAAAATAAAAATACCGAAAGAAGTAAATGATAAAATCAAAGCTAAATTGCATGAATTAAGCGGTATTAAAGAAAAAATAATGATATATATTGTTCACGCATGTTGTGATAATAAATCATTAACAACTTATCCTTTAAATGTTTTAACGCTATCAATTGACATAAAAGAAAAAAATAATTCTGTTAAGAAAGTAATGCAAAGATTGAAAGATGATTCTTTAATTGTTGCTGAAAAGAATAACTTAAATTATAAAGGACATGCATGTTATAAGGTATCAAAATTTATAAAATCATATATTAAAAAAAAACATATAATTAAATATAACATTCACAAAAATATAGTTGAAAAACATTTACCAAAGATATGGATTTCAATTAATTATGAATCTTTAAAATCATCTGGATTCATATATGATCATATTGTGCAAATTTATAATTCACATAAAGGAAATCTATTGTCTATAAATATGATACAAAACTCAATAGATTCTTTAGATTATGATTTAAGGCATAATGATATTGAAAAATACTTTATACAAAAACCAATAATTTTATTAATTTCTATATTAAAAAAAGGTATTCCTTATTATAGTGTGACACCAGATAATTATCATATTTTTAAAAATAATAAAGAATAATTTAAAATATTAACTAAAAAAAGAAGAAGATGGGGTCTAAATTTTTAGAAAAATATAAAAATGATAAATAATATTTTATTTATAATTAAACTATATATAAAAAAGAGTATTGCTTTGTTATTTGTAATTATATTATTTGCATTATTTGGTAGTATATTTACTATTCAAAAGCAAACTCTAATATATTCTGAACAATTTTTTTTAGTAGGATTTCGTATGTTATTAGCTGGTATTTTATTATTAGCATATGCATATTTTAGAAATAAAAATATATTTCTAAGTATAAAATTTAATCATATTAAAATTTTCTTATTACTATCATTATGTAATATATATTTAACTAATATGTTTGAAATATGGGGGATAAATCATATGGTCTCATCAAAAGCATGTTTGTTATATAGTTTATCTCCATTTCTTACAGCTTTAATTGCTTATGTTTCAATAAAAGAAAAATTAAATAAAAGAAAAGCAATTGGTATGATAATTGGTTTTATAGGAATAGTACCTATTTTATATATGAAGAGTTCAAAAGAATTAACTAGTGGAACATTTATAGCTTTTTCGTTAGCTGAATTTTCTATTATTTTAGCAGTTGTATTTAATATTTATGGATGGATTTTATTAAAAAAATTAATATTACTTAGGTATCCATTGGTTCTTTCAAATGGAATTAGTATGTTTTTTGGTGGTTTATTTGGTTTAATTCATTCCTATATATCTGGGGAATCTTGGAATCCATTTCCTGTAACAAATATGAATTTATTTTTATTTTATACTTTAATTATGTGTTTAATATCTAATATTATTTGTTATAATTTATATGGTTTTTTATTGAATTATTTTAGTTTAACCTTTATGGCTTTTGCTGGTTTAATTACTCCATGTTTTGCTTTGTTATTTGGGTGGTTATTTTTAAATGAGTTTGTAGATTATTATTATTTTTTATCTATTTTTTTATTTTTCTTTGGTCTTTTAATTTTTTATAAAGAAGAAATTAAAATTAAATAAATTAAATTATTTTTTTTATTGTTTACTGGGATAGAAATTGTTAATATCTGTATGATAATATGTATTAATAATTTTATTAAATATAAAATATGGTAAATTTGAAAAATGAAGAAGTATTATACAATTATAATGTTGTAAAAAAATTTGGTATTATGACCGTTGTTTGGGGTATATTAGGGATGACATTAGGCTTGATAATAGCATCACAGTTAGCATGGCCTATATTAAACTTTGATACTCCATGGTTTAGTTTCGGAAGACTTAGACCATTGCATACTAATTTAGTTATATTTGCATTTGGTGGATCTGCTTTAATGTCTACATCTTTATATGTAGTACAAAGAACGTGTCATACTACATTGGCATTTCCAAAACTTGCAGAATTTGTTTTTTGGGGATGGAATTTAATAATAATATCAGCAATAATAACATTGCCTTTAGGTTATACGACTACTAAAGAATATGCGGAATTAGAGTGGCCTATAGCTATATTTTTAGCAATAGTATGGGTTTCTTATGCTATAGTTTTTTTTGGTACTATAATTAATAGAAAAATGTCTCATATATATGTTGCAAATTGGTTTTATGGGGCTTTTATATTAACAGTAGCCTTATTACATATAGTAAATCATTTATCTATACCAGTAAGTTTGTTTAAATCTTATTCGATATATGCTGGTGCTGTAGATGCTATGGTACAATGGTGGTATGGTCATAATGCAGTGGGATTTTTCTTGACAGCTGGTTTTCTTGGTATGATGTATTACTTTGTTCCTATTCAGGCACAAAGGCCAGTATATTCTTATAGATTATCTATTGTTCATTTTTGGGCTTTAATTGGTATATATATGTGGGCAGGTGCTCATCATTTGCATTATAGTGCATTGCCAGATTGGACTCAGTCATTAGGTATGGTTTTTTCTGTGATTTTATTTGCTCCATCTTGGGGTGGTATGATTAATGGAATTATGACTTTATCAGGTGCTTGGGATAAATTAAGGACTGATCCTATTATTAGATTTTTAATAATGTCTTTATCTTTTTATGGTATGTCTACGTTTGAAGGTCCTGTTATGGCTATAAAAACAGTTAATGCTTTATCTCATAATACAGATTGGACTATAGGTCATGTACATTCTGGAGCATTAGGATGGGTAGCTATGGTTTCAATTGGAAGTATGTATGTTTTAATACCTAAAGTTTTTTATAAACCTGGAATGTATAGTACTAAATTAATTAATTTACATTTTTGGTGTGCAACCATAGGTACAATTTTATATACAATATCTATGTGGGTGTCTGGTGTAATGCAGGGACTAATGTGGAGATCTGTAAATGATGATTATACTTTAACTTATACCTTTATAGAAGTTGTAAAAGTTACTCATCCATTTTATGTAATGAGATTTCTAGGTGGTAGTATATTTTTTATAGGTATGTTACTCATGCTTTATAATGTATTAAAAACTATTAATAATAAAAATATTTAATTAGGAATATATTATGAGACATGAAATAATAGAAAAAAATATTGGGATTATGATTGTATTAATTATAATTGTGGTTAGTTTTGGGGGATTAGCTGAAATTGTTCCATTATTATTTTTGAAAGATACAACTGAACCTATAAAAGGTTTGAAACCTTTAAATGCATTGCAACTGGAAGGGAGAGATATATATATTAGAGAAGGATGTCATGTATGTCATACCCAAATGATAAGACCATTTAGGTCTGAGACTGAACGTTATGGTCATTATTCTGTTGCAGGAGAACATGTTTATGAACATCCATTTCTTTGGGGTTCTAAACGTACTGGTCCTGATTTAGCTAGAGTTGGTGGTCGTTATAGTGATGATTGGCATAAAATACATCTATATAATCCAAGAAATGTTGTGCCAGAATCTATTATGCCTAGTTATCCTTGGTTAAAATATAATATGCTTGATATTAGTACAATAGAACGAAAAATGAAAAGTCTAAGAAAAGTTGGAGTTCCATATAGTGATATTGATATTTCAACTTCAGAATCTAAAATTAAAAATAAAACAGAAGAAGAAGCATTAGTTGCTTATTTACAACAATTAGGTATATTATTGAAGCAGAAGAGGTAATAGTGTTAAATTTAACTTTTTTGAGATGTTTTTTTCTTGTAGCTTTATTTGTATTATATGTATGTTTATTTCTTTTTATATATAATCCTAAAAACAAAGATAAGATTGAAAAAAATGCTAGTATTCCTTTTAATAATAAGATAGATACAAATGAGTAATTTTTGGAATTGGTATATAATAACAATAGTGCTTGTCAATATAATTGGAGTATTTTTAATTCTATATTTGACAAGAAAAATAAAAGTATCTGATTTAAAAGATGATAAATATTTATCACATAGTTTTGATGGAATTGTAGAATGTGATAATCCATTGCCTAGATGGTGGTTTATTACTTTTATATTATGTATAATTTTTGCTTTAGGTTATTTAGTATTATATCCTGGTTTAGGTAAAAATCCTGGTTTACTTAAGTGGACATCAAGCAAACAGTTAGATGAAGAAGTATTAAAAGCAAAGGAAATATATGAACCTTTATTTGCTAAGTATTCTTCAACTTCTGTAGAAGAATTATCACATAATCCTTCTGCATTAAAAATGGCTCATAGTTTATTTGTTAATAATTGTGCACCTTGTCATGGTCAAGATGCTTCTGGTGGCATTGGTTTTCCTAATTTAACTTTGGATTTTTGGAGATGGGGCGGTAAACCAGAAAATATAAAACAAACTATAACAAATGGAAGAATAGGTGTTATGCCTCCATTAAAAGCAATGTTAAAAGATGAACAGGATATAATAAATGTAGCAAATTATGTTATGAGTATTAGTGGTCATAGTTATAATAAAGATTATGTAGTAGATGGAGAAAAGATATTTAGAAAAATATGTTTTACATGTCATGGAATAAATGCTAAAGGTAATACTATGTTAGGAGCACCTGATCTTACTAGAGGTATAAGAATATATGGAACAGATATAGATGTATTAATAGATACTATAAAATATGGTAGAAAAGGTATTATGCCATCTCATAAAGATATTTTATCAAAGGATCAAATACATTTATTAACAGCATATGTTTATAATTTGTCTTTTAATAAATAATTATGAATAATAAAGAAGTAAGTTTGTATGAAGAAAGAAAAAATATATATGCAGAGAGACAGTATGGAGTTTTTTATAATATAAAATTATTTTGTTTTATAGTATTAATTTCTTTTTTTTATATGTGTCCATGGATTTATATAAATCTGAAACCTATTATTTTGTTTGATTTACCTAATAGGATATTTTATATATTTGGTTTAGTTTTTTTTCCAAAAGATTTGTTATTATTATCATATTTATTAATTATATCAATATTATTATTATTTTTTATTACTATTCTATACGGTAGGATATGGTGTGGATATTTATGTCCTCAGACATTATGGGTTGATTTATTTTCTCGTATAGAATATTTTATTGAGGGTAATAAGAGATCCAGAATAAATTTAGATAAACAAAAAATAAGCAATATAAATGTATTGTTTAAAAAAATATCTAAACATGTAATTTGGTTTTTAATATCTTTATTTACTGCTATAACATTTGTAGGATATTTTATTCCAATAAAATTATTAATATTAGATTTAATTACTTTAAATTTTGGTTCATGGGAAATAATGTGGGTGTCTTTAATTACTTTAATGACTTATATTAATGCTGGATGGTTAAGAGAGCAAGTTTGTTTTTATATGTGTCCATATGCTAGATTTCAGAGTTCTATGTTTGATGCAGATACCATTAATGTTACATATAATTATATTAGAGGGGAGTTAAGAGGAAAAAGATCTAGATTATTAAAAAATAAACCAAAAGATTTAGGAGATTGTATAAATTGTTATAAATGTAAAAATGTATGTCCTACTGGTATTGATATAAGGGATGGATTACAAATGGAATGTATAAATTGTGGGGCTTGTGTAGATGCTTGTAATGAAATTATGCAAAAAATGAATTATCCTAAAAATTTAATATCTTATTCAAGTAGTAATAGTATTGTTAATAATATAAGTAGAGTTTTTAGACCGAAAGTATTTGTATATATATTTGCTTTAAGTTTTATGATTTTATTATTTAGTTATTTTTTATATAATAGAGTTTTATTTGATGTTAATATTATAAAAGATAGGAATATATTATATAGAGAATTATCTAATGGTGTTATAGAAAATATTTATATGATTAAACTTAGAAATATGAGTGATAAAAAAAAAATATATAGTATAAATTTATATAAAACTAGTGATGTTTTATTGAAAAATCTCACTAATATTACAGTAGAACCTTATGAATTTGCAAATTTATGCATACATTTAGAATTAAAAAAAGAGCTTGTTACTAATGTTATAGTTCCTATATATTTTAAAATAACAGATTTTAATGATACTAATTGTTTTAAAATTGAAAAAAATATTTTTATTAATCCTTTGAAAAAGGATAGTAGATGAAAAATACTCCTTGGTATTCTCAATTCTGGCTTTTATTTGTAATGTTTTTACCATTTTGTGCCATTGTATTTAGTATTACTGGTTTGATTTTAGCATTTAAATATGTTGATCCTTTAGTTAATAAAAAATGGTATCAAGAAGGTATTGATGTAAATGAGTTTATTAAAAAAGATTTATTTGCTAAACATTTAAATATTAATATTACTGTAGTGCAGAATTGTAAAAATGAAAAAATTTATATTTATATTAAAAGTAATAATTCTAAATTAATTGAAGCATCTGATTGTTTGATTTTAGAATTAGAGCATCCTATAAATCCTGATTTAGATATAACTATTAATTTAAAAAAGAATAATTATGGTTTTTATGATGGAACTTTATTAAATTCTATTGATGGATATAGAAATTTTGTTTTATTTCAAAAGGATTATAAATGGAGAATGACATCTCAAGTTAGATTCCCTATGAAGACACCATTGATTTTTGGTCATGATAATTAAAGAGAGATTATGTTATCATTGTGGTTTATCTGTAAATTATAATAATTTATATACAGTATATATAAATAATAAAAATAGATTGATGTGTTGTATTGGATGTAAAGTAGTTGCAGAAACTATAATGAAACATGGACTTTCAAAATATTATAATTTCAGAGAAAATTATAATTTAACAGCAGATGTAAATAATAATGATATATTAAATAAAATTTCTTTATATAAAGATAATAATGTATCTAAAAAATTTATTAGTAATATTGATGGAAAATTAAATAGTTCTATTTTTATAATAGATGGTATTACATGTTCTGCTTGTGTTTGGTTATTAGAACAGAGTATATTAAAATTAAATGGAATATATGAAGTTACAGTAAGTTTAAGTACATATAGAGCTAAAATAATATGGGATTCAAGTGTAATTAATATAAGTACTATATTAAAAAATATTTTACATATAGGTTATAAAGCTTATCCTTATAAATTAAAACAAGAAGAACTTTTAAATAAGGCGAAATTTGATACATTTTTAAAAAAAATATGTGTATCTGGTTTAGGAATGATGCAGGTAATGATGTTTGCTATTGCTTTATATGCAGGTGAATTCAATGATATAGAATTAGAATATAAGTACTATATGTATATAGTTAGTTTTATAGTTACTACTCCTGTTATGTTTTATTCTGGAAGTACATTTTTTTTTAGTGCTTATAGAGGTCTTAAGCAAAAAAAAATAAACATGGATTTTACCGTATCTTTAGCATTGTTTTTTGCTTATTTTTTTAGCGTTTATATGGTTTATACAAAAGGATCTGTTGTTTATTTCGATTCTGTATGTATGTTTATTTTTTTTTTAACATTAGGTAGATTTTTAGAGCTTAAAGCAAAATATAATGCATTTAATACTATAAATAAACTTTTATTATCATGTCCAGTAGTTGTTAATTTATTAAAAAAAATAGATAATGATAGTTATATAGAAAAAATAATTTCAATTGATGATGTATCTATTAATGATGAAATAATAGTAAAAGTTGGTGAAGTTATACCTATGGATAGTATACTGTTAGATGATATTGCAATTATAGATGAATCTATATTAACAGGTGAAGAATTTCCTATTACAAAAAAATTTGGAAATAGGTTGTATGGTGGTTCTCAGAATATTAATAAACCAATTAGAATAAAGATTAAGAAATTAAAAAATGATTCTCAGATTTCACATATAAATAAATTAATAGAATATACAACAACCCATAAACCTCATATTGTTATTTTAGCAAATAAAGTAGCTAGTTTATTTGTATGGGCAGTTTTAGTATTAACTTTATTTATAGGTATTTTTTGGATATATAAAGATATTGATAAGGTTATACCTGTTATATTATCTGTATTAGTAGTAACATGTCCATGTGCTTTATCTCTTGCTACTCCTATAGCTATGACAGCAAGTATGTTTGCATTAGCTCAAAATGGTATGTTAATTTCAAAAAAACATGTTTTAGAAGGTTTAACATTAGTTACTCATATAGTATTTGATAAAACAGGAACTTTGACAGAAAATAAATTTGAATTAAAAAATGTGTATATGTTAAATAAAAGTGTAAATTTGAATGTTATTGAAATTGCATATAATTTAGAAAAAAATATATTACATCCTATATCTACCGCTTTTATTAATAATATAGAAAATAAAAATATATTAATTAAACAAGTTAAAAATATTACATATTTGCCAAATATGGGAATAGAAGGGGAAATAGGAGATGATTTATATAGAATAGGTAAAAGAAAATTTTCATTAAACTTATGTAGTGAAAAATTTTCTTCTTTTACCCCAAAAACAGAATATATATATGTTTTGTTGACATCAAAAAAAAATGGTCCTTTGGCTTGGTTTGAGTTATATAATAAATTACGTGATGACGCAAAAGAATCTATTGATATTTTAAAAAATAGTAATTTAAAAATACATTTATTAACTGGTGATTCTTCAAAATCTGTAAAATATTTATCTAAACATTTAGATATAAATAACATAGTTTATAATGCTAATATTGAAACCAAAATAAATTATATTAAAAAGTTACAAAAAAATAAATCAACTGTTTTGATGATTGGAGATGGCATAAATGATGCTCCAGCTTTAAACCAATCACATATATCTATTTCTATGGGAAGTGGGGCAGATATAACAAAAAGTAAATCTGATGCAGTTTTATTATATGATAAGTTAAAAATGATACCCTATTCTATAAAACATGCAAAGAAAACAAAAAAAATAATAATAGAAAATTTCATTTGGGCTTTATTATATAATTTTTCTATGGTTCCATTGGCTGCTTGTGGGTTAATAGAGCCTTATTTTGCTGCTATAGGTATGTCTTTAAGTTCTTTATTTGTAGTTTTAAATTCATTAAGATTACGTAATTTGTTTATTAAAGGAAAAAAAAAATGGTAATTATATATATATTAATTCCTATAAATTTAATTATTTTTATTATTACAATTTATTTCTTTTTCTGGGGTATAAAAAAAAAACAATTTGATAATTTAGATATTATTCCAGATAAAATAATTTTTGAAGATAAAAACAATACTAATAATATAGATACTAAGTAATATATAAATGTTATGGATATTATAATATTTTTTAGTATAGGTTTATTTGGTAGTACTCATTGTATAGGTATGTGTGGTGGTATCTTAAGTGCTTTATCTATAGCAATATCTAATAAACAATCTAATAATAAAAAAAATAAATATTGTATATTATATAATATAGGCAGAATTAGTATGTATGTAATTATATTTATTATATTAAGTATTATAAGCAATCTGCTTGATAAAGCTACATCAGAAATAACAATAAAAATATTAAGAATTATATCTGGTTTTTTATTAGTTATAATTGGTTTATATTTAAGTAATTTTTGGTCTGGTATTATATATTTAGAAAAAGTTGGTTTGTTTTTTTGGAATAGTATTTCTATATTAATAAAATTTATAGTTCCAGTTAATTCATATATAAAAGCCTATATATTGGGTTTAATTTGGGGTTTAATACCTTGTGGTTTAGTTTATACAACTATATTATTAGCATTAGTTAATACTAATTTTAATTTTTCATTAGTATTAATTATTTTTTTTGGGATTGGTACTTTGCCTGCTATGATGATGACTGGTATAATTTATACTAAGTATTCATTTTTATTTTTAGATAAAAATATAAAATATTTTTTTGGAATATTTATCATATTATTTGGTATTTGGAATATTATATCAGGATTTTTTTTTAATATATCTTCTTGTCATTAAAATACAAATATTTTATATACATTTAATTGTAGTTGTTTTTTTAATTATTACTTGATATATTAATAGATGTATTATAAGTTAATATGTAAATATTATATCTTTATTGTAATTAAGAGTACTAATATGAATCCAAAAATGACAATAAGTGATGCGGCTAGGTTTTTAGGTGTTTCCGGACAAGCTGTTGTTAAAAAAATAAAGAATAAAAACTTGAGTTTTGAAAAAAGTCAAAATAGAATTTTTTTTGGTTATGAAACTTCAAAAAAAATTTTTTCTTTAAAAATAATTCCTAAAATTCTAGCTTTTCAGATTGTTAAAGGAGGAACAGGGAAATCAAATATAGCGATGAATGTTGCTGTAAGAGCTAATCTTTATGGACTAAAAGTATTATGTATAGATTTAGATCAACAAGCTAATTTGACAGAATTATTTAGGATAGATTCTGAAGATTTACCTGTTATGTTAGATATAGTTCAAAGCAAAGGTAAAATGAAAATAGAAAATAATTTAGTAGAAATAATTAAAGGGTTACATTTATTTCCAAGTAAATTAGATAATGCTGCTTTAGATGATACTATATTACTTAATAGATTAGGTATGGATAAAGTTTATAATGAATTAATAAATCCTTTAAGGAAATATTATGATTTAATTATTATAGATTGTCCTCCTGCTTTAGGTAGATCTATAGGTGCTACAGCATTTGCTGTTGATGAAATAATAGCTCCTGTTATACCTGATAAATTATGTATAAGAGGATTAGAGTTATTACACAAAACTTTGAAAGAATTAGAAATAGAAGAATCTAGAAAATGCATTCCATATAGAATTGTTTATAATAAATTTGATAGCAGAACATCTTTATCAAAAAAATTATTAGCTGATCTTATTACTCATGATATATTTAAACATTTATTAAATGAAAATTATATAAGACAGAGTCAAGATATTACAAATGCCAGTGCTAATGGTATATCATTATTTGATTCTTTAAAAGCTTCAGGTATAAAAGATGATATTGATATGTTAACATTAGATTTAATAGGTATAAAAAAAAGAGAAAATTTAGAAAAACATGAAAAAAAGGTTTCTATTATATCTGTAAATAATACTTTGTAATAGGATTATATATGCCTAATATAAAAGATTTTAAAATTAAAATGTTTAAAAATAAAAAAGCTTTTTGGGATATAATAAATCCTAATATAAATATTGCAAATACAAATAAAAATATACAGATAAAAGACAAAAAAGAGACAAATGAGAGACAAGTTAGAGACAAATTAGAGACAAATGAGAGACAAATTAGAGACAAATTAGAGACAAATGAGAGACAAATTAGAGACAAATTAGAGACAAATAAGAGACAAAACAGAGACAAACTAGAGACAAAAAAAAGACAAAACAGAGACAAACTAGAGACAAAAAAAAT
>Ga0307987_1001780_pt1 | contig 11643 bp, 15 predicted proteins | sample EllFjometagen181_FD_203157 | JGI IMG/M metagenome (GOLD analysis project Ga0307987, IMG submission 203157) | Marine microbial communities from Ellis Fjord, Antarctic Ocean - #181 | ecosystem: Environmental > Aquatic > Marine > Unclassified | place: Southern Ocean | collected 2014-10-08 | reverse complement strand
TGGCCAAATCCGGGCTTGCCAGTCAGGATGTCAAGCTTTCTGGCGTCCGATTTGACTTTACCCCTTTCCTGAAAAAAAAGGTGGATGTCTGGCCGGTATATCTAAATTCCCAGGGGGTGATCCTCCAGGACAAATTGAGTCGGGAAGGGGAATCGGTCTATTTTTTCAACCCGTCTGATTTTGGCGTGAATTTTGTGGCCAATTCCATTGTGACCTCGGGGAAAATGCTAAAGAATCATCCCGACCAGGTAAAGCTCTTTTTGGGCGCCTTGCTTGATGCATGGGAAGCCGCCATGGATCCGGCCAATGAGGCAGCAGTTCTGAGGGTGGTGAAAAAAAAGGACAAGGGCACCCGGGATGATATTCGCCAAAAACAGTTAACGGCCACAAGGAAATTGATCAAGCCGGACAGGACGGTCCGGGTCGGCCGGATGGACGTAGCTGCCTGGAAACAGACAGAAACCATCATGCTCAATGAAGGACAAATTAAGGCCCCTGTGAACATTGAGTCCCGGTTGGCTGGGCCGGACTCCTTTTAAAATGATTCTCCCACCAGGGTCCAGGTGGAAGTGCTGGCCCAAAGAGGGATTACACGGGAGAGCGTGGGCGTGCCTGTTGAGGTGACCATGGAGGTGGACTTAATAGGGGATGCCGACGGGATTCCCCTTTATGTGGACCGGCTGGCCCGGGAAGCAGACGGCATTGTTCTCATCAACCGGGTAAAACCCCACACGGATTTTATAGGACCCATTGGAAGCGGTATCATCAAGATGCTCTGTATTGGTCTTGGCAATCAAAAGGGGGCTGATTTTTATCACCAGGCGGCTATCTCACGGGGGTTTTCCAACATGCTCATTACAGCCGGCCGTCGGTTGCTGAAGGATACAAAATTTTTGTTCGGAGTGGCCCTGGTGGAAAACCAGGATCATGCCACCTGCGATATCCTAATGGCAATGGCCGAAAATAACGCGTATTTTTACCCGGGGCCTTACCGATGCAACCGAGGGAAATGCCTCGGGCCTCGGGATGGTCCATGTCGCCACGCCCAGGCTGGTGAACAGGATTGACCTCCAGGCAACGGCTATCAATGCCGTCACGGCTTCCTGCCTGGAAGACTGCAGGATCCCCCTGACCCTGGGAACGGAAAAGGAGGCCATTGCAGCGGCCCTCATGACCATTGGGCATTACACCTTGGAAGATGTGCGCATCGTTCATATCAAAAATACACTGGAGTTGACCCATTTGACGGTTTCAAGGGGATGCCTTGGGGGCTTGAAGGGCAGGCCCATCCTTATGGAATCCACGTCCTCTGTCATGGCCTTTGATGATTCGGGAGATCTGCTCTAATACGCCTGGGCTTGGTGCCCGGGAAACGCCAAATAATATTTCTGGACAACCTGTATCCGGTCAGTGTATATTTTAGGTTCGATTTTATCCGGTATCCGGAAAATTAAGCAGGGGTTAACGAAAAAGTAAAGCGGGGGTGTATGTTCAAAGAGAAGTCCATACAAGGGGACATCAGTTCCTTTGATTTTGCAGGTCTTGCCAGGGAAAATGTTGCTGACATGCTTCCCTACATCCCGGGTAAACCTATTTTAGAGGTCCAGGAAGAATATGGTCTTGGCAAAGTCATAAAGCTGTCTTCCAATGAGTGTCCCTTTGACCTGCCCCCGGGGCTCGGGCGTGCCCTTGCACGAGCTGCTGTCGGCAGCAATAGATATCCCGATGCCCTGTGCCGGCGTTTGCGGGCAAAGGTGGCAAAAAAGCTTAGGGTGGGTGAAGAGAATCTGATTTTCAGCAATGGGGCTGAAGAGGGGATTCGGCTCATTGCCCAGATTTTCTTAAATCATGGGGATGCGGCCGTCATTCCCGCGCCTATTTTTGATGCCTACAGTGTGGCGACCCGGCTCATGGGGGCAACCCAGATTTATCTGCCCCTTAAAGACTATCGCATCGATCTTGAGTCAATTCTTTTGGCCTGTGAACAGAACGCCAATGTGAAGCTTGTATGGCTTTGCTCCCCGTCAAATCCCACCGGGGATATTTTAAAAACCCAGGAGTTGGACAATTTTTTGGTCCGTCTGCCCCAAAACATAATGGTGGTATTGGACGAGGCCTATGCAGAGTTTGTAACAGATACAGCCGCCGCCCGTACCGAAGACTACCTGGGCAGGGATCCCCGGGTGATCGGGCTGCGAACTTTTTCCAAAGCCTATGGCCTGGCAGGCCTTAGGGTCGGTTATATGGTTGCCCAGCCCGGGGTGATTGAATTGGTGAACAATGTTAAACTGCCGTTTAATGTGAATTCCTCAGCCCTTGCTGCGGCAGAGTATATGCTGGATGAACATAAATTTGCTCAAAAGCACGTGGCGCTTGTGGTGACAGAAAGACAGTTCATGCGGGCGGAACTTTGCAAGAGGGGCATGGAAGTCCCTGAATCCCAGGGGAGTTTTTTGTTTGTTAAACTGCCGGTCGGGGTGAAGAAAAACGGGGTGGATATATTTAAGACCTTGCTGCCAAAGGGCTTTATTGTTCGGCCCGGAACCGCATTCGGGGTGCCTCAATATTTTAGAATGTCCCTGGGGTCCAGGGAGGACAACTTGGGCTTTTTACATGAACTTGACAGCGTATTGGCCTGAAAATTAAACAAATCATAAAGGAGAGGTTGTAATGAAAGGGTTTTTAAGTTTTATCCTGATGTTGGGATTGTGTATGGGAAGTGTTGCAAGTGCAGGGGACACCATCGTTGTGGGGACCTCTGCCGATTATCCCCCCTATGAATTTACCGATGCCACAGGAGAATTTGTCGGCTTTGACATGGACTTGATCCGTGCCATTGGTGAAAAAATCGGCAAAAAGGTAAAGATCATTGACATGGGGTTTGATACCCTGATCGCCGGGCTCCAGAACAAAAAGATTGATGTGGTCATCGCTGCCATGCAGGCAAGTGACAAACGCAAGGAAAAAGTGGATTTTTCCATTTCTTACCATGCCATTAAAGACGCAATTCTGGTAAAAGCCGGTTCCGGTATTAAGATCAATTCTGTCTATGATATTGCCAAATATAAGGTGGCATCCCAGACAGGCACCATCCAGGAGAAATGGATCCAGGAAAATCTTGTCAAGGCAGGCAAGCTTGCTGCTGAAAATTATTTTTCCTACGAGCGGGTAGACAATGCCGCCATGGATATCAAAGCCGGTCGTGTGGACGCCTTGCTCATTATTGCAGATCCCGCCACTTCCCTGGCTGAGAAAAACAGCCTTGATATTGCCCTGATCACCACGGAAACCGTTTCTGCCGGTCAGAGCCTGGCCGTGACCAAGGGGAATACTCAGCTGCTCAATGCCATCAACAAAGCCATTGAAGAACTGAAGGCCGATGGGTCACTGAAAAAATTGATGGACAAGTATAAGCTGCTATAAAACAGGCAATAATGGTATTTTCTTTAATCTAAGGAAAGGAAGAGGGGCAACCCCGCTTCCTTTCCTTGCTTTTTTTAAGGTTTTCTAGTGGGGAACTAATGCAGTCAGCACAGGTGGCCTTGGAATCTTTTTTTACCATGCTTCAATTTTTACTGCCGGGTCTGGGGGTCACCGTGTCGGTCACGATGATTGCTCTGCTCATGGGCTGCCTTATCGGTGCAATCATGGCGGTGCTGAGGGTGTATGGCAATTTTACCGCCAGAAGTATTGCCCTTTGCTATAGTTATGTGGTCCGTGCAATTCCCGTGGTTGTGATTATTTTTATTTTATATTTTGTAATCTCGGAATTTATAGACCTGTCCCCCTTTATGTCAGGCGCCGTTGCACTGGGATTTGCCAGCGGGGCATACCAGACAGAAATTTTCAGGGGGGCCATTTTATCCATTCCCTCGGGGCAGATGGTGGCAGCCCGGGGCATCGGCATGGGAAGGGCCAAAGCCATCCGTTGTATTATCATGCCCCAGGCCTTGCGGGTGGCCATCCCCGCCCTCATTAACGAAGTCTCCCTGGTTTTAAAAGATTCTTCCCTTGTCTTTGTCATTGGGGTCCCGGAATTGTTGCGCAGGGCCCAGTATGCCAGCGCCAGCACCATGGAGCCGTTGCTGGCCTTTGGCACTGCGGCTTTCTTTTATATCCTGATGACCTTTACCCTGACCAAAATCCTTGAAGCCATTGAAAAGCGATTTTCCATAAGTTTTTGACAGACCCCCTTTGCATAGACCAATGGAAAGAAACAGGAAAAAAATAGAGAATAAAAAAAATGAATAAACCCGTACTGAGAATTAAAAACCTTACCAAGTCCTTTGGTGACACGGTGGTTATAAAGGGCGTCAGCTTTGAGGTGAACCCCTCTGAAGTGATTGTGGTCATCGGCAGCAGCGGTACCGGAAAAAGTACACTGCTCCAGTGTCTTAACCTCTTGCACACGCCGGACGCAGGACAGATTTTTTTGGAAGATGAAGAGATTACCTCTCTTGATGTGAATGAAGACAAGGTCCGCCAGCAGATGGGAATGGTTTTCCAAGAATTTAATCTGTTCAATCATTTGAGCGTACTCAATAACGTGGCCATCGGCATGGTAAAGGTCATGGGGATGCCCGCTGGAGAAGCCGCTAAAAAAGCCATGAAAGAGCTTTCGCGGGTGGGGATGGCAGACCACAGCGAGAAATATCCCGCCCAATTGTCCGGCGGTCAAAAACAGCGGGTGGGTATCGCCAGGGCCCTGGGAATGAACCCCAAGGTCATGCTGTTTGACGAGCCAACCTCGGCCCTTGATCCTGAGCTGACAGGTGAGGTGCTGGCGGTGATGCAGAAACTGGCTACCGAAGGCATGACCATGGTCATTGTCTCCCATGAAATGGGCTTTGCCAGGGAAGTGGCAGACCGGGTTATTTTTATGGAAAACGGATATATAGAAGAGCAGGGCACACCCGAACAGATTTTTGAAAACCCCAGGTCCCAGCGGACCCGGGAGTTTTTGTCTGTTATCAATCGCAAGTAAATGGTTTCACCCCTGCAGCCGGCAAAAGGAGTATAAAATGAAAGAATTTTTTGAATATGCTGTCATGGCCTTGCCGGAAATGCTCAAGGGTACGGTGATCACCCTGGAGCTTACAGCCGGTGCCCTGGTTATCGGCCTTGCCATTGGCCTGCCCCTGTCTCTTATCCGGGTCTATGGCGGTAAGCTGCTGCAGCCTTTTTGCACGGCCTACCTGACATTGTTCCGGGGAACCCCTTTGCTGGTCCAGCTTTTTGTGGTCTACTACGGGTTGCCGGAACTGGGGATCTCCTTTTCCCGGATGACCGCTGCCTTTTTGACCCTGGGGTGTAATAGTGCGGCCTATCAGTGCGAATATTTCCGGGGCGCCATACAGGCGGTTTCCAGGGGACAGATGCAGGCGGCAAGGGGGATTGGCATGAGCCGGTTCCAGGGCATACGACATATTGTTCTCCCCCAGGCCCTTCGACTGGTCATACCGGCCTGGTCAAATGAATTTATTGCCATGATAAAGTACACGGCTATTGTTTTTCTCATTGCGGTTCCGGATCTGATGAGCCGTGCCAAGATTTTATCCAGTCATAATTTTGCGCCCATCCAGACCTATATTCTGGTCGCATTGATTTATCTTGTGCTGGTGGGGGTGTTGAGTCTCGGGCTGCACTTTGTACAGCGAAGACTGGCAGTTCCCGGATTTGATTTTGGTGCAGAGGCCCGTTAGATATCCTGGGGCTTGCCATGACCTTCAATTTTTTATTTACGCAAAATGGGGTGCTATGAAATTAGATGAAATTGCGCTCAAGCGCGATTTAACCGCCCTTCTCGGGGAAAAAAAATGTCTTTTTTCCCTGGAAGACCGATGGACCTATTCCTTTGATGCCAGCAAAGAGCAGGCCGTTCCACATGCAGTGGTCTTTCCCTCCTGCCCAAAAGATGTTTGCGCCGTCATGGCCCATGCCCATGCCAAGGGGATTCCCGTGGTTCCCAGGGGGGCCGGTTCCGGCCTTACCGGTGGTGCAGTCCCCGTAAAAGGGGGGATTGTCATGGTTCTGGAACGGATGAACCGCATATTGGAGCTGGACACAAAAAATTTGTGTGCCGTGGTGGAGACCGGGGTGATAACCGCCCATCTCCAGGAAGCGGCTGCACGAAAGGGCCTTTTTTATCCGCCGGACCCTGCCAGCCAGGCTTTTTCCACCATTGGCGGTAATATTGCTGAAAATGCAGGGGGAATGCGGGGGGCAAAGTATGGGGTCACCAAACAATATGTATTGGGGCTGGAAGTTGTTTTGCCCAACGGAGATCTCGTAATCCTGGGATCCAAATGTATTAAAGATGTTGTTGGCTATTCCATGACAGAATTGTTTGTGGGATCGGAAGGGACCTTTGGCATTATTACCCGGGCCATTGTGCGCCTTGTGACCCTCCCTGAAACCGTTAAAACTCTGGCAATCTGCTTTGGCAGTATTCAGGATGCTGGCCGGGTGGTCCCTTTGCTGATGAAAAGCGGTGTGGTCCCCTGCACCCTGGAATTTATTGACGCAACCTGTTTGCAGGCGGTGCAGGATATGGGCATTGCAGATGGATTTGAACAGCAGATCCCTGGCGAAACAAAGGCCATGCTTCTGATTGAAGTGGATGGCACAGCCCATGAAGTGGACCGGGATGCCGCCATTGTTCTCAAAATTTGTGAAAACTCGGGAATGCTCAGTTTCCGTTTGGCCCGGGATCAGGCGGAACGGGACGGCCTCTGGCAGGTCAGACGTTCCATCCACGGCGCTCTCATGGGGTTGTGTCCCAAATGGCTGGAAGAGGATATTTCCGTACCGCCGGCATCCATTCCCCTGATGTTGGACAACCTCCAGGCATTGGCCAGGAAGGAAAACCTGCGGATTCTGTGTTTCGGGCATTATGCAGATGGGAATATCCACTTGAGCGCCTCCGAGGCAGATGCGCCCTTGACCCCGGCCCGGTCCGAAATGGTTGAAAAAGAAATTTTTTTTCACACCATGAAACTGGGGGGACGGATTGCGGCGGAACATGGCATTGGTTCGGTCAAAAAAGAATATCTGGGGTTGAACCTGGATGGTGCCACTATGAATCTGGCCCTTGGAATAAAGAAACTGCTGGATCCCAAGGGGATATTAAATCCGGGCAAGATTTTTCCCCGGAAGGTTTGGAATAAGGCCTACAAGGGAGATTAAATAATGAGAGAACAAATAAAACCTTTGGTCTTCGATTAAAATTGGGAATGGTAATATTCCCCTTTTTTTATATTTTAGATTATTTTAGATTATTTTATCTATTCGGAATATAGAGCTTTTTTATTGATGATCCGCATTGGTGTGTCTATTTATTGCGTAGCTCGGGTTAATACTCCGCCCCTTGGGGCGCAGTATTTAAGCCTGATACCCCGTCCGCTTGCGGCGGGGAGGGCTTCATTTTAATTGGTATGGTTTTTGCTATTCACTGCATTGGCTTCTTCTATGAACATCGGTTTCCATATTTTAATTATCGATTGGATTTAAAAAAAAATATGTGGAAAAAAATACTCAACCGAGTGATGTGAGGTGAATGATACTAATGTTTTTAAAAGGATGAGATAAAATGGCTAAGAACTTTTTTGCCGGCAGATGGGGTATTATATGTGTCGGTGCTGTTATTGGTATTTTAGCAGGGGCTTTGCAAAGAATGGGAAACCCGGGAAACCCGGGAAACATGGGGATTTGTGTGGCATGCTTTGAAAGGGATATTGCAGGGGCCTTGGGACTTCACAGGGCAGGTGTCGTTCAGTATTTGCGCCCGGAAATCATTGGCTTTGTCCTAGGTGCTTTAATAGCTGCCGTAAGTTTTAAGGAATTTAAACCCCGTAGCGGATCAGCGCCCATTGTCAGGTTTGTTCTTGGGTTTTTTGCCATGATTGGTGCCCTTGTTTATATCCCTTGTTATCGGACTTGTGATTGGGTTTATCGCCCAAAGAAGTCGGTTCTGCACCATGGGGGCTTTTCGGGATCTGATTTTGTTTCGCCATATCCATCTGTTAACAGGACTGATTTCTCTTGTGGTCTTTGCATTTGTTACAAATTTCATCCTGGGACAATTCAATCCGGGATTTGAAGGACAGCCGGTTTTCCATACCATGCAGGTATGGAATTTTGCCGGGATGGTGCTGGCAGGACTTGCTTTTGCCCTGGCAGGAGGATGCCCCGGACGTCAGTTGTTTCTTTCCGGTGAAGGGGATGGTGATGCAGCCGTCTTTGTTTTGGGAATGATTATGGAAGCCGTTAAATCTGGGAATGAAAACGAGGTAATTGTGATGGTTGATACAGATGCTTCAAAAGAGAATGTCTCAAGGGCTGCCCAAAGCAAAAATTATAGTGTCACGGATATCCAACAGCAGGGGGATGAATACCGGATGACCCTTATTAAATGACCAAAGGGGTTTTTTGTTTAAATTTAAGTTCAAAAAGAAAAAATCGCATGGTTTTTCCCAGGCTGAACTGGGTATCCTCGTGTTTGAAAATACAAGCGAGGTTATTTGTGCCCAAAAGGCTTTAGAAACAAATGGCTGGAAAATCAGGGTGATGGGCCCACCACCGGAGATTCAAAGCGGGTGTGATCTGGTGGGCGACAAGCTTCGTATTGATGGAAAACAAATTCCGGTGAACCGGGGAACCCCGGCGCTTTTAGGTGCGATGGTCAATTCCCTGAAAGTATTGGGGCAAAAAGATATAATAGGGTTTATTGCGGGGGATATAGGACTTGGAGATGGCAGTCGAAAGGTGTATCAATATTTGGTTGAAAACAGGTCGCAAATAGATTTTCAAGCCATTGTTTTTCATTATCTTCAGCCGGATGTGGACTGGCATAACAAGATTTTGTTCATGCTCAATGATTTGGAAAAAAAACCAGTGCTGATAGCAGATGCCAATTTTAAAAGCGGCAAAAATTGCAGCAAAAGTTAACCGGGTTGCCGGGTTTAGTGCCAACCCAACTCCTGCAACCCAGGTCAGCCAAATTGTCCAACATATCCCCCAGGCTCTGGAAAAGGTATTGCTAATGTAGCAGCCATATATGGGTTTGATCTGAAAAAGCTTCTGAAGGATCTGGAAACTGCTGCAAGGATTTAAAATGGTGATTTTTCTTTTGTTTTGACATGGAACCTGAGCATCATCAAAAGAGCCGAGGCAGACAGGCTGATCAATAATCCATACCAGACCCCATAAATGCCCAGGTTAAAGTGAAAAGCCAGGACATAGCCCGATGGCAGGCCAATGATCCAATAGGCGACAAGGGTGATGAGGGTGGGGATTTTCATGTCTGTGATGCCCCGTAAAATGCCCAGGCCCACTGATTGGAGTCCATCTGATATCTGAAAAAAAGCCACAATCACCAGCAGGGTAGCTGACATTTCTACCACCTTAATATCGGACACATAAAGCCAGGGCAGGTAAGATCGGAACAAGACAAAAATAAAACCTGCCATTGCCATGAATCCGGCGCAGACCAGGGCGGCTGAAAATCCGGCAGCTCGCACATCGCAGGCTTGGCCTCTGCCCACGGCATTGCTCACCCGGATGGTGCCGGCGGCTGAGATGCCCATGGCCCCCATAAAGGAAATGGATGCCAGGTTCAGGGCGATTTGGTGGGCGGCAAGGGCCTGGATGCCCATCCATCCCACAATCACCGAGGAGGCTGTAAAGGCAGACACCTCGAAAAAATATTGGAATGCGCCGGGGATGCCTATTTTTAATAATTTTTTCATTATGGCAATATCAATTTTCCGGTACCGCAGCGAGGGGTCAAATCGTTTTAAACTAGGGGCTGTCATGATGATCCACATCAGGCCCAGGGCCATGAATGCCCGGGAGGAAAAAGTGGCAATGCCAGCGCCGGTAAGCCCCAGGGCCGGTGCCCCACAATTTCCGTATATAAAAACCCAGTTGACAAATATATTGACCAGGTTGGCAAAAAGCGTGATAACCATGGCCGGTTTCAGAAAACTGACACCCTCGGCAAACTGGCGGAAGGACTGGAAAAGCATCAGGGGCAGCATGGATAATCCCAGTACCTTCATATAGAGAATTGCCGGTGCCACAATGGGTTGCGGCTGGTTCAAAAATCGGATGGATTCTGCGCCGATAAAGGTCAGCCCGCAGAGAAGCAGGCCGGACAAAAGATTCACAATCAGGCCCTGGCGCAGCACCACCCCGCAGTCCTTGTCTCTTCTTGCACCAGCGGCCATGGCTGTCAGGGGGGTGACGGCCATGGAAATTCCAAACCCCAGCACCAGGATCATTGTAAACAGGGCATTGCCGATGGCAGCGGCGGCCAGGGGTTCGGTTCCCACCCGGCCTACCATGATATTGTCCGCAACCGACATGGAAAGTTGGCCGATCTGCCCCACAACCATGGGCAGGGACAGGTGGATGGTTTTTTTGAGATCATTCTTAAACATGATGGGGTGTCTTTTCCGGTGTTTTGCTAAATTGCCGATGGAATTGATTCGATAAATGAACCTTCCACTAGATGAACGCTACACTAGACATGAGATTTCATTGAAAAGCAATATGAATGTTGAAAAACAAAGGTTTGTTCTGGTCACGCTTTTTTTTATACCCCTTGTTTGTCAATCTGGTCATGCATCTGGTTATGCATCTAATGGGTTTGAGGCACAGTTTGCTGGCCAGCAGACCGGGGCGACCTTCCGGCTTTCGACCCGGGAAGTTGCACCCACGATCAGTTTTGGCAGCAAGGGGTTTGTTTTGGCCTCAAAGCTCATCCGGGGGCTTCCGGTGAGTTCCCTGAACATTCCCCGGGCAGACATTGACTTTTTCAGGATCAAGCCGAAATTTTTAGGGGAGTTCCGGGACAATTTTGCCGGGGAAGATCTGTATTATTACCAGAGCCGAAATCTGAATAAATCGGCGGATCTTGTCTACTCCGGCCGGTAGGACCTTGAGATCAAACGAGATCTTCTCCCTCCATTAATGTCGCTGATCATGTGGCACTATTAGATGCTTACCCCTATGGCTGCCTGGAGCAGACCGTAAGTGGACTCTTTCCCCCATGTGCTTCTTTCCGGGGATGATTTTGCCCAATTGGGGATAGGGACCGTGGGCCGGGATAAAGACAAAGACACGGCAGAAAAAATCAGGCTGGGCATCCAGCGGCTTGTGGAAAAACAGAAAACCAATGGCGGGTTTGGTCTCTGGGACAGCAAGGGACCTGAATCGGCCTGGCTTACTGCCTATGCCGTCCATTTTCTCCTCAATGCGGCGGATGCCGGGTATGAAATCCCCCAAACCGCTGTGAAACGGGCAATGGAACGGCTGCTGGTTTATGTAAGACGGCCGGGAAGCATCCCCCTTGCCGGGTATCTGCAAAAAGATCCTTACCGGGCGGCTGTCCGGGCCTATGCCGCCTTTGTCCTTGTCCGGGTTCAGGCCCTTGGCCTGGGGGATGCCAGAGTGGTGTATCAATACAGATAACCGTTCTTGGGGGTCAGCTTTGGGAAAATCAGGCGCGGGGCAGGCATCCGCTGGGTATTCTCCCCCGGGGTATTCGTCCCTGGTGCAGACCTTCTGGGTGGATATTGATGGAAACCGAGCCGGCCCCTTGTGCGGGGGGATAAAAAAAATATCCATTGCCCTGTGGCCCCG
>Ga0307987_1001779_pt1 | contig 11644 bp, 6 predicted proteins | sample EllFjometagen181_FD_203157 | JGI IMG/M metagenome (GOLD analysis project Ga0307987, IMG submission 203157) | Marine microbial communities from Ellis Fjord, Antarctic Ocean - #181 | ecosystem: Environmental > Aquatic > Marine > Unclassified | place: Southern Ocean | collected 2014-10-08 | reverse complement strand
TTTGCGTTTTACACGTATTAGTTCAAAATTCTCAAATAGCCGCATGCATCCTGTGCTTAAAATACGTCGGCCGCATCATGGCGTTGATTATGCAGCACCATCGGGCACCCCGGTTTATTCCGTTGGCGACGGAACTGTCATTAAAAAGGGCTATCAAAAGCGAGGTGGTGGTAATTATATAAAAATCAAGCATAACGGCACATATTCAACTACTTATATGCACCTAAAGGGCTTTGCCAAAGGTATTAAAGTTGGTGATCATGTTAAGCAGAGCGAGTTACTTGGCTTCGTGGGAGCAACTGGTCTTGCCACAGGTCCACATCTCGATTTTCGTTTTTATCGTAATGGTAAACCCGTTAATCCACTAAAGGTTGAGTCGCCCCCTTCATTGCCAATCGATACCATTAATCAGTCATCATTCGATTCGGTTGTGGGTGTCTATTTGATAAAGTTAAAAGATATTTAGAAACTGTTCTGCTTTTTTTTGGTGGTTTACTTGCCTTTAACTATCGGGTAACATAAATTATTTATTTATAGGCAAGCAATCAGGCTTTCCATTTATACCAATTAAATCTCATAATGAGCTTAATAAATCAATAGATTTTTAGTTTTAGTGAATTGATAAAATATCTGCATAGCCTAAGCTACGGAGAAATTTTCTCAAGAAGATAAAACTAAAAAGATGAAGATTTATCAGCGCATTTTGATGTTTAGTTGGTATTGTAGTTGTTTCATGCCAGTAGTATTTTTGTAATACCAATTATGATTCTATATTATCGATAAATAAATTGAATTATTTTTTTCTTTATTGAGACAGAAAATATTTGAATAGCCAAAGCTCTAGAAATATTTTCTAACAAAAAGAAAGGGAAAAAGAAATAATTTATATCGGTAATATGGGGTTATAGTTGGTATAAGTTGTACATGGGCTTCCTTCGTCAGCCGCTGTCAGACCAACAAAAATATCACCTGCCAATTTCAACAAGCTATCATTTCAATCCTTACCACACCCAATCAACATATGAGTAAGTATTATGTATATTTGCACAATGAAATTAATACTTAGTGTCTGTAAACCTAAATCCCATAACAATTAACAATTAACAATTAACCATTAACAATTAACCATTCTCATTATGGATCGAATAACTTTATTTGCAGATGTGCTACTTCCTTTGCCGGTGCAAGGTACATTTACCTATAGAGTACCCTACGATCTAAACGAATTTATTAAAGTTGGGCAGCGGGTTAGTGTTCAGTTCGGACGAAAACGTATTTATTCCGGACTTGTAAAAAAAATACATACCTCTGTTCCTCAAGATTATATGCCTAAGTATATTATTACTTTGCTTGATGAACATCCAATAGTTAACAAAATTCAATTTAAATTTTGGGAATGGATGGCAAGTTATTACATGAGTGCCGAGGGCGAAGTTATGAATGCCGCTTTACCCGCAGTATTTAAACTGGCTAGCGAATCAAAAGTAGTTCTGTCGCCAACTTTTGTTCCTGATTTTGATATTCTAAATACATTCGAATATCAAGTAACCGAAGCTCTAATCGAGAAAAAGAAACTTACAGTTGACGAAATTTCCAAACTAGTTGGTTACAAAAAAGTGCTTCCATTGTTAAAAACTATGATGGAGCAGCGAATCATAATAATGGAGGAAGAACTCAAAGATATTTATAAGCCTAAAATCGAAAAGTTTGTGAGTATATCTAACGACTTTGTTGATAATGAAAAGTTGCAGCAGTTAATGGATGAGTTGGGAAAAAGAGCCCATAAACAGTTGGAAATACTAATGACATTTATTTCACTTGTTGGATTGCCCCTTAATGCTGATAAAACTATAAAACAGAGTGACTTACTTAAGAAATCAGGAAGTAGCCAGTCGGCTCTAAAATCGCTAGTTGATAAAAATATAATGATTTCCATTAGTAAAACTATTAGTAGGTTTAAAGAAGAAGATGTAAGTGATAAACAAAATTTGGAGTTGAGTTCGCATCAAATGGAAGCGTACAATAGCATATTGCAACAGTTTAATGATCATAATGTTGTGTTATTGCATGGTGTAACTTCTGGAGGAAAAACTGAGGTTTACATAAAACTTATTTCCGATACAATTAAGTCCGGTAAGCAAGTATTGTACATGCTTCCTGAGATTGCCCTAACAACACAAATAATTGATAGATTACGCAAATATTTTGGCGATGAAGTTGGGGTTTATCATTCAAGATATAACCAAAACGAAAGAGCCGAAGTTTGGAATAATGTAGCAGGTCGTGATGAGGATTCAATTCATAAAAAATACAGTATAATATTAGGTCCACGTTCGTCACTTTTTCTTCCCTATAATAATTTGGGTTTAATTATTGTTGACGAAGAGCACGATAGTTCCTATAAACAATTCAATCCTGCTCCACGTTATAATGCGCGCGATTCAGCAATATATTTGGCAACACTGCATAATGCAAAAGTATTGTTGGGTTCGGCAACACCTGCCATCGAAAGTTACTATAATGCTAAATCAGGTAAATTTGGACTTGCTAATATAACTCAACGTTATGGAGGCGTAAAGTTACCAAAGGTTATTTTGGTTAATTTGCTGGAGGAGCAAAAAAGACGAATGATGAAATCTCATTTTTCGTCGGTGTTAATGAAAAGTATGCAAGATGCCATTGAGCTTGATCATCAGATAATCTTATTTCAAAATAGAAGGGGTTTTTCGCTCCGCATCGAATGCGATGTTTGCCATTGGGTGCCTTATTGTAAAAATTGTGATGTAACTCTTACTTATCACAAATATAGTGAGCTCATTAAATGTCATTATTGTGGTTATTCTACCACAGTTCCTCCTACATGTGCCGATTGTGGTAATACAGGGCTGAAAATGCAAGGTTTTGGAACAGAGAAGGTTGCCGAAGAATTGGGCTTGTTACTTCCGGATGTTAAAATTGACAGAATGGATCTAGATACCACACGTACAAAAAATTCATTTCATAGAATTATTAACGATTTTGAAACCAAACGTACCGATATATTAATAGGTACACAAATGGTAACCAAAGGTTTGGATTTTGATAATGTTCAGGTTGTAGGTGTTCTTAGTGCTGATAGTATGTTGAGCTTTCCCGATTTTAGAGCACACGAAAGAAGTTTCCAGTTAATGTCGCAAGTTAGTGGTAGAGCAGGGCGAAAAGACAAACAGGGTTTGGTGATAATACAGGCATGGAAACCCAACCATCCAATATTAAAGGATGTTGTTAATCACGATTATAGTAGCATGTATCTGCGGCAGCTGGCTGAAAGAAATAAGTTTAATTATCCTCCATATTTTCGTCTAATTATAATTAGAATGAAACATAGGAAATCAGATGTGCTAAACGAAGGTGCTGCTGTTTTTACTAGAGATCTTAGAGACAAATTTGGCAAACTTGTATTTGGTCCCGAATACCCATTGGTTGCCAGGGTTAGAAATTTCTATATAAAACAAACCATGTTAAAAATTCCACGTGGTGCAAATCTGAGTGAAGTAAAAAATAATATTCACAAATCCCTTATCAAAACTAAATCCACGGCTAACTATAAATCAATTATTTTTCAATTCGACATTGATCCGCAATAATACTAATTTGAAACTGGTCATTTTGATTTAGTAAATATTGGAAAAGCAGGGCAAACTCATACTTTTGTTTATGTGGCTTATTATTACAAACTTCTACAATGAAAATGATAAGTAATTATTTGAATACCTCAGTATTATTTTATCATCGGATTAAACGGATTAAACGGATTTTTATTTTTCGCAAGCGAAAAACCAATTTGTTAAATCCGATGATAGTTATTTTATGCTTTTTCAATTATTTTACATTTCTAATCTTAGTAGGTAATCACCTAATATACAATGTGTTCACGCAAGCTGTCATTAGTGTATCAAATGGGTCAATAGCTCGTTAAGGTTTTGTGGCTTTCACATAATCATCTTTTTGCAAAAAAAAGCCCCTAACACATAATGTATTAGAGGCTAATAACTTTAGAAATTAATAACAATTATTTATTAACCATTATTTTTTTGGTAACTACTTGGTTGCTCATCTGTAATTTAACAAAGTAAATACCTTCATTTAGTTCATTAACATCCATCTTAATACTGTTTGAGCCACTCATCATATCTCCTTCATAAAGATTCATAACATTTTTCCCAAGGATATCAAAAATTGCAACATTAACATCACTATTGTTATATAAATTAAATTCAATGTTTGCAGTTTTTGTAACTGGGTTTGGATATATTGAAACATCTTCGGCAGAAAGAATCTCATTTACATCAATTGTTATATCATATGCGAGTTCTGCTTTTGTAGAATAGGTAAATTCTCCGCCTGTCCACATTACTTCATCATTTTCATCGGAAATTGCATATACATTACCTGATAATCCAGTGCCTGATGCATCATTTAATATCAATTCATAACAGCCAGTTTCAGGGAAAGTAAATGGTGAAATTTTAAATCCGATGTTTGAGTATGGTCCACCTTCCTCAATTACAGAACCTTCTGTATCAACAATACTCCAGGTTATATCTTCAGGATTATCTAATACCAATAATAAAAACGTACAGTTTTCAGGGTAGTTTTGTGATCCTTGAAAACTATCATTATTATAATCATTTGGAGGAAGTTGATCAGCAATACCATTTGGTAATTCGCATCTAATATTTGAAATATTATTGTCAGTTGGTGTGTAAGTTAAAGTTGGTAAAGTTATGAAAGCAGACTCAAATTGAGCAAGGTTACCTGACCATGAGTAAGTCATTTCGTCGCCATTATTAACTGAAAAAGCAAACTCAACACTTGTAAGATCAACAACTCCATAGTTTTTAAGTTCAACTGTAGTTGTAAGTTCATCTGTGCAAGCGGTTTGAGGAACTGAAGTAGATACTATAGCAGCATCATAGTCATTTGACTCAATCATAGTTATTTCAGCAGTACCTGCATTAATAACTTCTTGTTGCGATTCTGTAACAAATGCTACAATATCAATATCCTCAAGTACAACATCTACACCAATATAGTCTAGAGGAAGGTCGTATGCAATTGTCTTAGTAAATAATGAACCCGTTGTTGTTTGGGTAATCTCAACACCCCATTGCCCAGTAAGTAATTCACGTAACATGTGCATATGATTGTAATTATTACCTACGTTACCTCCAGTTTGAGGTCCAAGTATATTGTTTTGCAGAATAGCAACATTCAGGTAATTAGTTGGGTCGGGGCTGTCGTCAGTATAATATACTTCCACCTCTACAACTAGTTGGCGAGTTGATGTTACTATTGTTGCTTCTAGACCTACATTTAAATAGCTTGGTTCTGCAAGTGTTTGATTAGCTGTAGTTGACCAATTCCCTCTACTCATTGCAGTTCCACTACCTTGCGACATGCCTGGAAATAAATGTCTGTTAACTGTACCGGCAGGGTAACCTACTAATCCTGATTGTCCGGCAATTTGTGTTCCCCACTGTGTTCTATAGTCAGGTTCGCTACCTGATGGCTGAGCGTAATTACCTGTATGGATATTTATTAAAATTACATCATCAGGATTAGCATCTTGTATGCTCTGTGCAATTGCATGCCCTTCAGGACAATATACGCAGTGGATCCCAGTAAATTCTTCAAGTACTACATTTTTGTTTTCTGGGTCTGTACCCACAATAACCTGTGCAACAAGTGCGGTTACCGAAAATGTAATAGCTAATAATACGGTAAAAAGTTTTTTCATGATTTTTATATTTGTTTTTAATGATAAACACTAGCAAAAATACTACTATTTATCTAGGATTATATATTTCTATTGACAACAAGACACCAGCTTAAGTGTTTTGGTTGTTTTTTAACAATCTTTTAACAAACAAATAAATATTAAGACACTTATAATATATTGTTGTATAGTTAGGCAACCAACTTAGGTGGAATGGTGTCATGATAGCAAGTACTTAATTTATGCAAGGTTTTCAGGTAACTTTTATTGCTTATGTTTGCAGAAATGTTTGGTATAATATTTGATGTTAAATTTATATAAATAAAAACTTTTATTATGAAAAAAATATTACTTTCAATGGCAATTGTTTTAATTGCCGCTTTTAGTGTAAATGCACAGTCGTATATTTTGTCTCAACATGGTCTTGTGCTTGGTGATACAATGACTTTTTTCGCTGATTCAGCTGGAGCCTCAGAGATTATCTTTAGTGCAGCTGTAACTAATAATACTGGTCATACTTCAGAGGTTATGGTTGCAAGAAATGTTATTTCAGGTGCAGGTGAATCGGTTAGTCAGATATGCTGGGCAGAGTCTTGTTTCCCTCCTGATGTTGATACTGTAGGACCACAGACGATGGAGTCTGGTGCTATTTCTGGAGAAGAAGATTTCGCAATACATTATATCGTTAATGGTGCAGTAGGTGTTTCAGTTATTGAATTTATCATTTATGATAAAAATAATCCCAGCGAAGTATCTAAAATAGTTGCAAAGTTTGATCCTTCACCAGATGGAATAAATGAAAATATTCTTAAGAATATCTGGTTGTCTGATGTTTATCCAAACCCTGCAACAAATTTTGTTGTAATTGATTACAAATTACCCAGTGAAATTGATAACGCTAGTGCTAAGATTGTTAATCTACTAGGCTCAATTGTTAAAGAGCAAGAAGTTAATATTCATAATACTAAAATGCGTATGGATGTGTCTGATTTAAACAGTGGTATCTATTTTTATTCATTAACTGTTAATGGCGACATTTATAGCACTAAAAAATTGGTTATTAGATAATCAGTTTTGTACTTAAATATTTAAACTAAAAAACCCATACTCTATTTGATGTATGGGTTTTTTTGTTGAGTTATTTATAACTATTTTTGTGCCTGATATTATTACTAAATTCTGATTTATTAAATTTGTACTATGAAAATATTTTCCTTTTTTCTAATATTGTTAACTACAATTGCTTTTCAATCAAATGCTCAATCCTATTATTTATCAATGAATGGTGAGGAATTGGCTGTAGATGCAACCATTACAATTGTGCCTGATACAATAACACCATCTGAAATTATGTTTGGTCTTAACTTTCATAATAATACCAATGCCGGAGCAAATATTAAAGTGTTAAGAAATGAAATTTCGACGTTAGATGGCACAAGTAATTTATTTACTTGGGTAGAACAATATGATGATACGATAAATCTTTCGCTGGAGAGCAGTTATATCCCTGCGGGTAGCTATAGTGTTGATGGTCTTTTTTCTGCTAATTATATACACAATGACGTTGTAGGGGTTTCTATAGTTGAATACACATTTTTTAATATTGAGAATTTAGACGAAAATGTAAAAGTTACAGTTAATTTTGATACTACTCCACAGAGTATCGACGACATTATCTTTAATAATTCATGGGTATCAGATATTTACCCTAACCCAGCATCACATAGTGTGACTGTTGATTATGCTTTTCCTAATGACATTGATGGTGTAAATGTTAAAATAATGAATATACTGGGTACAGTAGTTAAACAACAAAAAATTAATCTTCAAAATAGTAGTTTAACAATTGATGTATCAAACATTAAGAGTGGGATGTATTTTTATAACGTGTTTATTAATGCTAATATAATTAGCACTAAAAAGTTGATTATTAGATAAGCTGATTGAAAGTCTACCTGAAATATTTACAAATGGAAAGACTGTTTGTTAGCCCAAACAGCAGTTTGTCATGATACTATAAAGCGCTCCTAATCAATAGTTTGAATAATATGTAAATTACTATTGACTAGATAATCAGCCCTTGGTGTCTAAGAAGTAAACAAAAACTAAACAAACGGTTGCCCCAACACAAATTAATATAAAAATTTCTTAAGTAAATTTGATTACAAACATATCCTTTTTATAGTATAAATTTATTAATTTTGCAGTCTTATTTAAATATATTCTAAATAAGCAGGAAGTCATACAAAAATATTCAATTAACAGTATGTTTTTGTGGCTATATATCCCTTTATATTAGAGGGTTAAATTTAATGCGAGAGCAATATAATGAGTAAAGAAAAGGAAAGTAAAGATATATTAGAAGAAGTAACATCATCTGAATATAAATATGGATTTGTTACTGATATTGAAAACGATTTGGCTCCAATGGGTCTCACTGAGGATACTGTTAGGTTTATCTCGAATAAGAAAAATGAGCCTAAGTGGTTATTGGAATACAGATTGAAAGCATTTAAATATTGGTTAACGATTGAGGAACCAGATTGGGCATTGGTGAAACATCCTCCAATTAATTACCAGGATATTATTTATTATGCAGCGCCAAAGCAAAAAAAGGAACTGGCAAGTCTTGATGAGGTTGATCCTGAATTGCTCGACACATTTAATAAGCTCGGTATTTCGTTGGATGAACAAAAAATGTTGAGTGGTGTTGCTGTTGATGCTGTAATTGATAGCGTTTCGGTTAAAACTACCTTTCAGGATACTTTGGCAAAACACGGAATTATTTTTTGCTCTTTTAGTGATGCTGTTCAAAATCACCCTGAATTAGTGCAGAAATATATGGGGTCTGTTGTTCCACACACCGATAATTTTTTTGCAGCTCTTAATTCAGCGGTATTTAGTGATGGCTCATTTTGCTACATTCCAAAAGGAGTAAGGTGCCCCATTGAGTTAAGTACATATTTCAGAATAAATGCTGCAAATACTGGACAGTTTGAACGCACTTTGCTTGTTGCTGATGAAGGTTCGTATGTTAGTTATCTTGAAGGCTGTACAGCTCCGCAACGTGATGAAAATCAGCTTCATGCTGCTATTGTTGAGATTGTAACTTATGATAATGCTGAAGTAAAATACTCAACAGTACAAAACTGGTATCCAGGTGATAAAAATGGTAAAGGTGGTATTTACAACTTTGTTACTAAACGTGGATTGTGTAAGGGTGCAGGTTCTAAAATTAGCTGGACACAGGTGGAAACAGGGTCGGCAATAACATGGAAATATCCAAGTTGCATTTTGCTGGGTGATAATTCAGTTGGTGAGTTTTATTCGGTAGCAGTAACCAATAATTATCAGCAGGCTGATACAGGTACAAAGATGATTCATATTGGAAAAAATACCAAAAGCACAATTATTTCCAAGGGAATTTCAGCAGGCTTTAGCAATAATAGCTATCGGGGATTAGTTAGAATATCTAAAAAAGCAGATAATGCTCGTAACTTTTCACAATGCGACTCGCTGCTTTTGGGCGATAAGTGTGGTGCTCATACATTCCCTTACATTAAAGCTAATAATAATAGTGCTATTGTTGAACATGAGGCTACAACATCTAAGATCTCTGAAAATCAATTATTTTATTGTCAACAACGTGGTATCGACAATGAAAAAGCAATTAGCCTAATTGTAAATGGTTATGCTAAAGAAGTGTTAAATAAATTACCAATGGAGTTTGCTGTGGAAGCACAAAAATTACTTGCAATTACACTTGAGGGAAGTGTGGGGTAATAATAATTGATTATTGAAGATATACCCTTCTTAAGAAATACTCAATATTCAATAATATATATAAAATTGAAAAAAATGTTACTAAATATAAAGGATTTATACGTTTCCATTAACGGAAAAGAAATACTAAAAGGGTTAAACCTTAGTGTAAATGATGGAGAGGTTCATGCCATAATGGGACCTAACGGGACTGGAAAAAGCACTCTTGCTGCTGCAATTACCGGTCGTGATGGATACGAAATTACATCTGGTGAAATAATATATAAAGGCAAAAATATTGTCGACTTATCTCCTGACCTGCGTGCCAACGAAGGAATATTTCTTAGTTTTCAGTATCCTGTTGAAATACCGGGCGTTACCATAACTAACTTTATGCGAACAGCTTTAAATGCAAAGCGTGAGCATCAAGGGTTACCTGCAATAAAAGCCGGCGACTTTTTGAGGAAGATGGAAGAGAAGAAGAAACTGGTTGATATCCAATCAAAGCTTACCAATCGCTCAGTTAACGAAGGTTTTTCTGGTGGAGAGAAAAAGAAAAATGAGATTTTCCAGATGGCAATGCTAGAGCCAACTTTGGCTATCCTCGACGAAACAGATTCGGGTTTGGATATTGATGCACTAAAGGTTGTTGCCAATGGTGTTAACACTTTACGGTCTGATGATAATGCATTTATTGTAATCACCCATTACCAACGACTTCTTGACCATATTGTACCTGATTTTGTACATGTTATGTATGATGGACGTATCGTTAAATCAGGGGGTAAAGGTCTGGCTTTTGAACTTGAAGAAAAAGGTTACGACTGGATTAAAGAGCAATTGGAAAACAGATAGCAGATACTATTATGAAACTATCAGAAAACAAATTTCCTTTGGAATTATCATTAGATTTACATTACAAGGATAATGTGAATGGAGCATATGATAATTGTCACCCAAAGGTAAGAGATGCTAGAAAGGCAAGCAAGCTTCAATTAGATAATATTGGACTTCCTTTGGCAAATAATGAAAAATGGCGCAATACAAATCTTGGTGAATTTTATAAAAATAGTTACCTAATTGGTGATGAAAAACCTGTGTTTGATAAACAAATAAATGAAATTTTTAGTTGTGTAGTACATGGTTTCGATACTAATGTTTTTGCGTTACTCAATGGATGGTACTATAGCTCTGAGGAGGAACAAATACAAACACTTGCAGATGGAATTATTGTTGGTAGTATTAATGCTGCTCAGAAAAAGTACCCCGAATTAATCAACAAATATTTCAACGAATTAGTTACAGAAGATCAACATGGTTTAAATGCTGCCAATGGCGCAATTTTTACAGATGGCATTTTTATTTATGTGCCTGATAATGTGGAATCAAACAAAGCAATTCAGTTAATTAAGATGGTTAATCGTGATAGTAGTACGATGATTAACTCACGAAATTTAATTATTCTAGGAAAAAACAGTAAATTGTCATTTTTACATTGTGATGATTCTATTAACCAACATCATGGATTTCTTGTTACGAATACTGAAATTTTTCTTGATGAAAATGCAAAGCTCGACCTATATAAGCTTCAGAATTTAAATGACAATACTACAATTGTAAATTCAACATTTGCTAATCAGAAACAAAATAGTGAACTCAAAGTTAATGTACTTACCTTCAACGGAGGCACAATTAGAAATGAGTTTGATATTGAACTTGCTGGTGAAGGTGCTCATGCAGACGTAAACGGGATTTATTTAATGGATAATAATCAGCATGTTGATAATCAATTATATATAAAGCATTCGGCACCAAATTGCACAAGTAATCAAATGTTTAAGGGAGTTTTGGATGACAAAGCTTCTGGTGTTTTTAGGGGATCTGTTTATGTTGCTAAAGATGCGCAGCAAACAGTAGCTTTTCAAAAGAATGCTAATATACTAATGACTTCTGATGCTAGTATCGACACGATGCCATTTTTAGAGATTTATGCAGATGATGTAAAATGTAGTCATGGAGCAACTGTGGGTCAGCTTGATAACGAAGCAATGTTTTACTTGATGCAACGTGGAATAAGTAAGAGTGATGCCAGATTACTTTTGATGTATGCATTTACAGCTGAGG
>Ga0307987_1001776_pt1 | contig 11655 bp, 9 predicted proteins | sample EllFjometagen181_FD_203157 | JGI IMG/M metagenome (GOLD analysis project Ga0307987, IMG submission 203157) | Marine microbial communities from Ellis Fjord, Antarctic Ocean - #181 | ecosystem: Environmental > Aquatic > Marine > Unclassified | place: Southern Ocean | collected 2014-10-08 | reverse complement strand
TTGCTTAGCCGCTCTTTCAAACCACTTTCTCGAGCAATCTTGTTCTCCTTCTTGTTGGCACAAAAATGCTAAATTAATTTGAGAATTTACATCTCCCTTTTCTGCGGCCTCTAAAAACCATTTTTTAGCTTCTTTAGAATTGCCCTCATATCTTAATATTTTTCCCAAATTAAACTGCGCCTTTACGTGCCCTTGCTTTGCTGCCTTTAAAAGCCATTTCTTAGCCCCATTTAAATTATCTTCCTTTATACACATTGAAGCCAAATTAGATTGAGCTTCTGCATCTCCATTCTCTGCTGCTTTCACAAACCACTCTCTCGCACCATTAAAATTACCATCATTGTATGATATAATACCTAAATCATTTTGAGCTGATTTATGCTCTTGATTTGCCGATCTTAAAAGCCACTTTTTAGCCTCATCTAGATTGCCTTCCATTGTATATACTGTGCCTAAATTTCTCTGAGCATTGGAGTCCCCCCTCTTTGCTCCCTTAATAAACCACCCTTTTGCACTCTCCCAATCACCTTCCTCGAAAAATATAAGTCCCAAATATTCTTCAGCCTCTATAGATCCTTGCCCTATAGCTCTTAATAGCCACTCTTTAGCTTTTGTTAATTCTCCCTCCTTCCTTAATAGGTTGCCCAATTCTTTTTGAGCACTTATATCCCCTTGTTCTGCCGCTTCTTTATACCAACTTTTAGCCTCCTCTGTCTCTCCCTCTTCTTCCAGAAGACTTCCCAAATTATTCTGAGCCTTGACATTTCCTTGCTTAGCCGCCTTTTCATAGTATTCTTTTGCTTCCATTAAAAGCCCCTTTCTCTCTAACCTTACCCCTAAAGCATTTTGAGCATTATCATCTCCCTGCTCTGACGCCCTTTTAAACCATTTCTCTCCCTCCGCAGTCTCTCCCTCTCCCTCTAAGATAACTCCAAAATTAAATTGAGCTGCTGGATTCCCATTTAAAGCAGCTTTCTGATACCATTTCTTCGATAGCCCAATATGGCCCTGCATATTATACAGAGTTCCCAAATTAATTTGAGCATCTGGATAGCCCTGGTCTGCCGCTTTTAGAAACCAAAACTCTGCCTCTTTAAGTTTCCCTTGTTTAGTATACAACGCGCCCAAGACATTTTGAGAAATTGCAACTCCCTGCTCTGCCGCCCTTATATACCACTTTTCGGAGCCCACCTCGTCGCCTTGCTTGCTCAATAACGTTCCTAGATTATTTTGAGCTTCTGAACTTCCTTTTTCTGCTGCCTCTTGAAATAATTTTTTTGCTCCCTCTATATCACCTTCATCTTGCAATATACTTCCTAAATTAACTTTGGCGTCAACATAACCTTGCTCTGCCGCTTTTTCAAGCCACCTTTTTTCGCAGTCCTTATCCCCATTCTTTGAGCATGCCCGACTCAAATTAAATTGCGCTTTCACATCACCTTGATTTGCTGCTTTTTCAAGCCATTTTTTTTCACATTCTTCATTTCCTTCTTGGGAACACAATACACCCAAATTGTACTGAGCGTTTGCAAAGTCTTGCTCTGCAGAGTGTGCCCACAATTTTTTGGCTGCCTTACTCTCTCCGTGCTCATATAATATGACCCCTAAATTATATTGCGCAATCATATTTCCTTGTTCGGCTGCTTTTTGAAACCATTCTTTTGCATATTGTTTAAGATTGGATGAATAGTATGCCATGCCCAATTTTGTTTGAGCTTTAGCATCTCCTAACTCTGCTAAAGTTCTGGTTTCTTTAGAAAATGTAGTTATATCTATATTGCCATCTTCCCAAAGATATATTTCACCTATATATCCCTGAACATCGTAGGTTGTGGTATGGTTGAATGGCAGTTCAAATTTCAAGCCCTTTTTTATTCCTTTATTATCGTTGGCTATTTGTTCTTGATCTACTTGTTCGTTTGTTGTTTCGTTCAATATTTCATTGTCGACATTTGTTCCCATATTATTTACCTTTTAAATTTACCGATATCAATTTAGTTCGGAATAGCAATTACACTAGGAAAGAATTGTATACAAATCCAAGCATGAAAAATATACTCAATTTATTTTAATGTGTTCAGGTTGGAAAATGTTTAAGGACGTTCGGATTATAGATCTAACTCACAGTTTGAAGGAAGGGATCCCTTTTTGGAAGGGGGGATGTGGGTATAAACAAAATGAAATAATAAGTTGTATAGACAGTTTACATTTCAAAATACAAGACGTAGAAATGGATTTGGGCATAGGAACCCATATGGATTCTCCCGCACACTGCATTAAGGATGGCAAAACCATAGGGGAAATACCTCTTGAAAAAATAATCACCGAATGTGTTGTGATAAATGTCTCTATGCAAGCACATGAAAGTTACAGCATAACGTTAAAAGACGTCGAAGAGTTTGAAAATAAATACACAAAAATAAAGCCACTAAGCTTTGTAATTTTTTATACTGGATGGGAGCGTTATTGGAACAACCCATCTGCATATTGCAATAAATATATTTTTCCTTCCGTACATAAAGATGTTGCCAAATACTTGGTTGATAAGGGGGTGGCTGGTATAGGAATAGATACCTTATCTCCTGATAGACCGGCAGATGGATTTCCTGTACATGAAATAATCTTAGGAGCAGGCAAGTATATAATAGAAAATATAGCTAATGCAAATAAGCTGCCGCATTGTGGATCTTATCTAATGGCATTGCCGTTAAAACTAAGCCATGGCACCGAATCTCCAGTGAGGCTGATAGGCATTGTAAAAAAACGAATTTAAGGATCTTGAAAGCTAGTTCATATGAATTTTGCCGTTGTATAGGTTCATAGTTTTGGCACTTGTTGAAAATTCTTGAATGATTTTTCGAACTCACTTTCCACAATTAAAAAAGATCCTCGTGGTCTTGATACTCTTGTTTTCCAATGAGTTTCAGACAGGACTGACCACCTCTAGAACCCTGATCCGCTGCTTTTTGGAACCTCCATTTACAATATAAAAATATTTAAATGTTGACTGGCATAAGAGTAATGTGAACTATCTTTTTTTAAAACTAATTGGGCAACAAGTCTATTGATGACAATTTGAGAGCATCTCAACAGTTCTCGTGGGGAAGGCCATCTGCGCTTTGTGTTTGTTTATTATCTTTGCAATGTTTATAACTATTTGTTGTTGTAACGCAGCAAAGTCTACTTTATTGAGAATTTTTGTTGAAGCGAGGACTTTAAAATTGACAGACGATTCTGCAAATTCGGAGAACGAGCATATAATCAGTTCTTCATTGTCGATTTCAGGATGCTTAAGCAACATGGTCCTGATTTCTTTTGTGATGGACTCTAATTTATTTATATCTGCGTATCTTAGGTTTATAACCTGCGTTATCTTTCGATGGGTGATGTTTGAAAGATTTTCTGTCAACATAGTCGAAAAGGTTGAATTGGCAACACATAGGCGGGTCGCCTCAAAGGTCTTGATTTTGGTGGCTTGCCAGCCGATATATTCAACCGTGCCCCTTGTTCCGTTCGGCAGCTTTATTTCATCTCCAATCGAGAAGGGTTTTTCTATATAGATCATGATCACTCCCAAGAAATTGGTCAAAAGATCTTTTGCGGCAAAAACGATAGAAGCTCCACCTATTCCAACAACGGCTAAAATTCCTCGGATATTAACTCCACAAATATCCATAAGAAACATACTGGCAATCAGTAGAGTTATGGCCTTGCCTAGTTTTATAAGTATATCTATGGTTCTTCTATCCATTCCCGGAATGCTTTTACCCTTGATGCCATGATATTTCTTTTCGTAAATGCCTATATAGGAGGTGAAAGCCCAAACGCTGCAAAGGACAACCAGAGATTTTTTAAGTGTTGCGAGAACAACTTTTGGCAACAACCAATCTCCCTTTAAGGCATCAATGGCTAAGAATAAGCCCATAAAAATAAGTAGAAAACAAATGGGGTTAGCAATTGCTTTAAAAAGAGCGTGCCCACCAAAGTTTTCAGCTTTGCTAAATTTCCGTTCGAATCTAAGTGAAAAAAACCTAGCAGCATAACCCAATATAAGGCAGGTTAGAAAAATACCAATCCCTACAGAAAAACCGCTGACAATGCCTTTGGCTTGAATTAAATGGGTTTGAATAATTGTCTCCACATTATTAGTCTTCATATACAGGAGGGTGTTTATAAATATCGATCAAATCCCTAAGTAATTTTAAAGCCTCATGCCTTGGGCGTTGGAAGGTATTTCTACCAATAATTGAGCCGCTGCCCCCACCATTTCGGATTGCTCGTGCGTCTTCATATATTTCTTCACTAGTCTTGCCGGCCCCGCCCGAAAAAATAAGGAGCCTTTTCCCCATAAAACAGGATTCCCTGATATGTTCGACACGTTTGGCTAAGGTTGAGACGTCGATATTATTTTTAGCGTAAATATGTTGTTCCTCTTTAAGTTCGATACGTGCTGTTGGTAACTTTACTTTGATGATATGGGCTCCAAGCATGCAAGCAATATGTGCTGCATATGCGCAAATATCTACTGAAGTCTCTGCTTCTTTTGAAAGATCTCCTCCTCTAGGGTAAGACCATACAACAACAATAAGCCCATTGCTTTTTGCCTCTCTAGCAAGCTCAGAAAGTTCAGACATCATATCCAGTGTTCGAGGAGATCCTGGATAAATAGTAAATCCTATCCCCACACAACCAAGACGTAATGCGTCTCTGACGGTAGATGTGATTGCTTGATATGGGGGATCTAAGTCTGGGCAAAGAGAAATCCCGCTATTCATTTTTAAAATTGTGGGAATTTTTCTTGCAAATTTATCTGCGCCCATTGCAAGCATTCCCAAAGGAGCAGCGTAAGCACTAATCCCTGATTCTGAAGCGAGTGCATAATGATATTCTGGATCATATGCTGCAGGATTCATCGAAAAACTTTTATCGGGCCCATGCTCAAACCCTTGATCTACTGGAAGAATTACCAATCTTCCCGTTCCCGCAAGCTTTCCGTGAGTTAATACTCTGTATAAATTTAACTTGGTGCCAGGGCAGTCATCGCTATAGTCCGCAAGTATTGCTTTTATTCTGTTTATCTTCCGCATATATTACCTCCTATTACTTGTTGATTAACCGCATCAAGTAGCTAGCATATAACTTCTGTCAAAAAATACAAATATAAAAACTATAATAACTATGGCTGAAAAAAAGGACAATTCATACGGCATTATTCCTGTAAAGGTACAAGATGGTGGATCTTATTTCTTTGTAATACAACATCTTTCAGGGTATTCTGGCTTTCCTAAGGGACATATGGAGCCGAACGAGACAGAGTTTGAAGCGGCATGTCGAGAATTGCTCGAAGAGACAAATCTTATAGTTGACAAAACATTGTTAGATAAAACGTTTGAGGAGAACTATACGTTCAATGTACATACAGACACCGTAATCAAAAACGTTAAATATTTTGTTGCTACAGTAGAAAATCCAGATGACGCGTTCCTTCAGCAAGATGAAATCTCAGATGGACAATGGGTAAGGGCGGAATACGTTTTGAATGCCCTTACATATGACGAAGCAAAACGTTTGTTTAAAGAGGTTACGGATGCCTTGAAATTAATTGAGATTTGAAGCGTGTACGAATTAAATAGTAAATTTTCATTGCAAAAGGGCAGAACCGTAACGGGGGCCGTAGGTTTAAATGCACAACCCTATTTATTGGAAAAAATCTGCTCTCAGGTTGTAGACCGAGATGTAATTTTTGTTACCAAGAATCGGATTGAGGGACAGAAAGTCCTGAATACGCTAAAATTCTTGATAGGTGGTGAGGTGCTATTCTTTCCCGAATGGGACACGGTGCCTTATGAAAAGATTTCTCCCGCACAAACTTTGCTTCATCAAAGAATGCAAACCTTATTCCAACTCCTACACTCCCCTACGTCCAAAGTTATTGTAACGTCAGTTAGAGCTGCCTTACAGCGTATTCCAACCAAAATGGATCTTAAATCTCGACTTTTGAATCTAAAAGTGGGGCAAATCATCACGCGTACAGATCTTCTAAAGTCGCTAGCAGAGCTTGGGTATACGCGTGTTTCTTTTGTAACTACCCCAGGCGATTTTTCAATTAGGGGAGGAATAGTAGATATTTCATCAAACGAAACGGGCTATGGCTATAGGATAGACTTTTTTGGAGATAAAATAGACAATATAAAACAATTCGATATTTCATCCCAAATAACATCAATAAAAAAGAAGAGCGCTCATATCTTCCCGCCTAGTGAATTAGTGATTTCGGCAGATACCATTGCAAATTTTGAAAATTATTTACTCAACACAATGGGTGCAAATTATAAGAAAAACCAATTGCTTTCGGCTCTTCATGAGCAAATTAAACCGGCTGGCATAGAAAATTTTCTTTCTGCCTTCTATTCAAAAGTAGGGTCCATTTCAGAATATTTAAAAGACCCCGTAATTGTTTTAGATAATTTTGCCCAAATTGAAGCAACGAAATTCCTTGATAAAGCTGAGAAAATTTATGAGGAAAGCAGCAAAGACGCGGAGAACGTGATTTTGCCCGTTAGTAAGGTTTGGCTTTCTATGGAAGAATTTAACAAAAAATTGGGAAACTCTTGTGTAATAGAATTTTCTCCTTTTAAAGAAGGCGTTCCGTGCGAATTTGAAAGCATTCCGGCTTTTTACCAAAAAGACTCTCCCTTTGAAAGGTTAAAAGAGTTTATTCTACAGCAAATAAAATCATCTCGAGCTGTAATCCTGTCGTGCCTAAGCGAGGGATCAAGAGAGCGGATAATAAAACTCTTAAGTGACTATGATATAGTAACGGTCAAGTCAGAGGGGTGGCCTAAAACGCATGAAGCACATCAGGTGTCTGCTATAGTTTCGCCGATAGAACATGGCGCCATATGTAAGGAATATGCCGTTGTTACGGAAGAAGATTTATTTGGTGAAAAAATAAAGAGCCTTGCGCCCAAAAAGAAGCTTTCCCTCGGAAAAATATCCACGGAACAGTGCCTTCAAATAGGTGAGATTGTAGTTCACAAAGAGTATGGGGTCGGCAGATTTGAAGGGCTTGAGCTGATAAAGCTTTCAAACAGCCAGCATGATTGTTTGAAAATTCTTTATTCCAAAAATAATAAACTGTTTGTGCCCGTTGAAAATATGGACGTTCTTGTTAAGTATGGTAGCGCTAGCGAAAACATTGCACTTGATAGCCTTGAACGGACAAGCTGGCAATTTAAAAAGGCCAAGGCCAAAAATAAAATTCGAAAGATTGCTCGCTATTTATTAGAAATTGCAGCTCAAAGAAATTTAGAATACACCGATAAAATAACGTTAAACACCAAGGCCTACGAAGAGTTTTGCGCTTCGTTTCCTTATGTGGAAACCGAAGATCAAGAAAGTGCCATTTCTGCAATTTTAGAAGATTTAATTGGAGGTAAACCGATGGATCGGCTAATCTGCGGAGATACTGGCTTTGGAAAGACAGAGGTGGCAATCCGGACTGCGTTTGTTGTTATGAATTCTAAAAAACCATCTTTTGAAGTTCACCGAGTATTAGTAGTGCTAATTTGTCCTACGACTCTCCTCTGTCGTCAACATTATCAGGTATTTAAAGAGAGATTAAAAAAATCGAATATCCAAATAGCTCAACTGTCTAGGCTTGTTTCTACCATGGAGAGAGCGCAAACGATCCAGAGAATAAATGCAGGAAAGATCGATATTGTTATTGGGACACATGCTCTGCTAACGGATAAGATTGACTACAAAAACCTTAGCCTACTTATAGTTGATGAAGAACAGCATTTTGGAGTATCGCATAAAGAACGACTAAAAAAGCTAAAGAAGAGCATCCATGTTCTAACCCTATCGGCGACTCCCATTCCTCGTACGTTACAAATGTCTTTGGCGGGAATTAGAGAGCTTAATTTAATTACAACGCCGCCGGTCAACAGGATAGCAACGAAAATATCTGTGGCTCCATTCGATCCTGTCATGGTAAAAGAAGCTTTGATTAGAGAACGCAATAGAGGGGGGCAAAGCTTTTATATATGTCCTAGAATCAGTGACCTTTCTAGCATGGAAGACACTTTAAGAACAATTGTTCCGAACCTTAAAGTGGTGAAAGCTCATGGTAAAGTTCCCGTGGCAGAACTAGATAGAATAATGGAGGATTTTTACGAGGGAAAATTTGATATTTTGCTTTCCACCTCAATAATAGAGTCTGGCTTAGATATTCCAAAGGCAAATACGATGATTGTGCATAATTCTGATAAATTTGGATTGGCACAGCTTTATCAGCTTAAAGGAAGAGTGGGACGAAGCAATGTAGCGTCTTATGCGTTCTTTACGGTAAAAGAAAACAAAGTGCTCAATCCAATCTCCCTGAAGAAGTTGCAGGTCTTGCAAAATCTTGATGAATTGGGAGCTGGCTTTTCTTTGGCTTCCTATGACATGGATATAAGGGGATTTGGCAACCTGCTCGGAGAGGAGCAGTCTGGGCATATTAAGGAGATAGGCGTTGAACTTTATCAGCAGATGCTTGAAGAAACTTTAGATGAACTAAAAAAGACAGATGCTCAAACTCCTGCTGTAGAATCTTGGGTTCCACAGATCAACATAGATGTGTCAGTTCTAATCCCAGAATCCTACATCTCAGACTTCGATCTGCGCCTTTCTTTGTATAAAAAGGCTTCGTGTCTTATTACTGAGAATGAGCTTACAGCTTTTGCAGCTGAACTAATAGACCGATTTGGGCCCATTCCTTCAGAACTTGAAGCGCTTCTTTCAATAGTTAGATTGAAACAGCTATGTCTTAAGAGTTTCGTGAGGAAAATAAATCTCGGCGACAAAGGTATTTTGATTGAGTTTGTAGAAACCAAAGATCCAGGGCTTTCAGAGAAATTGCTCGAATTGGTCATGAAGAATAAAGAGCAAGTAAAATTAAAGAGCAGCAACTCGATTCTGCTGGTTGCTCAAATCAAGGCGCCAGAAAAAAGGCTTCAGTTTGCGAAGAGGTTTTTGGAAAATATCCGCACCTAAACGATTGATAAATGCCTATAGGTCATAGTAAATGTCTTCACGAGCCTTGCATTGGTACTGTCCCATAGCTTTTCTTCACGTTCATATAAATAATGATTCCACAGTTGTGTGCCATAAAATTTTGAAAAAGATATACTCTCTGCAAATAACCTATCAAAAAAAGTTGACAATCCATAGATTCCTGTCATATTAGTGCTAAATTCAATCGATGATGACCGTGTTTCACAAGACGTACTCTTTAAAAGAAGCAGAAGTAACCAAGAAATGGTTGCTAATTGACGCAAAAAACCTCGTCCTTGGCAGGCTTGCCTGTCTGGTTGCAACTGCTTTGCGAGGCAAACATAAGCCGGTGTTTACACCGCATATGGATTGTGGCGATAATGTAGTCATTATAAATGCTAAACAGGTTTGCTTGACTGGAAACAAGCTAGATATAAATAAAGGCAAGAAGTATTATTGGCATACAGGCTATCCTGGCGGGATAAAGGATACGACCGCATCTAAAATATTGAATTCTAAACATCCTGAGCGGGTGGTTATAGAGGCGGTAAAAAGAATGCTTACACGGAATAAAATGGGCAGAAAACAGATGTCTAACCTATATGTTTATGAGGGGCCGGAACACAGACACACCGCTCAAAATCCAGAATTGTGGGACGTAGCTTCCCTTAACAGAAAAAACGTTAGAGTAAATTAAAATGGAAGACATCAAAGTATCTCAAAAATCTTATGCGACGGGACGAAGAAAGACTTCAGTTGCCAGAGTATGGCTCACACAGGGCAAGGGCGATTTTGTTGTAAATAAAAAACCTTATCAGAAATATTTTGAAAGGAAGGTTTCTACAGCTCTAATAAACAAACCCTTTATTACCACCCAAACAGAGGGGCTTTACAATGTGCACTGCACTGTTGGAGGCGGGGGACTTTCTGCTCAAGCTGGAGCAGTTACACACGGCTTAAGCCGTGCGATCGCACAAATTGACGAATCTTTCAGGGTTATATTGAGAAAAGCCGGACTACTTACCAGAGACAGCCGTAAAGTAGAACGTAAAAAATGCGGGCTCAAGAAAGCAAGGAAAAGCTTTCAATTCTCTAAACGTTAGTTTTTCTCTCGAGTTCACGCAATTTTTGATCAGGATTTTATCTTTGAGGCTATATGAAAATCATAAGGATTTTTCTTACACTAATTCTAGTCTTCACTCTTAGTAGTTTCGAAAGAGTATCTTCAGCATCAAAAAAAATGATGATTATGATACCGGTGATGTCCGTAGATATGGTTCGTCATGGAGATAGAGGGCCGACAATATGGGCGCCTGATATATTTAAGGACATATGGGCTAAGGAAGAAATAAATCAACTAACGAAAAAAGGCGAGGAAGAATCAAAAGACCTGGGACGACACTTCAAAAACCATCGTTACATAACCCCCTCTAAGTTTTTACCTCCTATATCTTCGCCAGAACTTATTTACGTAAGATCCACTGATACCCAAAGGACCAAAGACACGGCCAAAGCGCTTTTAGAAGGGATGTTTGGAGATAGCAGCAAAAATCTTATAGTACACGTAAAAGAAAAAAAAGATGACCCCTGTTTTGCTCTGTTTTACAAATATAGCGATGCTAACAAAAAAATTAGACAATCACTCATTAAAAACTCACCAAAAGGTTTTTCAAAAAAAATTGCTTCTGCATTTAGTTACATCAACACACAATATGGCACAAAGTATTCGAGTTACTTTGACCTACTTGACTTGGGAGACGCTCTATATGTGGGACGGTTATACAATAAGCCCCCTCCTAAGAACATGACAGAAGAAAAAGTCGACGAATTAATATCATTATCCCATCAACTGTATCTTTATTTTCCCAGCATTCCGGCAAGCAATTGTTTCTCTGCTAAAGATTCAGTTGAGGAAATAGAGGGGTTTTTTGATGATAAGATTAAGAATAAGACAAAACTTAAATATATACTGTTGACATTACATGACACCAACATAACGGCAATACTGAACTTCCTTACTTCTAAATTTACGGAGAAACCCAAATATAATGCTAATATAAGGTTTGATCTATTTCAGTGTGCGTCTAATGGCAAATTTTATGTTACGGTAACGTCTGGGCGAGAAAGGATAACCCTTTGTCGGGGGGGCGCTATTTGTAGTTTCGATGAGTTTAAGCAGTTAATTGCAAAGAATATCACCATTCAATGTAGCGACTTTAGCGTCAATCAGGATTATTTAAAAGCCGCGGGTATTATTGATAATAAAGAGCCGACAAAGTCACCCATGCAAAAATAACGCTTTAGCATACTCCTCATATGGCTTCAGTGTAACAAAAGTACTTTTAGTTTAATCTGTGTTAATAAAATTAATCAATGATAGACTGTTTTAAAATTGCAACAGAGTTAAAGTTTTTGGCTAATAACGTTCTGAACGACAAGGAAATAATAGAAAAGCTTTTACCCTATGGAAGAATAAATTTCACTGGTAGTTATGCAGCAGATTTAATGGCATGGCCAGATATACCCATTACACTTGAAGAAGCCTGTTTTTTATAATTTGAAAATTGTCGTTAATTCTGGGTCGCATATTGTCTTTTATAAGCTTCCACTGTTTTT
>Ga0307987_1001775_pt1 | contig 11657 bp, 9 predicted proteins | sample EllFjometagen181_FD_203157 | JGI IMG/M metagenome (GOLD analysis project Ga0307987, IMG submission 203157) | Marine microbial communities from Ellis Fjord, Antarctic Ocean - #181 | ecosystem: Environmental > Aquatic > Marine > Unclassified | place: Southern Ocean | collected 2014-10-08 | reverse complement strand
AATAGCTACCTTTTTTCAGAAGCCCCTGATATCAGGGACGAAAACTCTATCTATTATATTGGCAAACTTGATGATATCTATAAAAAGTTTTCAGTATTTGTACCGAAAGACAATGGTAACCAGGGAGAGTTTAGTTTGAGTTAATTGAATTTAATGTAGCACAAGCTTCCAGCTTGTGTGTTGCGAAAATGTAGCACAAGCTTCCAGCTTGTGTGTTCTCAAGCTGGAAGCTTGAACTACATTAATGAATAAAATACAGTTTAGATATGCACTAAAATAGTTTTTTGCGAACTTTGCGGTTTTTCTTTGCGCTCTCTGCGGTTAAATCGATTCGGATCATTTTAGGAAAGGAAAAAATATGTATATTAAAGTTGAGAATAAAGAACAAATACAAACTGTCGTTAATCTTGCCAGAGAAATATGGGTTGAGCATTATGTGAAAATCATAGGCATTGCACAGGTAGAATACATGTTAAATAAATTTCAGTCATTAGAGGCAATAAAAACACAAATCAATGAAGATAAATATGAATATTATTTAATTGAATCCAGTGGAACTTATTTAGGATATTTTGCTTTCCAGTTTAAAGATAAAGAACTATTTCTGAGTAAAATCTACGTTAAATCATCAGAAAGAGGTAAAGGATTAGCAAAAGCAGCTTTCAAATTCATTGAGGATATAGCTAAAGAAAATTCAGTTGATAAAATTTATTTAACAGTTAATAATGAAAATATTAATTCAATATCAGCTTATGAAAAAATTGGTTTCAAAAAAGTAGGTACTCCAATTACAGACATAGGAAATGGCTATGTAATGGATGATTATAAATTGGAAAAAATATACCATTACACATAAAACGGTTTTATACTTTAAACGGTTGGTTTTCTAATTTGAGTATCGATTAAAAAGTAACTCGGACATTCCTGTCCGAGAAGGAGAACGGACAGGAATGTCCATTTTACCTGCCTAAAATAAATATTAAAATCTTATCCGAGTAAAGTATACATACGCCAGAAGATTTTTAAATACTATTTTTAATGTTTACTCTGTATAATTCTCAAAGCCATTTTTATTGCTGAAATATTATCACCTAAACCTACTAATGATATTATAATACCCTTTTTTATTCTATCATCTGCCTTTAGGTGATATGCTGCATTAAACATAATATATGCTTTTTTATAATCCTGCTTTTTTAAATAAAGGCATCCCTGTTTATACTTATTTCCTGCAAGCTTTTCTATTTTAAAAAGCATATTTAGTTGAGTCTCACATCTGGGGCAACTGGATGAGCCTTCATAAACTTTTTTTCGGCATGTAGGACAAAGTATCATTCCACCTCCACATAAAATAAAAGATCATCAAGTTCAGTTATCAAATTTTCAAGTTGTACATCATTATTTATATTCTGCGCATTTTCAATATCTAATAACAGTTTATCGGCTTCAATTCTATCAGCTTCATCCATTTTAGAAACTGCTGCTTGAACTCTCTTTTTGAGTTTATAAAATATGGAATTATCTTTTGCAGTCTCATCTTCATCAAAATCAATATCAACAGCGCCTAAATCTTCTTCATTAAATAATTTTATTATCTCCTTTGCAGAATCAATTAACTGGATATCTGATAATTTGGAAAGAGTATCATTAATAGTTATATGTTTAGTCAGTCCTGTTTCGACTTCAACTGCGGCAACTTTAAGAATGCCATCGAGATCCAATCGCATATTCATTGCAATTTCACTACCTTCAGGTGCTGTTAAAGAAAGGTTCTCTACTCTAAACTTTCCAATCAATATGTTCTTTCTCGCATCAGTATTCTCTCCTTGAAAAACATTCACTTTTACTGCATCCTGAGCTTCACACATGGTATAAAATAACTCTTCCTTAGAAACCGGCAAAGGAGTTCCTGATTTGATCACTGGAACATACTTATAGGGACAATAAACACCATCCACCATTCCCATACATGAAATACCGAAAGAATAAGGAGTAATATCAATAAGAATTCTGTGTTTCTTTTCGCCCATCAGTCTGGCAGCCATAATACCAGCACCATAGGCTACAGCAAGTTCAGGATGAACATTCTTTCTTGGTTTCTTACCAAACTCTCTTTCCAGAGCATCAGCGATAGATGGAATTCTTGTAGAACCGCCCACCAGAACAATATCATCAATTTCAGATGCGTTAACTCCGGCATCAGCCAAAGTCTGATGGACTGCTAAAATTGTTTTATCAAGAAAACACTCAATAAGTTCTTCAAACTCTATTCGGGATATTTCCTCATTGATAGATAAAGTTTTGTCGGTATCAATTAAATCAAAGCCTGATTCAATAACCTTAGCATGGGTAAAATCAGATAGATATGCTTTTGTATTTTCAGCTATTCTGTTCAATCTGTATTTTGACAGCATTGACAGTTCAATGTGCTTATCGTTATTTTCTAAAAGTTTATCCTGAATCCATTCAGATAATGCCTGGTCAAAATCATCTCCGCCGAGCATATTGTCTCCATGACTTGCAACAACTTCTATCAGCTCTCCTTCCATCTTTAATAAGGAAACATCAAAAGTACCCCCTCCAAGGTCATAAACCAGCACATAAGAACTTTTATCAATATCATTGCTTTTAAATGCAAGAGAAGCAGCAGTAGGTTCATTAATAATACGTACCACCTCAAGTCCGGCTATTATTCCAGCTTCTCTTGTAGCCTGTCGTTGAACATCTGAGAACTGAGCAGGTACAGTTATAACAGCCTTCTTTACTTTTCTATTCAAATATTTTTCAGCTCTTGATTTAAGCTCTTTTAATAAAATTGCAGAAATTTCCTGTGGAAGATAAGTTTTATTTCCAAGTTTAATCTTTTCATTCCTACCCATTTTTCTTTTAATCGATTTAACTGTATTTTCAGGATAAAGAATATACTGGTTTCTAGCTTCTTCACCTATCAAAAGTTTACTATCAGGCGACAAACCGACATAAGAAGGCAAAACAGGGTTTCCATCTTTCTCTACAATTTCAATTTTTCCATTAACACAGACAGCCACTTCACTGTTAGTGGTTCCAAGATCTATACCTATAATAGGTTCCATTTTTCAACCTCTAATTTTATTGTTCTACCTGAACTTCCGCAATATGAATAATTTTATCCTCAACCATATAGCCATGATGAAATATTTTAGTAACAAAACCTGATCCGACACCACTGTTTTTACTTGTAGCAATGGCTTTCATTTTGCCAGGATCGAATTTTTGTTCTACTCTGCCTATTATCTGAACATTCAACCGTCGAAAAACATCATCAATTTTAGCTAACAATAAATTCAACTCTGATTCTTTTTTTTCAAATAATATTTTTTGTTTTTTAATATCTTTTTCATAATCTGCTAAATATTGTTTGCAGTCACGGAAAATCACTGTCTGTTTTTCAAACTCTTTCTTAAGTTCTTTCCTATATTTTTTCTTTATCTTTTTTGAGTTTATAATAGAATAATATTTTTGTAACAATCTCACAAAAATAAGTAATGGTGATAGATTAATATTCTCATTGAAACCATCATTAATCTGTTTCATATTAATTACCATTTCACGAATTCCTATTAATTCTAACAGAATTTTCTCCTCAGCTTCTCTTCTAGCTTCACGTATCCGTTGTTTTTTCTGTAATAATACATCCTTTAATAATAGCCCAGACTCCATGGTATCTTCACTGATAGCATTTAAGGAGTTCTGAAGATTTGTACTGCTTTTTTGATTAATTTTATTTTGAATCTTAATTTCCTGCTTCAAAGCTGACAGTCCAGAATAAAATGTATACATATCCGGCACTTCAATGCTGTTTAACTCATTATTGTTAATAAGTTTTAAAAGTTCATCATCATTTAATTCATATACCCAGGATGAAAACTCTTTAATTATCACGTTTTTCCAATCTGTCTCCGGCATTACACTTTCAATGAGGATGTCAGTTTCATTCTTTTCTTTACAGGATATTTTATGTTTAACCCAGTCAGGATTATTATTGCCCGACACAGTTTTCGCACCTTCTGAATATTTAGAAGCAGTCATTTTCACATCCTTTCATGAGATCCAGCCATGTATCAATACCTATTCTGTTTCTAGTACTATGATCTTCGACTAACATGTCGGCCAATCGTTCATTCTTCTTAAATCCCTGTACTCCGAAAACGGATAATTCAGCTCTCTTAACTTCATCTTTTATCATATTATAAGCTTCATTAATTTCCTGAAATTTTTCCGGATATTTCTCTGGTGTAAATACCTGTATTTTTTTTATATATGCCGAGCGAATTTCAGACTGCTTTGCACTCTCATCTATACTCAGAATATCATAAGGATATTTCATATGTCTACTCCTTTTTTTCACAAATATAGCGAAGCTATACTTTATACTCGGGTGAAATAATAATATTCATTTTAAACAGGTAAAACGGACATTCTTGTCCGTTCTCCCTCTCGGACAGGAATGTCCAAGTTACTTTTTAATCAAAACAATATCTAAAAAACCAACCGTTTACAGTATACATGCTGATAGCTTGTTTAAAATTTTTAATTTCGAAATTTAAATTTATTCAGCTTATTCCTGAACTAAGCGATAAAATTTCGATCCTGCTTTCAAGCAGTATAAAGAAATTTATACCACTATGCCGGTATCGATTTGTTCAAGTATACATACTAAAACAAATCAGGCTGATAAACATCAGACTCTGTTAATCCATGTTCGGGCTGATCAACTTTTCTTTTAAGTGATTTCTTTTTCACGCTTTTCTTAGTATCTCTTTCTGTTAGATAATAGATCAAACGACCAAAAGGCATATTTTTTTCCAGTTCTACAATCTTTTTAATTTTTTCATCAGTCATTGTTTTAACACAATATTCAATGTCATATATACATTCAAACTTTTCGAGCATTGATTCAAAATAATGAAGAAGAGAAATATTATTATTATTACCAGCTATTTTCATAGCAGATGCGACAAGTGAACTTACTCTTTCAATATAAATTTCTCTAGTTTTACCGTAACGGGCAGATATCATAAAATGTATCATTATTATAAAAGCTCTATAGAAAAGAAACTTTGATAGAAATTCATCATTTCTTCTTAATCCCTCGGCAGTAATATCCCATAAACAGGGCTCAAACAGTACAGCTAAACCTACATCACAACCATATTTTTCTAAAGACTTCTGAAAACAAACATCAAGAATATAAGAATCACATTTAGTATTTCTGAATTCATAATCTTTTAAAAAAACCGGTGAATAAGCGGTTTTACCCCATATACAATCCTGAACCCTGAAAGTATCGTATAAACTCTGAACTGCTATGTCAGGATCATTGTACTGCTTTCCCATAAAAACCATATTTTTTTTTGAGATCAAATAATTATGATCTGATAATATATTCTGAATAAAATATGAAATCATTACAGGCTGTTTTAATGATGAAAGATTTTCAAGATATTGTGCAACATCTTTTTTGGGATAAAGCCTGCTGGATGCAGTATAATAAAGTAGTTCTTTCAAAACCTTAATAAATATTTCTTTAGGCCTCTCCAGCGAATCAAGTATCTTCAGACATTTTTCATCTCTGCCTTTAATGAAATGATACAGGGCCGTATCTATAAGTAGACAGTTGTTTAGTAAAACAAGTTCCGGATGTCCAGGAATCAGCTGTCTTAATATATCGCAATAAGTTTGAGCTTTTTTATAAACACCTCTAACTCTACATGAAGAAACAAGATAGAACAAAGCATCTTTATCAGCTGGAAAGTTTATGTGCCACTCTTCTAAGATTTTCTCATATTTTGAAGGAGGCAATAAATCCTTTAGCTGTTCATACCATAGTTTATATGTTTCCTGAAGATGATAACATTCTAGGCTTTCACGCCAATATTTAACAATTTTATCTTTATAATAATCAATCTTCTCAGGTTTTGTGTATTCATCAGCCCTATCATAGAAATCATAGTTTTTATTATAATCATTCTCAACTTTTTTTATCAACTGGTAGGCTATTCGCCGGTTGATAAGGGCCTTTTCTATTTCCGAGTACTTATGCGATTTAGTCTCCAGCAATTTTTTCCATAATATGGCATCATCCATATTTGATGGTACCAATGTGTGCTGAAAACTGTTCTCAATATCTTCATATCGTCTTATAATTGAACTCATATCTTCAATATCAATGTAATCATCGACATTCTTAATAAAAATAGCCATCAAAAATTTCAACAAAAGTTTCCTTTTAAAAAAATATTTTGATTTAATCAATTCTTCCATCTGATGAACAGCTGCCGTATAACATTCATCATCAAGCATTTTATCAATTATGGATAACGTATTTTTTACTGAATAACCATAAATTTTCTCACTTAATTTGTTTGTATTTACACTAAATTCTTCGTTTTCTTTTCCAGATATTAACGCAGACAGAGATGCTGCCAATTTAGAAACAGGAGGATTATTATCTATTCTGGATATGCACTGTATTGCAACTTTATCATCGCCTGAATAAAACGCATTTAATGCTTGAATAAACATTCTCCAATTTCTATAGGGAGAGTGTCTATTAATTACTTTCAGCATTTGGCTATAAGCTGTTAACGATTTATCATCGCGTTCAATCTCTTCCCAGGCATTAAGTAAAATAACAGCATCCTTTTTCAAAGAGTGATTATCCGGAAGTTTTTTTAAATTTGTTAGTAATCTGATATCGTACAAATGGATTAGAATAAAATCATTAATTTTTTGTGTGAGGTTCTTGTCAGTATTGTATTTTGAGAGAATTTCGATTTTTCCACCGGAGAGCTCAATTCTAATAAATAGATCAATAGGAAATATGTCTTTAAGCTGAGGATAACTCTTTAAGAGAGATTCTAACATCTGTTCTGCCTGAATCAATTCTCTCTTATTCAGCAGTTCCCTAATTCTAATCTCATATGCACTTACTATTAGCTCAGAATAATCTTCTGCCTTAAATGCAGAATTCTTAAAAAGGAGTTTACAGACAGATACAGCTTTTCTCCCACGCTTATAATCTAAAGCCTGCTTTAATTCATTATTTAAAACATTAATATTCTGAGATTTATTATTTGATGATTTTCCACTTTTTCTTTTTTTAGTTTTGCCCATCTTACAATTCCATAGTGATAAAATTCTTAAATAATAAATGCTCTAATATACATATAACTGTAAAACTTTAAATTGTAAAATTATTTTTTTGATTATTAATTCAATGACATTGAGTATATTTTATCGAAAAGTCTTGAATTTTCAGTAATACTCGAAAGATCAAGAAATCTGAATTTAAGATAATTTCATTGCATCTTCCAAAGTAATCATATCATTCAACAGTCCACAGGCTGAATCAACTAATGGCATCATCATAGCAGAACCTGTTCCCTCACCTAATCGAAAATTTAAATCAAGATATGCTTCCTTATTCAGCTTTTTCAACATTATAATATGACCTGGCTCAACACTCTTATGTGATGCAATAACAAAATCAATACTATTGGGAGATAACAGTAGAGCGATTAAAGCAGCAGAAGTAGAAATAAAGCCATCAATAATTACAGGAATTCGTTTTGAGGCAGCACCCAGTATCACTCCAGTCATTGCTCCTATTTCAAACCCTCCAAATTTTTGGAGAATATCTATTGCATCATTAGGATCTGGTTTATTTATATTGAGAGCACGCTTTATTACTGATATTTTATTTTTCAGACTCTTATCATCAATACCAGTACCACGCCCAGTTACTGTTACAGGATCGCACTCAGTAACAGCACACAGCACTGCTGTTGCACTAGTCGTATTTCCTATTCCAACTTCTCCAAGACCAAAGATATCACTGGATACTGATAATTTATCTGTAACTTCAATCCCAACCTCAATCGATCTAATTGCCTGCTCATAACTCATAGCAGGTCCATTAGCAAAATTATTTGTCCCATCACCAACTCTTTTACTAATAAACTTTGCTCCTTGAGCACTATTTGGAGGAGTAATAGTTCCAGCATCAATAACAACAACATCACTGTTCACAGATTTAGCTATCACATTAATTCCGGCTTTTCCTTTTAACATTGCAGCTATCATTAAATTTGTTACTTCCTGAGGATATGCACTGACACCCTCTTCGGTAACACCATGATCTGCTGCGATTACAATGTTGATTTTTCTTTTTAAAACAGGATGAATTTTTCCAGTAATTCCAGCCAATTCCTGTGCTAAATCCATTACTCGACCCAGAGCCCATTTGGGCATAGCCAGAGACTCAAGATGTCGTTCTGCATTTTTGGCAGCTTCCTTGTTGAAACTCCCAATTTGTTTAATTGTATCGTCTATTAAATTCATAAAAATTCATTCCTGTTAATAAATATTTTATCTATAAAAAATAATAATGTAAGTGCTACAATGTATTACTTATTAAAAAAAATGGACGGCTGTGGACAGCCATCCCTACTTAACACTAGTAAATACGTTATTTATTAAGCAATTTCATTGTATTAAGCAAATTTTAGTATGCAGTCAGGATGTTTTTGTTGGAGTTCAATCCCCCCTTTGCGGGATCGCCTGCATAACCTTAAAAGCACACTAAAGTGTGAACTCCAACGGCTTAATTCAACGCTACTGAGTTATTAAGGGTAAATCTAGATACAACATTTATCACATGGTGTGTTAAAAATATGTTTCAAAATACAAATTTTACCCCTTAAAGTTAAAACATGCTTACAGTTTCATAGTCCCAATTTTCCCATAGAAAATCATTTTCTTTTTTATCAGCTATCAATCTAAATGCATAACGTACCTGTTGTTCATAAAATTCGCAGAACGCTCCAGGTTCCTGCATTGAACCATGGAGTTCATGTGCTTCTGCAGGACATGGTGAACCGCAAAAATGTCTAATCGCACACTTGTTACATGGATCAATATCTTCTACTTTTCTTTCAGTAACTAATTTAAAAGAATCAGAATTAAGGACACTTTCAATTTCATCTTCAAAAAGATTTCCTCCATTAAATTTAGGAAGTCCGATAAACTCACTGCAGGGAAACATTCCACCTTCAGCTGAAACTGCAAAAAAGCTTCTACCTCCACCGCATGGACTAATATCACACATTAATTTTCTAGCAGATGGAGCAATAATACTCAACACAATATTAGCGAAATTTACTATAACAATTTTACGACCAGTCTCTATAAAAAGTTCATGTGACCTGTCAATAGCTTTAATAAACTGTTCAGCCATTACACTGTCATCAGGTTTAATTTTTCCAGCACCAGGTAAAGTACAGCGAACTTGATTCAAAAGACAGTTTTCCACATGATGCGCATGTAGAAAATCTATAATTGAAGACAGTTCGCTTACATTATGATTCGTAACTGTAGTTATTACACTAAATTTATTATAACCCTTGAATGCTTCAAGTACTTTGATTACTTTATCAAAAATCGTCTCACCATCCCAATTATATCTACTCAAATCAGCAATTTCTTTTTTGTGAGCGTCTAATGAAATGCCAATTACTACATTATGATACTTTATGAATTCAATATCATCATCATCCAACAATGTACCGTTAGTTTGTATACCAAAATTAAAATCATTTTTATATTTCTCAATAATTTTGAAAACATTTATTTTATTGACTAACGGCTCTGAGCCATGAAAAATAAGGTCTGGTTTTCTTGAATCAGGAAGAGATTTTGAAAAATACTTCTTTAGCTTTTTCATCGCCTCTTCCATCTTTTCAAAAGACATATTTTCCCCATCTTTTCTAATCTTTTCAGGGATATAACAATATGGACAATTCAAGTTACATAACTCAGTTGGATTGAAATATACACATGAAGGTTTTAGTCTAAACCGCAACGTATCCATTTCATCCTTCATATCTGAACCATGTAGAGATATAGTTTTTTGTAAATAATCCTTATCAAAAATCAATTCAGAATGTTCTTTAGGAATTAATGACCAAAATGCTAAATCAGGTTCTATAGCTGCAAAATAGTCTTTATGCCCAATATCAATGATATTAAAATTCTGTCCATTTCCAGTGTTAACAAGTTTACCTGCAGAAGATGCATTTTTATTCACTGTTTTCTTACTTTCTTTTCATCTACGATTATATAATGCGACAGGCCAGTACCTTTAGGATCACAATTCTTTCTATGTGAGATTATTTTTTTATCCTGTTTATTTTCACTTTGTTGTTTCGATTCTGACATTTTTAGACCTCTCTTTTTGATTTAATACTATTTTTTTTACAAAAAAAAAGGATTCTGGCAGATGAACTATCTGCCAGAATCCTTTACCATTAGAGTTTGAATAAAATTAGGCATATTAAATGTGTAATACACCATGAGACATAATTATTTAAAATAACTGCCTCTTAAGAGTAAGCAGGTCTTCTGACTTAGGGTCATTTCTGAAACTAGAGCCTTCCCATTTAAGTTTAACTTAAATAGTGACTTATACTGTGGATAAAAACCAAAGTATTAAAATAATCTCAGATCGCCGTCACAGCTGCGGGACAGTCACGGATTCTAACCGTGTTCACTTATACTTACTCTTTAAATTATCTTCAATTATATTTATAGTTGAACTTAGTATTACTTTCAATACTGGTTATATTTTTATTTAGAGTTTATATAAAAAGTATTTTTATTCAGTTAATACAAACTCTTTGAAGTATATTTGACGAACTAATGTGCATTGGCAAAAGTCCTAAGAATGAAGACTTGCTGCATTTTTTACTTTTGCAAACTTACTTGTAAATCCTAAGGGGTAGAGTCTCGGAAACAAGTTTCCTGAAGTAAAAGCGGAAATAAATTTCCGCACTCCAAAAAGTTATAAATTAAAATATCATATTCCTTAATAATCCATTGCCTCAAAACCCAATTAAATCTAAAATTTTTCCTGCTATTTCTCTTCGTTTTCCTTTATATGGATATGTATGAATATGAATTGCAGGATTAAAGTTAGCTTCAATTATGGCGTAATCTTTATTACTTGGTTTATCAATTGAAATATCATTAATAATCATATCAACACCACAAATTTTAGCATCAACAGCTTCTGCTGCCTTTATAGCAAAATCCTTATAGGGCTGAGGTATGTCATCTGTAAAATCAACACTATCACCGCCCGTACTTATGTTTGAATTTTTTCTAAGAAATACAATTTCATCAATTGGAGGTATATAAGAAACAGTTTTGTCTTGAAGACCAAGAAACATTTTTTCAGGAACTCCAAGTTGCAGTTTCTCCAAAGGTGTTTTATACCCCTTACCTCTCAATGGGTCGCGGTTCTTAATTTCAAGCAATTCTTCGATAGTGTGTTCTCCATCACCAATAACATTTGCCGGAACTCTTTGTAAAATACCCAGTAGTTCACCGTCAATTATAAAAAACCTGAATTCTTCTCCTTGAATAAATTCTTCAATTATTATGGGTCCGCCATTCTGAAATGCGAGGTTTACGGCAGTTTCATATTCAGCCATGGAATAAGGTGATCTAAAGATAGTAATACCGAAACCAAAGTTTTCAGATTTAGGCTTAATGACTATCTGGTTATTTTTGAATTTACAACATGCTTCAAGAGCCTCATCTTTATCACTATAGTTAAT